>OEPS010000130.1_pt1 | contig 27959 bp, 19 predicted proteins | sample 1539411 | NCBI WGS metagenome assembly OEPS01 (sample SAMN02671747, study PRJEB22543) | soil metagenome | biome: bacteria | place: China:Hunan Province, Lengshuijiang City | collected 2012-10-15 | depth 0.08m m
CAGGGCCCAGATCCAGCGTGGTACTTCGGGGAACCAGATGCCCATGTAGATGGCCACCGCGGTGATTTCCGCGACACAGGTCACCAGCCACAGGAACCAGTAGTTCCAGCCGGTCAGGAAGCCCGCCAATGGGCCGAGGTAGTCTTGTGCATAACGGCTGAAGGAACCTGCGACCGGATTGTGTACGGCCATTTCACCGAGGGCACGCATGATCACCAGGATCGCCAGGCCACCGATGATGTAGGACAGCATGATTGCCGGTCCGGCCATTTCAATGGCCTTGGCCGACCCCAGGAACAGGCCGACACCGATACAGGCGCCCAGCGCCATCAGGCGAATATGTCGCTCGCCGAGTTCTCGCTTGAGTGGGCCGCCCTGGGCGGTCTCACCGTGAGAAGGATGGTTGCCGACTGGCATAGAAATACAACCTCATTTTGTTATTGGATATAGACCCTTCGTGCAGACCTGGTACCGCCGATAGGCTGGATACGCTGCCTTGCCGGGCACCACCTTGTGAGCGGTCCCGTCTGCCGACATGCAAATTGCCAGCAAAGCGAAAGGGGCGAGCAGTATAGAAAGGCCCCTGCAGGGCATTTCACTATAAAGAGCAGGATATTTGGCGAGAACTCTCGGCAAAAACCGCATCCACGGAGGGGCATTCCCCGTGTTTTCTCCAGGGTGATAAACAGGGCGGCTAACATAGCACCAAAACAGGGCATTACAACCTCCACCAAAGGCGCAGGTCGTACCCTTTTTCAGGAATAGCCTTACAGGGCTTACAAATTTTTCACCAAATCCGCTCACCGTCTAAGCTTCAGGCAAGCAAGACGAAAATACGTAGCCGGGCTGAACACTATGGGCGCACTGTGGCAATCGGAACCAACGAGTAAGGAAACTCCCACTGAACCCCTTGAAGAATCGCCATTGCCGAAAAGCCCTCGTCAACGTCGTCTGTGGTGGCGGCTTGTCTGGCTGGTACTGCTGCTCGCCCTGATTGCCCTGGGACTGGCCATTGCCAACGAAATGCACACCTCTCGCCTGCAGTCACGCGAGCTGAGCCAACTCGCCTCAACCTTGACCTACTCCCTGCAACCGGGCCCCAGCGACGCCATCATCTATCCGGGAGACGGGCCCTTCGACAAGCGCCTGGGCTACAGCGCACTGGGGGAGTTTCTGCCGCGGCTGCTCAAACGTGATTATGTGATCAGCGAGCAGGTGCATTTTTCCCCGGCCTTGATGGACTACACCGAACACGGTCTTTTCGTGCCCTATAAAGAGAAGATCCAGACGGGTCTGTCGATCACCGACTGCAAGGGCGATGTGCTGTACCAGTACCACTACCCGCAGTACCTGTACCCGGACTTCGATTCGATTCCGCCGGTCATCGTCAACAGCCTGCTGTTCATCGAAAACCGCGACCTGCTCGACCCCAATGACCCCAATGCCAACCCGGCAGTGGACTGGCCTCGTTTTGCCAAAGCCGCCTACAGCCAGGTGGCCAAGTACCTGGCCCTGCCCGGTCAGTCCGCCGGTGGCAGTACTCTGGCCACCCAGCTGGAAAAATACCGTCACTCGCCTGACGGCCTGACCGTCTCGGGCAGCGAGAAAATCCGCCAGATGATTTCCGCCAGCGTGCGTGCCTACCAGGGCGGCCCGCAAACCATTGAAGCGCGGCAACGCATTGTCCGTGACTACCTCAATAGCGTGCCGCTGTCGGCAGTGCCGGGACATGGCGAAGTACACGGCATGGCCGAAGGCCTGCGGGTCTGGTATGGCGCCGACTTCGCTCAGGTCAACCAGGCCCTGGCATCAACCGAGACTGATCCAGAAAGCATGGCCACACGCGGCCTGGCCCTGCGCCAGGTGCTGTCGCTGATGATTGCCCAGCGCCGCCCTTCGCACTTCCTGTCCAAGGGCCGCAACGAACTGGCCGAGTTGACCGACAGCCACATTCGAGTGCTGGCCGCCAGCAATGTCATCGACCGCCCCCTGGCCGACGCCGCACTGGCCAGCAAGGCGATCTACCGCGACTGGGTAGCACAACCGACCATCCAGCCGATCGTTACCAACAAAGGCATCAGCGTCGCCCGCAGCCGGTTGTCTCTGGCCCTGGCGCGGCCGCTGTATGACCTGGACCGTCTTGATCTGTCGGCCACCAGCACCTTGCAATCCGACCTGCAAGGACAAGTCAGCCAATACCTCAAGGACCTCGCCGATCCCGCCGTTGCCGAGAAGGTCGGGTTGTTTGGCGAACGCTTGCTGACGCCGACCACCACTACCCAGGTGCGCTACAGCTTTACCCTGCTCGAACGCACTGCCAACGGTTCGCGGGTGCGGGTGCAAACCGACAGTACCGACCAGCCGTTCGATATCAACGAGGGCAGCAAGCTGGAACTGGGCTCCACCGCCAAGCTGCGGGTGCTGACCAGCTACCTGGAAATCATCGCCGAACTGCATGACAAATACGCCACTACGCCTGCCGCCGACCTGAAGAAAGTCGAGGTCGCCGAGCTGGACTTCATCACCCGCTGGGCCATCGACTACCTGATCCAGAACAAGGATCGCAACATCAGTGCGATGCTCGAAGCCGCGCTTAACCGCAAGTACTCCGCCAGCCCGGGTGAGGCCTTCTTCACCGGTGGCGGCATGCATGTGTTCAATAACTTCCGCAAGGAAGACAACGGTCGGATTCCCACCCTCAAGGATGCCCTGCGCGAATCGATCAACCTGCCGTTTATCCGTTTGATGCGCGACCTGGTGCGCTACAGCACCTACCAGACACCGGGCAGCAGCATCAGGCTGCTCAAGGACGACGCCGAGCCGCGCCGTCAGGAGTACCTGGCGCGCTTTGCCGACAAGGAAGGTACCGACTACCTGCGCAGGTTCTGGAAAAAATATCAGAACAAGACCTCGCAACAGCGTCTGGATACCTTTCTCGATGGCTTGCGCATCACCCCGATCCGTCTGGCCGCCGTACACCGCTACCTGTTCCCGGAAGCCGACCAGGCCACCTTCAACGCCTTCGTCCGTGCCCACCTGAAAAAGAACCTGCAAGAGACCAAGCGCGCCCCTACCAAGCAGGACACGGTCACCGACAAGCGCCTGGACGACATGTACTACGCCTATGGCCCCGGTAAATTCGACCTGCCTGACCAGGGCTTTGTCGCCAAGGTCCACCCGCTGGACCTGTGGCTGATGGGCTACCTGCTGAACAACCCTACGGCGAAATTCCAGGATGCGGCGCAAGCCAGTCAGTTCGAACGCCAGGAAGTCTACAGCTGGCTGTTCAAGAGCCGGCACAAGGGCGCGCGCGACAGCCGCATTCGTACCCTGGTAGAAATCGAGGCCTTCCTCGATATCCACCAGCGCTGGAAACGCGTCGGCTACCCCTTCGATCACCTGGTACCCTCGTTGGCCACCGCCATCGGCAGCTCCGGCGACCGCCCGGCGGCACTGGCCGAGCTGGTCGGGATCATTCAGAACGATGGCATCCGCCTGCCGACCTTGCGTATCGATACCTTGCACTTTGCTGCCGATACGCCTTATGAGACGCGCCTGGCGGGTGATCCGGACCTCGGTCAGCGCGTGCTTTCGGTGGAGGTGGCCCGTGCCTTGCGCGGCGCCCTTTCGCAGGTGGTCGATGCCGGGACCGCGCGACGGGTATCCGGCAGTTTCAAACTCAACGACGGCACTCCGATGGTCATGGGCGGCAAAACCGGCACCGGTGACAACCGTCTCGAAAGTTGGGGGGCAGGTGGACGCCTGCTGGGTTCGAAGGCGATCAACCGCACGGCAACCTTCGTGTTCTTCCTCGGTGACAACCATTTCGGCACCCTCACCGCTTTCGTGCCGGGCCGCGCCGCCGAGTCCTTCAAGTTCACTTCGGCGCTACCGGTACAGGTGCTCAAAGGCATGGCGCCGATCCTCACCCCCTACCTGCAACCCGGTACCCATACCCTGTGCAAGGCGCCACAAGTGGCACAAAAGTAGGCCCATGGAATCAAGGCTCAGGCGGACGACAAACGCCTGGGCTTGAGTTTGGGACCGGCACCGTTCATCCCTTTATTCTTCTTCATGAGAAATATTCTCACTCTCACGCTTGCGCTAAGATATATCTTGAGTAATATCTAAAGATACATCTAACGCAAACGGAGACTTCCATGCGTGACCATCATCCCCACCGTGACCATGGCGAACGCCATGACGGTTTCGAACGCCGCCATAACCGCGAGCGTGGCGACCGCGGCCCACGGGTCTTCGCCCCTGGCGACCTGAAACTGCTGCTGCTGTCGATGCTCGCCGAGCAGCCCTGCCACGGCTATGACCTGATCCGCCAGATCGAAAGCCTGTTCGGCGGCAACTACAGCCCAAGCCCGGGCGTTATCTACCCAACCCTGACCTTCCTCGAAGAAAGCGAACTGATCACCGGCCAGGTACACGGCAGCAAAAAGCTCTACAGCGTCACACCTGCCGGGCTTGAGTCCCTGGCCGAACAATCGATCGCCCTCGACGGCGTGCGCATGCGTATCGAAGTCAGTAAACGCTCGCTGTGTGGCCACGACCGGCCCCAGGAAATCCACGAAGCGGTACACAACCTGCGTCATGCCCTGCAGATGCACAGTGGTCGCTGGAACCCGGAAGAAATCGAGCGGGTACGCACCCTGCTCAACAACACCGCCAAAGCCATCGTCGCAGGGCCGACTGCGACCGTTACGGAGAACCCGCAATGAGTGTCAGCGAAAACAACGCGATTCATCGCGTCAACCATGAGATCAAACATCGCCGCCTGGACGTGCTGCGGGTCACCGAGCTGACCCCGCGCATGCGCCGCATCACCTTGGGCGGGCCGCAACTGCAAGGCTTCACCAGCGTTGGTACAGACGATCACGTCAAACTGATGTTCGCCTGTTCGGCAGAGGAACAAGCGGCGCTGGACAACCTCGACTTCAGCCGCGATGGCCTGCGCCCGACCATGCGCGAATACACGCCACGGCGTATCGACCTGGATGCCGGTGAGCTGGACATAGATTTTGTCCTGCACGGCGACGGTCCTGCCTCGACCTGGGCGGCCCAGGCCGAAGTCGGCCAGGTCCTGAACATTGCCGGGCCGCGCAGCTCGATGGTGGTGCCGGATATCTTCGACAGCTACCTGCTGATCGGTGACGAAACGGCGATCCCGGCCATTGCCCGACGCCTGGAAGAACTGCCGGCCAGCCGCAAGGTACTCGCTGTCATCGAGATCGAAGACGCGCAAGAAGAACAGCCCCTGGAAACGCCGGCGCAGCTGGAAGTGATCTGGGTACAACGACACCGGCAGGATCTGCTGGAAGTTGTGAAGGGCCTGAACCTGCCCGCAGGTCAGCTGTATGCCTGGGTTGCTCTGGAGAAGTCCCTGACGCGTAAGACCAAGCGTCTGCTGATCGACGAAAAGGGCGTCAAGGAAGACCTGATCAAGGCTGCCGCCTACTGGCGCCTCGACCCGCACGACGACGAGTAACAGGCACCATCAGGGTTGCGTCCTGGCCTTGGCCAGGCGCCCGCCCTGCCAATGATCCAGGCCCAGTATCAGCAAGCCGATGGCTATGAAGCCGACAACAATCGCCAGCGCATTGAGCAGCACCTGCGCATAACCAAGCGTGGCTACATCGATGAATGGATAGGGATAGACCCCTATCGACTGCCCGCGCATCAGCGCATAAGCAAAATACCCCGCCGGATACAGCAGCCATGCCAACAGATGTTTGAGCCGCAGGCTGCCCTTCTCCACGCAACACCACCAATAGCCTGCAAACAGCAGCGGCATGACATCGTGCAAGAGCTCATCGGCCACCCACTGCCAGCCTTGTGGTTGCCACAGATGGCGTAACAACAGGCTGTAGGCCAGCCCGACCAGCACAATACTGGCGGTAATGCCCGAGCTGACCGAGGGGCAGAGCAACCAGCGCCGCGTAGCGCAGTCCCTGCCAAACGCCGCCTGGCTGAGCACCACCGCCACCAGGGTGTTGGTCAACACGGTGAAGTAACTGAAGAAGTTCACCAGGCCGCCGATCAGGCTGGCCTGTTCCTGCCAGCGCACCAGCAATACCAGGTACAACTGGATCGCCAACGCACTCCAGCCCAGACAGGCCGCCAGGCCGATCACGACCTCGCGCCGGACCATGGCGTTAGCGGCGACCGCGCTGCAGCTTGAGGTACAGCCGCTCGACTTTCTCCCGGGCCCAAGGCGTGCGCCGCAGGAAGGTCAGGCTCGACTTGATGCTTGGATCGCTCTTGAAGCAGCGGATATCAACGCGCTCGGCCAGGCCTTCCCATTGGTAGTGCTCCACCAGTGCGGTGAGGATCTGCTCCAGGGTCACGCCATGCAGCGGATTGGGGTTGGCGGTGGTCATGCCTGTGCTCCAGCGAATCAAAGGTGCGCACCTTAGCCCAGGGCGGGGCTGGCTACAAACATTCTAGCGCAGCGCGGTGGGAGCGGGCTTGCCCCGCGACTCCATATGACTGATTACCTTCAATCGCGGGGCAAGCCCGCTCCCACGGGTAGGAAAACAACAAATGGTAATGTTATATTGTTTCAATACTATAACACTGCCAAGGAACCCCGCAGCCCATGCGTCGCTTACCCCTCCGCCTCTCCCCTCTCGCCGCCGCCGTCTGGCTCGCCTCGCCGCTGAGCCAGGCCGTGGAGCTGGAAACCCAGGTCATCACCGCCAACCCGCTGGGCAACAGCGAACTGGCCGCCCCCACCACCGTGCTCGAAGGTGACGACCTGACCCTGCAACAAAAAGGCAGCCTCGGCCAGACCCTCAACAACCAGCCAGGCGTCGCCTCGACCTGGTTCGGCCCGGGCGCCAGCCGTCCGGTGATTCGCGGCCTGGACGGCGATCGCATTCGTATTCTGCGCAATGGCGTTGGCGCTCTGGACGCTTCGTCACTGTCCTACGACCATGCTGTACCGCTGGATCCGGCCACCGTTGAACGTATTGAAATCGTTCGTGGCCCGGCCGCCCTGCTGTATGGCGGCAACGCGATTGGTGGGGTGGTCAACAGCTTCGACAACCGCATTCCCACTGCCCCCATCGACGGCATTCATGGCGCCGGTGAGCTGCGCTACGGCGGCGCCGACACTACCCGCAGCAGCGCTGGCAAGCTGGAAGCCGGTGACGGTCGCTTCGCCTTGCACCTGGACGCCAACAGCCGTCAGTTCAACGACCTGCGCATCCCCGGCTACGCGCGCAGTTCCAAGGTCCGCGATGCCGAAGATCCGGGCAGCCGGCATAAACTGGATAACAGCGACGGGCGCCAGGACGGCGGCGCCATCGGCGGCTCTTACCATTGGGACCACGGCTATACCGGCCTGTCCTACAGCCGCTACGACTCCAACTATGGCTCGGTGGCCGAACCCGGCGTGCGCCTGGACATGCAACAGGATCACTACGGCTTCGCCTCCGAACTGCGCGACCTCGATGGCCCCTTCAGTTCGCTGAAGTTCGACGTTGGTTACACCGATTACCAGCATCGTGAAATGGAAGGTGGCGAAGTGCACACCACCTTCAAGAACAAAGGTTACGAAGCGCGGGTCGAAGCCCGGCATCAACCTTGGGGACCGGTGGAAGGAGTGATTGGCGCCCAGGTCAGCCGCAACGAGTTTTCCGCCCTCGGTGAAGAAGCCTTCGTCCCGCAGAGTGACACCAATAGCCTGGCGCTGTTCATGCTCGAACAATGGCAAGCCAGCGAGCGCCTCAACCTCAGCCTGGGGGGGCGCCTGGAGCACACCCGGATCGATCCCGACAGCCAGGGCAGCGAGCGTTTCGCCCAGGCCGACAGCGCCAGCAGTTTCACCGCGGCCAGCCTGTCATCCGGCGCGGTCTACACCCTGACGCCGATCTGGTCCCTGGCCGCGACCCTGGGCTACACCGAGCGTGCGCCGACCTTCTACGAGCTGTATGCCAATGGTGCCCATGTCGCCACCGGCACCTATGAAGTGGGCGATCCGGGGCTGAGCAAGGAGAAGGCGATCTCCAGCGACCTGGCCCTGCGCTTCGACAACGGCGTGCACAAAGGCAGCGTTGGTGTGTTCTACAGCCATTTTCGCAACTACATCGGTCTGCTGGCCAGCGGCAACATGCGCGAGGGCCACGACCATGATCATGACCATGGCGCTGAAGACCACGACCATGATCACGATCATGACCACGCCGGTGATGTGCCCGAGTACCTGTACAAAGGTGTGCGCGCCCGCTTCTATGGCATCGAGGCCCAGGACCGGTGGCAGCTGGCGCAGAACCACTTGGGCAGCTTTGCCCTGGAACTGTCCGGCGATTACACCCGCGCCAAGAACCTCGACAGCGGCGAAGACCTGCCGCGCATTGCTCCGCTGCGCCTGAACAGTGGCCTGCTATGGGAACTGGATCGCTGGCAGGCGCGGGTTGACGTGCAGCACGCCAGCGCCCAGCACCGCAAACCGGACAATGAAACCAGTACCGATGGCTACACCACCCTCGGCGCCAGCCTCGGTTATCGCTTCGATATCGGTCAGAGCCAGTGGCTGGCCTTTGTTCGTGGAGAGAACCTCACCGAACAGACGGTGCGCTATGCCAGCTCCATCCTGCGTGACATCGCGCCGGCGCCGGGGCGTAGTGTCGAGGTAGGCCTGCGTACCAGCTTCTAATCGTTGTAGGAGCGGATTTATCCGCGATGGGGCGCGTAGCGGCCCCAAAAATGGGCCTGCTACGCAGTCCATCGCGGATAAATCCGCTCCTACGATACAAGCAGTTCCCAGCGAACTGTTACCAATCCAGCAACGGTCCCTCTTGTTGAATTGACTTTTTTTCTTACAAATTCAGCTATATCCTCTCCGCCGCAAGCTGAACCGCTTCAGTCATTCCCCCAGAAGCCTTATCGCCGAAGATCCCCAGGACCCGGCGCACTTGACGTTTTTTCAACAATCAAAAGATAGCGCTATCTCATGCCTCAGATTCATCGTTTCCGCTTTTCCCCCGCCACCCGGACACTGCTTTCGGGTCTGGCCATCGCCAGCCTGGCCCCCTGTGCCCAGGCCGCTGCGATGTTCGCCAGCGACTCGCCATGGATGCTCGGCGATTGGGGCGGCACCCGCACGGAGCTGGCTGAACGCGGCTACGACTTCACCCTCGGTTACACCGGCGAGATGGGCGCCAACCTGCATGGCGGTTATGACGACGACCAGACGGCGCGCTACAGCGGCCAGTTCGCCCTCGGCACGCACCTGGACCTGCAGAAGATCCTCGGCTGGCACGACGCCGAATTCCAGCTGACTGTCACCCAGCGCCATGGCGACAACATCAGCAACGACCGCATCAACGACCCGCGGGTCGGCGGCTTCACCTCCGCCCAGGAAGTCTGGGGCCGCGGCCAGACCTGGCGGCTGACCCAGATGTGGATCAAGCAGAAGTACTTCGACGGCGCGCTGGATGTGAAATTCGGCCGCTTCGGTCAGGGTGAAGACTTCAACAGTTTCCCCTGCGACTTCCAGAACCTGGCCTTCTGCGGCTCCCAGGTCGGCAACTGGGCCGGCGACATCTGGTACAACTGGCCGGTCAGCCAGTGGGCCCTGCGGGTCAAATACAACCTCACGCCCGAGCTCTACGCGCAGATCGGTGCCTATGAGCAAAACCCTTCGAACCTGGACCGTGGCAACGGTTTCAAGCTCAGCGGCAGCGGCACCCAGGGTGCGGTGATCCCGGTCGAACTGGTCTGGAGCCCGGCGGTCAATGGCCTGCCAGGGGAATATCGCGCCGGTTACTACTACAGTAATGCCAAGGCAACTGATGTCTACAAGGACAGCAACGACCAACCGGCAGCACTGAGCGGCCAGGCTTATCGCAGCAGTTCGAGCAAGCACGGCTTCTGGCTCGGTGCCCAGCAACAGTTGACGTCGCTGGCTTCCGACCACTCCCGTGGCCTGAGCGTGTTCGCCAACGCCACGTTGCACGACAAGAAGACCAATGCCATCGACAACTATGTTTCGGCAGGTGTGGTGTACAAAGGGCCCTTCGACGCCCGCGCCAAGGACGACATCGGTTTCGCCCTGGCCCGCGTGCACGTCAACCCCGCTTACCGCAAGAACGCCAAAGCGCTCAATGAAGCCAACGGCGTCAGCGACTACAACGATCCCCTGTTCCGTCCGATCCAGGACACCGAGTACAGCGCCGAGCTGTATTACGGCATTCACCTGGCCGACTGGCTGACCGTGCGCCCGAACCTGCAGCACATCCGCCACCCCGGTGGCGTGAGCCAGGTCGACGACGCGCTGATCGGCGGGATCAAGATCCAGAGCAATTTCTAATCGCCCTTTTCACTTAACGGAGAACACACGATGAGCACAGAAGGTGCCCTTGGTAGAACCCGCTGGCTGCCGCGCCTGATTGGCGTGCTGTTGCTGCTGATGGGCCTGGCCCTGCTGGCGGGCGGCATCAAACTGAGCCAGCTCGGCGGCTCGCTGTACTACCTGATCGCCGGGATCGGTTTCGCCTTGTCCGGCATCCTCCTGCTGGCCCTGCGCCGCCACGCCCTGGGCCTGTACGGCGTGGTGCTGCTGGGCAGCACGCTGTGGGCGCTGTGGGAAGTGGGCCTGGACTGGTGGCAACTGGTGCCGCGTCTGGCCCTGTGGTTCGCCCTGGGTGTAGTCCTGCTGCTGCCATGGGCGCGTCGCCCGCTGGTTGGCAATCCATCGAAGATCAACCCGGCGCTGCTGAGCCTGGCCGTGGTTTTGTCCGGCGCCACCGCCGTCGCCAGCCAGTTCACCCATCCGGGTGAAATCAAGGGCAAACTGGGCCGCGACAGCGCTGGCTTGAACAGCACCGCGCCGCAGATGCCCGATGGCGAATGGCAGGCGTACGGCCGCACCGAATTCGGCGACCGTTATTCGCCGCTGCGCCAGATCACCCCGGACAACGTGCACAAACTGCAGGAAGCCTGGCGTATCCGCACCGGCGACCTGCCAACCGACAACGACCCGGTAGAGTTGACCAACCAGAACACTCCGCTGAAGGTCAACGGCATGCTCTATGCCTGCACCGCCCACAGCAAAGTGCTGGCCCTGGACCCGGACACCGGTGCCGAGATCTGGCGCTTCGACCCGCAGATCAAAAGCCCGGTAGGCTTCAAGGGCTTCGCCCACATGACCTGCCGTGGCGTTTCGTACTACGACGAGAACAACTATCTCAGCGTTGACGGCAGCCCGGCGCCGAAGATCTCCGACGCCGGCCAGGTTGTTGCCCGCAGCTGTCCGCGTCGCCTCTACCTGCCTACCGCCGACGCCCGCCTGATTGCCCTGAACGCCGACACCGGCAAGGTCTGTGAAGGTTTTGGCAACCAGGGTGTGATCGACCTGACAACCGGTATCGGTCCGTTCACTGCCGGTGGTTACTACTCCACCTCGCCTGCGGCGATCACCCGTGAACTGGTGATCATTGGTGGCCATGTGACCGACAACGAGTCGACCAATGAGCCGTCCGGGGTGATTCGTGCCTACGACGTTCACGATGGTCGCCTGGTGTGGAACTGGGACAGCAACAACCCGGATGAAACCGCACCCCTGGCCCCTGGCAAGACCTACAGCCGCAACTCGGCGAACATGTGGTCGCTGGCCAGTGTCGACGAAAAACTCGGCATGGTTTTCCTGCCGCTGGGCAACCAGACCCCAGATCAATGGGGCGCTGACCGCACCCCGGGCGCCGAAAAATTCAGCGCCGGCATCGTCGCCCTCGACCTGGCCAACGGCAAGGTGCGCTGGAACTACCAGTTCACTCACCATGACCTGTGGGACATGGACGTCGGCAGCCAGCCGACCCTGCTGGACCTGAAGACCGCCGATGGCGTCAAACCTGCCCTGATTGCCCCGACCAAACAAGGCAGCCTGTACGTGCTTGATCGTCGTGACGGTACGCCGATCGTGCCGATCCGCGAGATCCCGGCTCCGCAAGGTGCTGTCGAAGGCGACCATACCGCCCCGACACAAGCTCGCTCCGACCTTAACCTGCTGGGCCCGGACCTGACCGAACAAGCCATGTGGGGCGCCAGCCCGTTCGACCAGATGCTCTGCCGCATCCAGTTCCGCGAACTGCGCTACGAAGGCCAGTACACCCCACCGTCGCTCCAGGGCAGCCTGGTGTATCCGGGTAACGTTGGCGTGTTCAACTGGGGCAGCGTCTCGGTCGACCCGGTGCGCCAGCTGTTGTTCACCTCGCCGAACTACATGGCGTTCGTCTCGAAGATGGTGCCGCGTGAGCAAGTCGCCGCCGGTAGCAAGCGCGAGAGCGAAACCAGTGGCGTACAGCCGAATACCGGTGCTCCGTACGCGGTAATCATGCACCCGTTCATGTCGCCACTGGGCGTACCGTGCCAGGCACCTGCCTGGGGCTACGTGGCCGGTATCGACCTGACCACCAACCAGGTGGTGTGGAAGCACAAGAACGGCACCAGCCGTGACAGCTCGCCGATCCCGATCGGTCTGCCGATCGGCGTGCCAAGCATGGGTGGCTCGATCGTCACTGCCGGTGGTCTGGGTTTCCTCAGCGGTACCCTGGACCAGTACCTGCGTGCCTACAACACCAACACCGGCGAAGAACTGTGGAAAGCACGCCTGCCTGCAGGCGGTCAAGCTACGCCGATGACCTACACCGGCAAGGACGGCAAGCAGTACGTGCTGGTGACCGCTGGCGGCCATGGCTCGCTGGGGACCAAAATGGGCGATTACGTAATCGCTTACAAATTGGCTGAGTAGGCTTTAGCCTCAAGCTGCATGCCTCAAGCTGCATGCCTCAAGCTGCATGCCTCAAGCTGCAAGCTACATGCACCGCGCGCCCTACTTGCGGCTTGTAGCTTGAAGCTTTGAGCTTAAGTCCCCATCTAAGCACCATAGCCATTTACGCAGGTGCCCCATGAGCGATCAGCAGGATCTACCCGAACATCCCGAGGACCACGCCGAAGTCGAGCATCCTGACGCCTCCCGACACACCGGCCACAACCTCGCCCTGCCCGGTCAGCAACTGCCGGACAAGGTCTATGTAATCCCGATTCACAACCGCCCGTTCTTCCCGGCGCAAGTTCTGCCGGTCATCGTCAACGAAGAACCCTGGGCGGAAACCCTGGACCTGGTGTCCAAAACCCCACACCATTCCCTGGCGCTGTTCTTCATGGACACCCCGCCGGAAGACCACCGCCATTTCGACACCTCGGTACTGCCGCTGTACGGCACCCTGGTCAAGGTTCACCACGCCAGCCGCGAGAACGGCAAGCTGCAGTTCGTCGCCCAGGGCCTGACCCGGGTACGCATCCGCACCTGGCTCAAACATCATCGCCCGCCCTACCTGGTAGAGGTCGAATACCCGCATCAACCCAGCGAGCCCACCGACGAGGTCAAGGCTTACGGCATGGCCCTGATCAACGCGATCAAAGAGCTGCTGCCGCTCAATCCGCTGTACAGCGAAGAGCTGAAGAACTACCTCAACCGCTTCAGCCCCAACGACCCGTCGCCGCTGACCGACTTTGCCGCAGCCCTGACCTCGGCGACCGGCAACCAGCTGCAAGAAGTGCTCGATTGCGTGCCGATGCTCAAGCGCATGGAAAAGGTCCTGCCGATGCTGCGCAAGGAGGTCGAGGTCGCGCACCTGCAGAACGAGATTTCCGCCGAAGTGAACCGGCAGATCGGCGAGCATCAGCGCGAGTTTTTCCTCAAGGAACAACTCAAGGTCATCCAGCAGGAACTGGGTCTGACCAAAGACGACCGCAGTGCCGATCTGGAACAGTTCGAACAGCGCTTGCAGGGCAAAACCTTGCCGGCAGCGACGAAAAAGCGCATCGACGAGGAAATGGGCAAGCTGTCGATCCTTGAGACCGGCTCCCCCGAGTACGCTGTTACCCGCAACTACCTGGACTGGGCGACGGCCCTGCCCTGGGGCGTGTACGGCAAAGACAAGCTCGACCTCAAGCACGCGCGCAAGATCCTCGACCAGCATCATGCCGGGCTGGATGACATCAAGGATCGTATCCTCGAGTTTCTCGCCATCGGCGCCTGGAAAGGTGAAATCAGCGGTTCCATCGTCCTCCTGGTAGGCCCGCCCGGTGTCGGCAAAACCAGCATCGGCAAGTCCATCGCGCAATCGCTGGGCCGGCCGTTCTACCGTTTCAGTGTCGGCGGCATGCGCGACGAGGCCGAGATCAAGGGCCACCGGCGTACCTACATCGGTGCCCAGCCGGGCAAGCTGGTGCAGGCGCTCAAGGACGTCGAGGTGATGAACCCGGTGATCATGCTCGACGAGATCGACAAGATGGGCCAGAGCTACCAGGGTGACCCGGCCTCGGCCCTGCTGGAAACCCTCGATCCCGAGCAGAACGTCGACTTCCTCGACCATTACCTGGACCTGCGCCTGGACCTGTCCAAGGTGTTGTTCGTGTGCACCGCCAACACCCTCGACTCGATCCCCGGACCGTTACTGGACCGCATGGAAGTGATTCGCCTGTCGGGCTACATCACCGAAGAAAAACTGGCCATCGCCAAGCGCCACCTGTGGCCCAAACAGCTGGAAAAAGCCGGTGTCAGCAAGAGCAGCCTGAGCATCAGTGACAGTGCGTTGCGCATCGTTATCGAGGGCTATGCGCGCGAAGCGGGGGTACGCCAGCTGGAGAAACAACTGGGCAAGCTGATACGCAAGGCGGTAATGCAACTGCTGGAAAACCCCGAGGCGAAGATCAAGATCGGTCCCAAAGACCTCGAAGCGTCGCTGGGTATACCGGTGTTCCGTAGCGAGCAGGTATTGTCGGGTAAAGGCGTGATCACCGGGCTCGCCTGGACCAGCATGGGCGGCGCTACCCTGCCGATCGAGGCAACGCGCATCCACACCCTCAACCGCGGCTTCAAGCTGACCGGCCAGCTGGGCGATGTGATGAAGGAATCGGCCGAAATCGCCTACAGCTATGTCAGCGCCAACCTCAAGAAATACGGTGGTGAGCCGGCCTACTTCAATGAAGCCTTCATCCACCTCCACGTGCCTGAAGGCGCCACGCCCAAAGACGGCCCCAGTGCCGGCGTGACCATGGCCAGCGCCCTGCTGTCCCTGGCCCGCGACCAGGCGCCGAAAAAAGGCGTGGCGATGACCGGCGAGCTGACCCTGACCGGGCAAGTCCTGCCGATTGGCGGGGTACGCGAGAAGGTGATTGCCGCACGGCGGCAGAAGATCTTCGAACTGATCCTGCCGGAAGCCAACCGCGGTGACTTCGAAGAGCTGCCCGACTACCTCAAGGAAGGCCTGAGCGTGCATTTCGCCAAGCGCTTCAGCGATGTCGCCAAGGTGCTGTTCTGAGGTATTGAACGGATCGCGGGACAGCCCGGCTTGTCCCGCGATCATCTTCGGTTATGCTGCGCCTTCGACTTCTCTCTGGAGCCAACATGACTGCCGCCCGCCTGCTTGCTGCCCTGAGCCTTGCCCTGCTCACCGCCTGTGCCCAGCAGCCCCGCCATACTGTCGAACTGGAAAAACAGAGCGACTGCCCGCTGCAACTGCAAACGGGACAGAATCTCACCCTGACCCTGCCCAGCAACCCCAGCACCGGCTATCGCTGGCTGCTGCAAAATCCCGCCAGCGGGATCCTGCGCAGCCTCGGCCCTGAGGTCTACAGCCATCCGGAAGACGCCGGTGTGGTCGGCAGCGCCGGTCAATCGGTATGGCGCTTCCAGGCCCAGGCCGCAGGCGAAGGGCATTTGCTCCTGGTTTACCAGCAACCCTGGGCGCCGGAAGTGCGTCCGGTGCAGACCTTCGACTGTGACATCAGTGTGAAGTAACGGCGCTGGTCAGCCAGGCCATGCATCTGGCGGCAAGTTTGGCTAAAATGCCCGCCTTTTACCGCCTAACGCCTGGATTGCCGCCGTGAGCAAAGAACCCGATCGCCTATTCGCCCAGCCGCTTGGCCAGGTGCCCGACTTCGCCTTCAACGAAGACGTGGTGCGGGTGTTCCCGGACATGATCAAGCGCTCGGTGCCGGGTTACCCGACCATTGTCGAGAACCTCGGCGTGCTGGCTGCCCAGTTTGCCCAGCCGAACACCGCGCTGTATGACCTGGGCAGCTCGCTGGGCGCGGTGACCCAAGCCCTGCGCCGTCATGTGCGCAGCGACGGGTGCCGGGTGATCGCGGTCGACAATTCTGCGGCCATGGTCGAACGCTGCCGGCAGTACCTCACCGCCCAGGACTCGATGTTCCAGGAGCTGCTGCCGGTCGAGGTGATCGAAGGTGACATCCTCGCCCTGGACTTCCAGCCGGCGTCGGTCGTGGCATTGAACTTCACCTTGCAGTTCATCGCCCCTGAACAGCGCCTGGAACTGCTTGCTCGCATTCGTACCGCACTGCTGCCGGGCGGCGCCCTGATCCTCTCGGAGAAGCTGCGTTTCAACGACCCGGACGAACACGCCCTGCTCACCGACCTGCATGTCGCCTTCAAACGCGCCAATGGCTATAGCGAACTGGAAATCGCCCAGAAGCGCAGCGCCATCGAGAACGTGATGAAGCCCGACAGCCTTGAGGAACACCGCGAACGCTTGCTGGCGGCCGGTTTTTCCAAGGTCGTGCCCTGGTTCCAATGCCTTAACTTTGCCTCGTTGATTGCCCTGCCATGATTGATCTTTCCCCGCTGGTCCGCCGTCTGGCGGGCACCCCCCTGGCGCAATGGTCGCAAGGCCTGCAAGCGCAACTCGATGCCAAGATGGAGAAAGGTCACGGCGACCTGGAACGCTGGCAGAATGCCCTGGACGCGTTGCCGGCACTGGTGCCGAGCACGGTTGACCTGGTCAACGGCCTGAATCTTGATAGCGACTGCGACCAGGACACCCGCGAGCGCATGCGCCAGGCGCTGATGGGCTTGTCGCCGTGGCGCAAAGGGCCCTTTGATCTGTTCGGCGTACACGTCGATACCGAATGGCGCTCGGACTGGAAGTGGTCGCGGGTTGCCCCGCATCTGGACCTCAAAGGCAAACGCATTCTCGATGTCGGCTGTGGCAACGGCTATTACCAGTGGCGCATGCTCGGTGCCGGTGCCGACAGTGTGATCGGCGTCGACCCCAACTGGCTGTTCTTCTGCCAGTTCCAGGCCGTGCAGCGCTACCTGCCGGAACTGCCTGCCTGGCACCTGCCATTCGCCCTTGAAGACTTGCCGGCCAATCTCGAAGGCTTCGACACGGTGTTTTCCATGGGCGTGTTCTACCACCGCCGCTCGCCCATCGAGCACCTGCTGGCGCTCAAGGAGTGCCTGGTAAAAGGTGGCGAACTGGTGCTGGAAACACTGGTGATCGAGGGTGACGAAAACCAGGTGTTGGTGCCCGAAGATCGTTACGCGCAGATGCGCAATGTCTGGTTCCTGCCTTCGGTGCCGGCCCTGGAGCGCTGGTTGCGCCGTGCTGGTTTCAGCGATGTGCGCTGCGTCGATGTCAGCGTCACCAGCATCGAAGAACAACGCAGTACCGAGTGGATGCGCTACCAGTCGCTCAGCGACTTCCTCGACCCGGCCGACCACAGCCGTACCATCGAAGGCCTGCCCGCGCCACGTCGCGCGGTTCTGGTGGCACGCAAGTAAAAAAAGGCGCCCGTGCGGGCGCCTAATATTCACCTTTTCCAAAGGAGCGGAGGAGCTTCTAAGGTGAATGGAGCTACTCTTTGACCACCTGCTGCTGAGCGTTTTCGCGCTTCTGCGCATCGGACGTGGCAACTGCCTGATCCTTCTTGCCGTGGATCTGCTCCTGGCTCAGGCGAAAGTTCTCCCAGAACTGTTTCGAACGTTCCGCGCCGCCTTCGGCCAGCGCGGCACCGCTACCCAGGGCCAGAACGCCCATCAACACATACTTGATCAGGCTCATGTTGCTCACCTCGTGATTGAATTTCAGTACGGTTCAATCTTACGAAAGGCAAGCTAACGACAAGGTGAGGCGGACATTACAGTGTTGCAAGAAACGCCCTACAACAGCGTCAGTGGGTACTCGACGATCAGGCGTACCTCGTCCAGATCAGACTCGAACGCCGTGGCTCGCGTCGTGGCCTGACGCATGCGCAGCGACAGGTCTTTGAACGTGCCCGACTGCACCACGTACTTCGCTTCTATATCGCGCTCCCAGCGTTTCTGATCGGTCAGCGGGTTTCCCTCGGCGTCACGGCGCATGTACACGCCGTTGGCATCGGAATAGTCGATGTCGCTACCGCGGCCATAGCGCGTCATGAAGCTCAAACCGGGCACGCCGTAAGCGGCCATGTCCAGGTCGTAGCGCAGCATCCACGAGCGCTCCTTGGGTGAGTTGAAGTCGCTGTACTGGATCGAGTTGTCCAGATAAATCGAGTCGGACTGGCGCAAGTAGTCGAAATCGTTGTCGCCCTGGTTGCGCTGATGGGTCAACGCCAGGGTATGGGCGCCATAGCTGAAGCCTACCCTGGCGCTCCAGATATCGTTGTCGAACTTGTCGAGCAGTTGCTGCCCCTGATCCTTGGCCTTGTAGTAATTGAAACTGGTAAAGGCGGCGAACTGGTCAGTAATCGGGTACTGATAGCTGACACCTGCGTAGTACTGGTCCCAGGCATCCTTCAAACGGCTGCTGTAGAGACTGAGACTGAGATTGTCGGTGGCCTGATAGTCGCCGCCGAAGTAGCCAAGCCAGGGCGCGTCGACAGGGCCGGCGTAAAAGGTCTCGAAGCCGTCACGGTTGTTGCTCGAGAGCGGTTGACTCATGGCATGCAGACGCCCGCCTTGCACGGTGAGATTTTCCAGCGTGGTGTTTTCCAGGGTCCAGCCGGTAAAGCTTTCCGGCAGCAGGCGTGAGTCACCAAAGTGCACCACGGGTGTGGTCGGGAACACATCGCCCACTTTGATTTCAGTGTCGAATAGCCGCGCCTTGAGTGCGCCCCCCAGCTTGCTGAAGTTGCTTGCGGTGTTGCCGTTGCTGTCGACCGGCAACATGTCGAACGAGCTGCGCCCGCCACTGCGGCCATCGCCGCTGTCGAGCTTGAGCGCCAGCATGGCATGGGCATCCAGGCCAAAACCGACGGTGCCTTGGGTGTACCCCGACTGGAAACGGGCGATAAAGGCCTGGGCCCAGGCCTCGGCATAACCGGCCTTGCCGGTAGGTGATTCGCCGCCTTTGCGATAGTCGCGATTGAAGTAGAAATTGCGACTGAGCAGCGTAAGGCTACTGTCCTCGACAAAGCCCTGAGACTGGACGGATGCATTGCTGACGGAACAACTGGCCAGGGCCAGGACGCCGGTAACACAGGCTGTGGTTTTATTCCCCATCTTCAACTCCTGATTATTCGCCGTAATACGCACGACGGCCGCTGATGCGGCCGCCGTGGGTATCCTGACAAGGGCTGAATAACTCGAAGATGAGCGCGAAATTACAGTTTCGTCACCTCACCGCTCTCCTCTTCTTCGTCCTTGCGGTGCGCCCGGTAGTACAAGGCCGGCAGCACCAGCAGGGTCAGGGCCGTGGAGGAGAGAATCCCGCCAATCACCACGGTCGCCAGCGGTCGCTGCACCTCCGCGCCGGTGCCGGTGGCCAGGGCCATGGGAATAAAGCCCAGGGACGCCACCAGCGCGGTCATCAGCACCGGTCGCAGACGGGTCAGCGCACCTTCGTCGATGGCCTGGCGCAATGGCCGCCCCTGCTCACGCAAACCGCGGATAAAGGCAATCATCACCAGGCCGTTGAGGACGGCCACACCCGACAAGGCAATAAAGCCCACGCCAGCTGAAATCGACAACGGAATATCCCGCAGCCACAGCGCCACCACGCCTCCCGTCAGGGCGAAAGGAATGCCGGTAAACACCAGCAAGCCGTCCTTGAGGTTGTTGAACATCATGAACAGCAGGCCAAATACCAGCAGCAAGGCGACCGGCACCACCACTTGCAGCCGCTGCGCTGCCGATTGCAACTGCTCGAACTGGCCGCCCCAACGAATCCAGTAGCCGGCCGGGATGCTGACCTGGCTGTCGATGCGTTCGCCAGCCTCTTCGACAAACGAGCCGATATCACGCCCGCGCACGTTGGCACTGACCACCACCAGGCGTTTGCCGTCTTCACGACTGATCTGGTTGGGCCCCTGGACGAGCTGCAGGCTGGCGACATCGGCGAGGGTGATGAAGCCGATCTGGCCATTACCCGCCGTTCCCGCCGGCACCGGGATCAACAGCTGCGACAGACCGTCAATGTCGGTACGCAGGTTGTCGGACAGGCGCACGACCATGTCGAAGCGACGGTCGCCCTGGTACAAGGTACCGGCCTGACGCCCGCCGACTGCCACGGCGATGGTGTCTTGCACATCGCCGACATTGAGCCCATAGCGCGCCGCCTTGTCGCGGTCGACGTCAATGGTCAGAACCGGCAATCCCGAGGTCTGCTCGACCTTGACCTCCGAGGCCCCCGGCACTGCCTGCATGGCCGCGGCGATCTGCCCTGCGGTGCGATTGAGCTGATCCATATCGTCGCCGAAGACCTTCACCGCGACATCACTGCGTACCCCGGAAATCAGCTCGTTGAAACGCAGCTGGATCGGTTGCGACAACTCGTAGTTGCTGCCCGGCACCCGCGCACTGGCACGTTGAATATCGGCGATCAATTGTTCGCGGGACTTGCCCGGGTCCGGCCACTGGTCCTGGGGCTTGAGCATCACATAGCTGTCGGAGATGTTCGGTGGCATCGGGTCCGAGGCGATTTCGGCCGTACCGGTCCGCGCAAACACCCGCTCGACCTCCGGCACCTGGCTGAGCACGCTCTGTTCCAGCTTCTGCTGCAAGGCCACCGACTGGCTCAGGCTGGTGCCGGGCACCCGCAAGGCCTGCAGGGCGAAGTCACCTTCACTCAAGCTCGGCACGAACTCACTGCCCATGCGACTGGCCAACACGCCAGACAGCAGTACCATCACCGCAGCGATGCTGAACGCCAGTGAGCGATGGCCCATGACCCACTGCAACAGCGGTGCATAGCCACGTTTGGCACTGCGCATCAGCAGGTTTTCATCTTCCTTGACCTTGCCGGTGACAAACAGGGCAATCGCCGCTGGCACAAAGGTCACCGACAGCAGCATGGCACCGAGCAAGGCAATCACCACGGTGAACGCCATCGGGTGGAACATCTTGCCCTCGACCCCGCTCAGGGCAAAGATCGGCAAGTACACCACCATGATGATCAGTTGCCCGTAAATCAGTGGTCGGCGCGCCTCGCGGGCGGCATTGAAGACTTCATGGAAGCGCTCGGAGCGGGTCAACAGACGGCCATGATGCTGCTGGGCGTGGGCCAGGCGGCGGATCGCGTTTTCGACGATTACCACTGCGCCATCGACGATGATGCCGAAGTCCAGCGCCCCCAGACTCATCAGGTTGGCGCTGACTTTGTTGCTGAACATCCCGGTGAAGGTGAACAGCATCGACAGTGGAATGATCATCGCGGTGATCAACGCGGCGCGGATGTTGCCCAGGAACAGGAACAGAATCACGATCACCAGGATCGCACCTTCGATCAGGTTCTTCTTCACCGTGGCAATGGCCTTGTCGACCAGGTTGGTGCGGTCATAGACCGTCACCGCACTGACCCCGGCAGGCAGCGAGCGGTTGATTTCCACCAGCTTCTGCGCCACTGCCTGAGACACGGTGCGGCTGTTCTCGCCGATCAGCATGAACACCGTACCGAGCACCACTTCCCGGCCGTTCTCGGTTGCAGCACCGCTACGCAGCTCTTTGCCGATGCCGACTTCAGCGACATTGCGCACGCGGATCGGGGTACCGTCGATGGTGGTCAGGACGATATTGGCGATGTCCTCGATTCCGGCCAGTTGCCCTGGCGCACGGATCAGTAGCTGCTCGCCACGACGTTCGATGTAACCGGCACCGACGTTGGCGTTGTTGCGCTCCAGGGCGGTGAGCAAATCGGCCAAGGTCAGCTTGTAGGACGCCAGGCGCTTGGGATCGGGCGCAATCTGATACTCCTTGGCGAAGCCGCCGATGGTGTTGATTTCTGCCACCCCACGTACATTGCGCAACTGCGGCTTGATGATCCAGTCCTGGATCTCGCGCAGGTCGGTGGGGGTATACGGGCTACCGTCTTCCTTGCGCGCATCCTCGGCGGCCTCCACCGTCCACAGGAAAATCTCGCCAAGGCCGGTGGAAATCGGCCCCATTGCAGCTTCGACCCCCTCGGGCAATTGCCCGCGGGCTTGTTGCAGGCGTTCGTTGACCAGTTGCCGGGCGAAGAACAGGTCGGTGCCTTCCTCGAAGATCACCGTTACCTGTGACAGACCCGAACGCGACAGCGAACGGGTCTGCTCAAGGCCCGGCAAGCCGGCCATGGCCGTCTCGATGGCAAAGGTGATGCGTTGCTCGGTTTCCAGCGGCGAGAAACCCGCCGCCTGGGTGTTGATCTGAACCTGGACGTTGGTGATGTCCGGGACCGCATCGATCGGCAGCTTCTGGTAGCTGGCGACACCCAGCCCGGCCATCAGCAGCACCGCCAGCAGCACGATCAGGCGCTGCTCGATGGCAAATTGAATAAGGCGTTCGAACATGACGGGTACTCGCGCAGGTCAGTGGGCGTGCTCGGCGCTGGCTTTGCCCAGCTCCGACTTGAGAACGAAGCTGCCCAAGGCCGCCACCTGCTGGCCGGCTTGCAGGCCCTTGCGGATTTCGACATAGCCATTGGCGCTGGCGCCCAGCTCCACCGCCTGCGCGACGAAGCCTTCGCTTGTACGCACGAACACGGTGGGCTTTTCTTCTAGGCTCTGGATCGCCTGGTCAGGTACGGCCAGGGCGGCAGCGAAGGTTTCGCTCGGCACCTGCACAGCGACAAACAGGCCAGGGCGCCAGGCGCCACGCGGGTTATCGAGGGTGACGCGAACGCTGGCGGTACGGGTTTGCTCGCCGAGCAGGCTGCCGACATGGCTGATCCGCCCTTCCACCTGCTCACCCAGTTCACTGGCAACGATATTCACTGTCATACCGGCGCGCACCTTGCCCAGGTCCCGCGGCGCCACGCCGAAGGTCGCCCAGACCCGCGACAGGTCGGAGAGGGTGAAGGCTGCGCTGGTTTCGTTGACCACCTCGCCGGGCACCAGGTGCTTCTCGACGATCTGCCCGGCAAAGGGCGCGCGCAGCTCGTAGCGGTTGCCGCCGGCCAGCACCGTGGTACCGCTCAGGGCGCTGATTTTCTGCCGGGCGTTGGCCTGGGCGATTTCCGCCTCCTGCAGGGCCTGGCGGGCTTGCAAGTAGTCCTGCTCGGCGGAAATACCTTCCTGCCACAGGTCCTTTTCACGCTGATAGGTACTGCGCGCCAACTCCAGACGGCGCTGGCTCGCGGCCAACTCGCTGCGCTGTTCGGAAATCTGTGGGCTGGCGATTACCGCCAGCAAATCGCCGGCCTTGACCTGCTGACCGAGTACCACGGCAACCGACTCCACCACCCCGGCGGCGCGAGGCACCATATGCGCGGTGCGATCTTCATCAAAGCGGATCTCACCCGGCAGCGACAAGCTGCGCTGCAAATGCCGCGGGGTGGCGGCAGCAAGCTCGATACCGGCCAGATCGATCTGCTCCTGGCTGAGCTTGATCGTGCCCTCTTCCTCCTCATGGCCCTGCTCAGGCTCGGCATGCCCGTGCTCGCCCTTTTCTTCCTCGTCGTGATCACCTTCAGCATGCTCGTGCGCTGCCGCGGGCGCAGCGCCTCCCTGTAGCGGGCCGGCCTGGCGCGCCAGCAACGCACCCAGCCCCAGGCCCAACAACAAGGCCGCGATCAGCAGCGTTGTGGACTTCTTGTTCATGCAGACTCCTTAGCACTCGCCGCTGGACGCGGCGACGATCAAAGATAGAGAGAAACGCTCAGGGCTCAGCGACTGGCCAGGCTCAGGTCGCCGAAAATCCGTTCCAGACGCACCCGCGCCTCACTGCGCTGGGCCTGGGCCTGGAGGTACTGCAGGCGGGCGGCAACCAGGGTGCGCTGGGCATCGAGCACGTCGAGAAAGGCAAACTTGCCGCGTTCAAAGCCGCGTGTGGCAGCGTCCACCGCCTGTTGCGCCGAAGGCAGGATCGAGCGGTCGAAGTCCTGCACTTCCTGGGCGGCGGTACTCCACTGGGCCAGGGCCTGGATCACTTCACTGCGCAGCCGCAATTCGGCGCCGTTACGCTGATCGCGGGCCTGATCGGCGCGGCGCGCTGCGGCCAGGATGTTGCCCTGATTGCGGTCGAACAGCGGAATCGGCAACGACAGCCCAACCACGTTGACGCGCTCGCGATCGGTTTCGCTGTACTGGCTGCCGACACTCACGGTCAGGTCGGGAATCCGTTGTGTGCGCGCAAGGTTCAGGGCGGCGTCTGTCTGGTCGATCTGCGTGCGCGCCAGACGCATGTCCGGCGTTTGCTCCAGGCGCTCCAGCAACTGGGTGCGGCTCGGCACGGAGGGCTCCTCGTTGCCCACGCTTTCGACCCGGCTGAAATCAGCCACGGGGGCTCCGGTCGCAGCGGCCAGTTGCTGATAGGCAACGGTCAGCGCCTGTTCGGCACGCCCCAGCTCCAGGCGCACTTCGGACAGTTGCACCTGCGCCCGCGTCGCTTCCACGGGCGAGGCGCTGCCGGCCTTGACCCGCCCCTGCACCACGTGCAACGCCCGCTCGCTCAGACGCAGTGATTGTTCAGCCAGTTGCAGGCCTTCCTGGGCCTGCACCGCCGCTTCGAAGGCGCCGATCACTTCAGCACGCAAGGCATTGCCCTGGCGTTCCAGCTCCAGCCCAGCCAGCTCCGAATCACGTCCGGCCACGCCCAGCCGCGCACCGCGCTTGCCGCCCAGTTCGAACATCTGGCTGACGCTGACCGTGGTGGTCTGTGAGCCGTTGCGGGTGTCTTCAACTTCCCAGCTCAGCTCAGGGTTGGGCAGCACCCCCGCCTGGCGTCGCTCACCTTCGGCGATATCGATGCCCCAGCGTGCGACCGCCAGTTCAGGGTTGTTGGCCTGGGCGGTTTGCAAAGCGTTGTCGAGGGTCAGCACAGGGCCTTGGGCCAGCGCCACAGTGGGCAAGGCCAGCAATACCAGCGTCAGCAGAATACGGCCACGGCGTGTGCCGGGCCTGTCCAGGGTGCGAAACATGGCGGACTCCTGCGCCTTTTTTGGAGCCCGCACTGTAGTAATCAGGGTTTATCCCCAAGATGACTCGAAAATTACAAATCTGTAATCCAGCCAATGCCATACACAAGATGACTTAGTATCCGCCGCTTGAAGCCCTTCAGCCCTTGACCTTCTAGCTACTTCAGGGTTGAGAATCACCGCCTTTCACATCACCGGGTCATTTCATGCGTTTACTGATTATCGAGGACGAGCTTCGCACCGCCGATTACCTGCAGCAGGGTCTGAGCGAGAACGGCTATATCGTCGATTGTGCCCACAGCGGTGCCGACGGCCTGCACCTGGCCCGCCAGCAGGCCTACGACCTGATCATTCTCGACGTCAACCTGCCGGAAATCGATGGCTGGACCGTGCTGCAGCGCCTGCGCGCCGACTCCAGCACGCGCATCATGATGCTCACGGCCCATGGCCGCCTCTCGGACCGGGTCAAAGGTCTGGACCTGGGCGCCGACGACTACATGCTCAAGCCCTTCGAGTTTCCTGAATTGCTCGCGCGTATCCGCAGCCTGTTGCGCCGCAACGACCAGGCCCTGCAACCGAGCACCTTGAAAGTTGCCGATCTGGAGCTGGACCCGGGCCGCCACCGTGCTTACCGCGGCGGCCAGCGCATTGACCTGACGGCCAAGGAGTTTGCCCTGCTGCACCTGCTGATGCGCCAGAGCGGCGAAGTGCTGTCGCGCACACAGATCATTTCACTGGTCTGGGACATGAACTTCGATTGCGACACCAATGTGGTTGAAGTCTCGATCCGCCGCTTGCGGGCCAAGATCGATGACCCCTTCGACGACAAACTGATCCACACCCTGCGCGGCGTCGGCTACGTGCTTGAGGCGCGCGAATGAAACCGGCGCGGCTTTCCCTGCGCCTGGGCCTGAGCGTCAGCCTGATGGGCGCCGCGCTGGTCCTGCTGATGGCCTGCCTGGCAGTGCTTGCCCTCGACCATGAGCTGGACAGCCGTGCGCAGAAAAGCCTGACGGCGAAGATGGCGCAAATCGAGCATGGCCTGAGCATCGACCTCAAGTCGGGAGACCTGCAAACATCTGCACACCCACTCCTGGATGTGGTGATGGGGCATGACAACCTGAGTCTGAGCGTGATCGCCCTGACCGGCCGGCATTCGGCCCTCTTGACCCTCGGCCCCGGGCTCGACGCTGACGCCCTGCTGCAGATTCCCGGTAGCGCGCAGCTGGCCTTCCGGCAATGGCGCGACAGCGACGACAATCAGTTGCTGACCGCTTCGCGGCTGATGCGTTTGCAGGACGGCACCGAAGTGCGCGTGCTGCTCACCATCAACCTCGCCGACGACCGCAGTCTGTTACAGGCTTATCTGCGCTCGACGCTACTGGCGCTGCCGCTGCTGGTGCTGTTGATCGGTTTTGCGGCCTGGAAGCTGGTGCAGCGCGGCCTGAAGCCGCTAAGCAGGTTCCGCCGCATCGCTGAACAGGTTTCTGCCCAACAACTGGCCTTGCGGCTGCCGCTGGATGACTTGCCTCAGGAACTCAGTGAGCTGGCCAGCACCATGAATGTCATGCTCGACCGCCTCGATGGCGGCGTGCAGCAACTGTCGCAGTTCTCCGACGACCTGGCGCATGAACTGCGTACGCCGATCGGCAACCTGATGGGCAAGGCCCAAGTGACGCTGAGCCGGGAACGCCCCGTCGAGCAATACAAGGACGTGCTGGAAGCCAGCATCGAGGAACTGACCCGGCTCAGCCGGATCATCAATGACATGCTGTTTCTCGCTCAGGTCAGTCAGCCGCAAACAGAGGTACCGCTCAAATCGCTGAATCTGGCAGATGAAGCCAGGTGCGTCAGTGAGCTGTTCGAGTTCAGCAGTGAACAGAAAGACATCAGCCTGCGCTTGCACGGCTGGGGCACGATCATGGCCGATCGTCTGATGGTGCAGCGGGCGTTGTCGAACCTGTTGAGCAATGCCATACGTCATAGCCCCGAGGGACTGCCGATCGATATTGCGATTGAGCGCTGTGACGATGAGGTTCGCCTGTCGGTGGAGAACCAGGGGCCGGGGATTGAACAAGCCCACCTGCCGCATCTGTTCGAACGCTTCTACCGGGCGGGATCAGGACGTTCGCGGCTGGAGGGAGGAACCGGCTTGGGGTTGGCGATTGTGAAGTCGATCATGCAAGTGCATGGCGGGCGGGTTGAGGTGAGCAGTGAATTGAATGGTTTGACCCGGTTCAGTCTGGTCTTCACCCAACCCCCTTGACTGTAGGAGCGGATTTATCCGCGATGGACTGCGTAGCAGGCCCATCTTTTGGGGCCGCGATGCGCCCCATCGCGGATAAATCCGCTCCTACAACAGGCTGATCAGTGGCGGCTTGCCGCCATGATCAGGGCCTTCATCTCCGCCACTGCCGACTTGAAGCCGACAAACAGCGCATGCGCCACCAGCGCATGACCAATGTTCAATTCGTTGATGCCCTTGATCGCGGCAACGGCTTCAACGTTGTGATAGTGCAAGCCATGACCGGCGTTGACGATCAGCCCCTGGGCCAAGCCAAACGCCACACCGTCGGCAACGCGCTTGAGCTCTTCGGCAACATCCGTCGGGCTTTCGGCATCGGCATAGCGACCGGTGTGCAGTTCGATCGCCGGTGCACCCACGCGACGCGAGGCTTCGATCTGGCGCTCGTCGGCATCGATGAACAGCGACACTTCCGAGCCGATGCGTGACAGGCGCTCGACTGCCGCCTTGATCCGCGCTTCCTGACCGGCCACGTCCAGGCCGCCTTCGGTGGTCAGCTCCTGACGGGTTTCCGGGACCAGGCA
>OEPS010000131.1_pt1 | contig 27699 bp, 33 predicted proteins | sample 1539411 | NCBI WGS metagenome assembly OEPS01 (sample SAMN02671747, study PRJEB22543) | soil metagenome | biome: bacteria | place: China:Hunan Province, Lengshuijiang City | collected 2012-10-15 | depth 0.08m m
GTATAACCATTGGAACAGTAATATCGAGTTCTCCAACCCTCAGTGGACCGTTAACAGTACGTTGTGGCACTTTGATAACCTTATGACCTTCAAGAGCTGCTTTTTTAAAGCGCAGGCTGTCATCACTCTTACTGTCAGATTCCCAGTTGAATATGCTCACGCCCTCCCTGAGAACATCATTCACCGGCCTGGGGCTGGTAAACGCGCCACCCGGGAAATGCGTAACAAGGCTATCGCCCATTCCCGCTTCGCCTGAACCCAGGTTTGAGCGAAGAGTCGCATCGGTGACATCCAGCCACTTTCCTTTACCCCGTCCGCCAGCCGTATCCGGTGTGCTACCTGGTAAAACGATCTTCGGCATTGCCCCATCCCAGCGCCAGTATTCATCCGTGGATTCCCACAGAAGAACCTCAAAGCGTTGAGTGAGTAGCGAACCTTTCTCAAACGAGCCGATTGCCGGAACATACCCCCATAAGCCAGTTCCCGCAGGATCCTGCAGTTTCGGTTGCCCGGCACCATCAAAGCCCAGCCCCTTCCATGCACGCTCATCTGCTGAAGGCAAAACATTTACCGAGGCTTCAGGGACTCGTAACGTTCGCTGGAATATGTCCAGATTTGCTTCAAACGGGTAAGTTGGCCGGAAGTGAATAGCAGACTTACCGATGACTACGGGATCATCAGCCTCTACCTGCCAGCAGTCACCATTAATCGAAAAAACCAGCGTACCGTTGACCGCGTCCCGGGGTCCGTTAAAATCAGTCGCCCTGACCCAGAACGAACGGCGCGCAACCCAGATACCGTTTTCGACGGGGTTATCCTGCCCTAAAAGCAGAACACGCATCCCTTCCGTGGTAGTGATCGTCCGCTCATCCGTTGGCGTTTTGGACGTAATAGTCTGCTCGCCGAAACGGGTGATTTCATAATCAGCTGAAATATAGACCGGTGGCTTTACAGCAACACTCGTGGTCAGTCCATAAAGGCGGTCTTGAGGAGTCGCGGGCATTTACTTTTCTCCGGACGTGAGTGGTCCCCACAGGGCAAGGCCTGCGGTATGTGCAACGAAAGCCCGGTGCTTGCACGGGCTGAATTTTAGAGATAAAAAAACCCGCGATCGCGGGCTTGTCAGATAGTAAAATTTAAGATCGCATAAGAATCCTTTAAATTACTTTCTTAGATACCTTGAAGCGTACCTGTCATTAAGTATTGCAGGTAGGGATTCTTTATAATTCTTCCCATATTTCAAAAAACAGATACTATCCAATTCTTTTTTAACCTTCTGTTTTTTATCAAAATTCACCCCCCAAAAAACGAACCCACCCCCGAGCACCACGCCTTGCATAATCTGTGTGTCGTGAACCCATCCAAGTGCGTTGACGATCACTGCCACAAGACCGACCCCGATAATGTAGAGTCCAATTTTTGTATTATTTTCAGATTGGTAGTACTTTTTTTCAAGTTCCTCTAATTGATCTGTATCCATCTTTTTACCTATTGTGGAGTTGTATCCTGTGGCCGCCACCAGTATGTTTGATTGAATTCTTTCTTAGATCTTTGCTCCATCTTGCGTAAATATCCTGGAGAGAAATACTCCTGCAGCTGATTAAAAATCATATGATCAAGCGCTGCCTTTGCATACCAAAGATTTGCGCCAGGGATAAGGCCTTTTCCAAGTTTAACAAGGTCCCCCCCCGTCTGTTTTGGTTTTCCCTCAACAGCATTTAATGGGATGCCTTGCGCCAACTTGACAACATCATCAACTAACCCCGCAACCGGCCCCAGCATTGACGCAAGTGCTCCACCGCCATAACGGGTGTGATCTGAGAGAAGAAAATCTCCATATAATCCGAGCCCGCCACCTTTAAGCAGCGCACCCAACCAGAACTTTCCCGCATCCTTTCCGACCATTTCACGTGGATTTCTCCCGGATGCCATATCATTTAACTGCTGAGAAAGCGCCCCAAATAATGTGGTACTGGCTATGAAAGTTGCGATATAAGCCGCACGCCCACCGGCAGAGGGCATTCCCATGGCTCTGGACCAATGACGCATAACTACAGATATTGGAAAGGATTTGAATAAAAATACACTCCGAGTCAATTCTCCTTTCCACGTTCCACGCTGAAGCCCACCACCAGTGACCATCTGTTCACGAGCCCCCGGGGTAATGACTGCCATATCAACTTCTTCAGCAACAACGCCAAGCAAACGTCGCATGCCTTCAAACTTGACTCGCTCAGGAGGACCAATGTGAGAAACTGCTGTATCAGGAATGCGCATAATGCTCTCAGGAGTGAGCATTGTATTATTCCCCTTACCCCAATTTTCCTGATCGGCCAGTTTCCAGACGGCAAAATCTTGCTCTGTCACACCTTTGCTTTTTAAAATCCGAAAGTCACTATCATCCAAACTGCGTAGGTCTGGAGTTCGACTAATAACGTCTCCCAGACTTCCCATCATCGTAACACCATATGCCCTTTTATGGGCATCCGACCATGCTGTTAGGCCGCTAGCACGCATAACAGCAGTCGCAGCCCAGCGAGCCTTCGATGGCCCCATGTTGTCCATCGCCCAGCGGTTTACACTGCCAAGCAATGATTCCATCGCCAGCCCGGCCCGGCGAGCACGCGCCAGCTCTGTACGATTCGTCGGGTCCATCGCTTCCAGCTGGTTACGGAATAGCTGGTTCATTGGCAGATTAGTGACCTTTGCTGACAGATACATCGTGCCGAGATCAGAGAAGGATGCGAGCAGGGCGGAACCAAGACGGCTGGCCACCAGCCAGTTACGGATATTGTCGGACCATCTGGCGATATGCGGATTCGCTATCGGTTGTGTTTTCCCGGAAATGAAGTTGTAAAGATTTTCAGTACTGTTAGCCAAGCGCTTTACACGCCCGGCGCGCTGAGGATTAGCAGTTGCCGTTTCTGATGTTACTTCGTCGAGAATAGAACGGAATACGTGATCCGGGTTCGGCCCGTAAGTTTCCACCAGCGCAATATCTTTGCTGATGCTTTCCAGATGATGCACCATTATTTCCCACAACGAGCGGTCGCCATACTGACGCTGATATTCAAGGTACGCCTCACCATCTTTGAAATGGATCTGCCGGGAGGCATTTCCCCGGTTTGCTCTCGCCCCGGAAATACGCAAACCTGTATCGCTGAGTTTATTTAAACCACCAGTAGCGATAGTCTCGTATGCCTCACCCAGAAACGCCGTCAGCTCCGCATCGGACATCAGCTGCCCGTCGCTTTTGGTGTAATACTTTCGGTCAAGTTTCCCAATGATATCGCTGACCCACTTATCCTTAGAAACCTTGCCAACTTTTTCCATTGAATGATGCTGAGGCATGCCCCAGTCATCCAGATGCCCGATGTCACCACCCGCATCGTTAAACCGGCGGCGGAGCAATTCAGTAACATCCTTCCAGGCTTTTGCACCTGCCCGGGCTTTAGCATTCCCCGTACTTTTCCCCCGAATTTCATAAACCAGATCACGAACGCCTTTTTCATCTTCGAACAGGCCGAAAAATCGAGGGTCAACAGCTTCGAAGGCTTCCTGCAGCTGGCTGAGCGCATAATCTCGCGTAGCCTTTCCGCGGGATTCAACAGACAGGAAATTTGCTTTGCCATCAGCGTGAAAAGCTATCGTGCGATTCAGTGCCTCCAGCTTTCCGTCTTTCCCTTTGTAATTATTAATAAATGAGTCAAGGCGCTGGCGGGCAGTGATAGTTAACGCAACACGACGTTTCTTTAACGCAGCCTCTTGCTTTAACTCATCGGCGGCAAGTTGCCCGGCCCGGCGCAGACGTTCGGCCTCGGACAGCATCCGCCACGACGCAGGTTCGTTACGCGCGAGCGAACGCATGTTTCTGTAGATACGGTCTTCAATATTCTGAATTTCACGAGCACTCAAAGTGCGCTGCGCTGCCTGTTGTACTGCCTGAATGCATTCCTGACGCATAAATTATCCCCTTAAGAAACATGCGATTGCGACATCAAAAAGGCCGAAATCCTGAATAGCCTGTTCATTTTCACGATTCGCCTCGTCAAGCAATTCACGAGCAGGGCGAGACTGAGGGTTGCCTTCATCATCCAGCGTGGTGATCATCATGTCGGGGGCGGTAGTCAGCGATTCCTCTGCGGCTTTCACATCAATGTCGCCCGTTTCGCTTACGCTCTGTGTGCGCTGTTGGTCGCTATTACGGACATGAGTAGCGGTATCGGGAGACGCAGCTTCATCAGCGCTACGTACTTCGGCCGTTTTGTAATATGAGAGCGCCTGCGCATTCAGATCGCTTTCTGCCTGCCGCCTGCGGGAAAGTTCAGCGCGCGCCTCATAGAATTGCCCGCCCGGCTCATGGGGCGCCAGATTATTACGCGAAAACTCAAGACGCCCCTGCGCCTCTGTAATTCTCTGGTCAAGGTCTCGCAGACGGCCCTGCTTCTCGGCTCTCGCACGTGCCAGCGCTTTGCCATTCCCCGCGGGTTCCTCGGATAGAATCTGATTGCGCTGCTCAGTCAGGTTATCGATGAGTCGCTGGCTGTTAGCCACTTCAGACTGGTAAACCTGACGTTCGCCGCGAGGTAGCAACTGCGCTGCCTGCTCTTCAAGCCGGCGCGTATCTGCCGCACGGACTGCGGTTCCTTCCTCCGCATTAAAAAGTACCTCATCCAGAGACTGCGCAATCAGGCTGCGGCGACCGGGGATCTCGCTGAATACTGCCGGGTTGACAATGTTGGCCACATCGACGAGATTACCTTCGCTGACATTGCGCATTGCCTGCTGTAATGCCTGAGCGTGTGCATCCCGTGACAGAACGTTGACCGGTACTCCGGGAGCAATATCGATTTCTGCATGGTGGGCCGCATTGGCCACCAGCGCCGCATCGACATCGGACGGGGAAAATTCCGGCGCACGAACATTCTCGCCGCGGGAGTTAACAAAGCGGCCAAGACCGCCGAACGCAACGCCGAGCACTGCATCAATCGCCATTGCCTGACGGTCAAAAACATCGTACTGACCAGCCATATCTTCGTAACCGGCGTTGCGCAGGGTTTCCGCCGTCATGCCGCGTAGCACCATACCAAACGCAAGGTTAGTCCCCGCAGCATACGCCACGTCAGGCGCAGCACGCGCTGCGGTAGCACCGGCATTGAGTAACGCATTCTCTCCCGTTCTGGATATCTGCGCGCCAACACCTTCCGCCAGCGCGCCACCAGCTCGCAGACCGAGACTCATGGGGATCAGTGTACCGGCGCCGGTCGTTATACCGTGAATCAAAGCGACATCCTGCGCTGTTGATAAATCCACGCCTTCCGACTTCAGACGCTCAAACTCAGAAAAGCCCTGAAGCGAGGTAACAGCCGCCGCACCGCCCAGCGGTCCCCCGATTGCGGTGCCAGCGACAGCCTGGCCCCCCATATCAAAAAGACCAAACAAAATCTGACCCGCGGTTCCGGTCGTACCGGCATCGGGAGTCAGGCGCTTAACTTGCTGTGTTGCAAGCTTTCTCTGCTCGGCGATGTATTCTTCAGAAGAATCCCGTACGGGTGTATTTTCATTAATAAACCGGGACAGAGGGGAAACAACTTTATCCATCCCTGCCCAAAGCAACTGATCCGGTTTGGCCACAAGGCCCGAATACAAACCCGATACACCGGCACCCACTGCATTATCGAAAAAGCCGACATCACTTTTTAAGCCAATGGGACTGGATGCCGCTGTTTCTGACAGTTGGTTTTGATTCGACTGATTTAGCCCGAAATAACTCATTGCGGTATGCCCTCTATAAAGCGCTGACGCTGCTGAGTCAGATCCAGAATTACCGGAGAGCCATCAGATTTAAGCAGATAACCTGCACCGAGCTTAACCAGATACTGGCTGTCACCGTAACTTTGCAGGCCGTATTGTCCCGGTGGCGCTTTGATCCCTGCACCAGTGACCTGTGTTTGCCACGCCTGATCGACTTGTTTATCAAACTGTTCTGCCGACATTCCCCATGGCAGCAGAACATACCCCATGCCGTTATAGTCATGAACACCGCCAGTTGACACATTAACGGCCTGCTTCCAGACATCATTATCCAGAACACCGGAGTAATCCCCCTTCTGGGCCATTATTCCCGCGTAGTAATCCTTTGCCACCTCATATGCCATTGCGGCTCCCTGAGCGTCACCGGCAAACGCATCCTGCACGGAGTTTGAGAACTCAAGCCGCATATCGTTTTCCTTGGGCATCGACATCCCTTTTGCGTCTTTAGTCCCTTTTCGTGCAGCAGAACCCGCGAGAATGGTTTTTGACGCTTGCGAAGGTGAAATCGTGATATCAGGATTGATCCAGTTCTCCTGAGCAATTAACGACGAAGGCTTATCCATCAGGACGCCGGCAACCGCCGCAGAGGGCGCATTTACCGCTATTTGTTTGAGTGTGGCCATGTAAGGTGCACCACCGCCAGTACCTTTATGAATGGCGTCCAACAGTTTTGATTGGTTATCTGGTGTTGACTGTAATAGAGCCTGAGATAAAGCATCGGCCTGAACTTTAGGTATCACAGCATCACTTTTAATTCCGAGCCGTTTCTTTTGGATAATGACATTTTTTACATAGTCACCCATTAAATCAGGGTTATCGGTATAAGCCGCGAATGCTTTTTGGGTCGTCTCATCATTCTGAACCAGCCAACCACCTGGATCTGCTTCACGGGCATCCATGATGCGTTGATAGTTCTGTTGGGCCTGCGCATATTGCTGTTTTTTAAACTGAAAATCAGCTGCGTTATCGGCAGGCTTCAGTGTCTGAACTGCGGCAAGCCCATCAGAGGCAGAATTCTGCATCACAAAGTTATTTACCGGCTGAAGCGCCAGCGTATCTTTATAACGGTTCCATTGCTGATAAAACTGTGCACGCTCTCCCGGTGTTGCAGAAGAAGGAATCGAACGGATGAACTCAGCCTCAGTCACAGGGCTTTCAATATTGAGTCCTGATTGCGCGCGTGCAGCATCGTCAGTTATGCGCTGCTGAATATTGACGCGATATGCTGAATCAACCTGATCCTGGATTTGTACTGTGCGTGACGCTATCTGAGCCTGCTGCTGCCCGTCCAGATTTTTGAACTCCTGCGAGTCTATGACGGAACGGACATTTCCCATACGCTGGGCGTTCGCCGAAACGGAGTAAACATAGTTACGCGTCTCATTGAATGGAATAGATGCCGCAAATTGCTCATTACTCACCTGACCCGTACGCGGATCGCCAATCTGTTTCAACCAGTCGTCGACTTTACCAGGGCCAGCATTGTAAGCGGCAAGAGCAAGGATCTGGTTCCCACTATAGCGTTTGAGCATTGCATTGAGGTAATCACCAGTAAACCGGCGGTTTTCCTGTTCACTGTCGTCCTGAAGTGGTTTAACACCAAATCCCGGATCTTTACCCGTGGGGGGCATTATCTGCCCGGCGCCCTGTGCCCCCGCTGGTGACGTAACCAGGCTACCGTCAGCATTACGATGCCGATTGCCGCTTTCCTGTTGGAAAATAGCCTGCAGAAGAGTTTCCTGCGGCACAGCTAAAACATTCATGCCAGCATCACCAGTATACATTTGCAGTTGCTGCTGGCTCAGGCGGGTATTCAATGACTCATAGGAAGCATCCTTAATCATCGCCTGCCGCTGATCTGGCGGAAGAAAAGACACAATGCCGGTCGGATTCTGTAATGCGGAAAGACGCTGCTCAGGCTGCATCATTTTCAGGGAACCTGTAGCTGCATCAGTGATCCAGCGCTGCCCAAGTTGCTGAGCCTGAGTCTGGTCTATATACCCCTTACTGGCTGCGCCCTGAATCATATTGTTCGTGGCATCAAGAATTTGCTGACGGGTTGCCGGGTCGGTCGATGTCAGATAAGTAGACCGGCTGGTCTCCAGCGACTGATTAAGCCCGGCAATGCTGGCGTCTTTCTCCTTACTCCACGCCAGAGATCGGATTTGCTCACCGCCGCGGATGTTCTGCTGGTTTACCCAGTTATCAAATTCCTGACGCATGCGGCCGCTAGTTATGCCTGATGCTGAACTTTCCGTAACCTTCTGCATCTGCTGGCCATAGCGGTCCTGCATGGTTGCGTAGTCGTTATCTCTTTCAAGCGCGGCGTGAGCTTCAGCTTGCCCCTGAAGCCAGGCAGTTTGGGCTTTGCCAAAGTCCAGACGCTGCTGGTCCTGGTATTCCTGCGTAAGCGCGCCGGCGACTACCTGCCCGAGCTGCGCCGTGGCACGAGCGGGAGCAGAAAGCACGTTTGTATCGACAGAAGTGACACCAGTTGAAGGGCGCAGGGCAACATTGCCCAGATCGCGAGCGGTAGGTAAGCGTGGCATATTTTTTACTCGTTATTTATACAGGCTATACAAAGACGCTCCCCCCTGAAGGATGGAGGTCAACCCACCAAGACCACCGGCCGATTTAGCAGACTTCGCCTGGGCTTTAAGAACGCTTGCCTGATTCCTCATTTGGTTTGATTGCTGGGTGCCATTCCACAATGTCATCAGGTTATTCAGCTCACCCTGCTGCGCGATATCAGCGCGGTTATTAATAGCTGACACGCTATTGGCGTTTGCACCGGAGGCCGCAGCGTTCGCCAGAGATGTTGATTCTGCCTGGCGGGCTTGAGTAGTTTGTTCACGGGCCTGCTGTTGATATGCGGCATCAACGTTATTCGCTTGCTGTCTCAGCTGCTTTGCCTGCTGGTTATAGACGCTAGCAGTCTGATTGCCTGATTTTACCGATGATGAAGCGTTGAGCAGAGAGCTGCCCATCTGGGCGTAACCCGCCCAGTTTTGCATTGTTCCCATGATTCCAGACCCCGTTCCTGATGCAGCAGCTGTACCAGCTGTTCCTGTAGCGCCCGCCGTTCCCGTCTGCGTTACTGGTGTGCCGACTGCTGCGGTTATTGGGGCAGCGGTCGAGCCAGAGGCCCCTGCGGCACCCGATCCTGCAGCAGCACCCCCCCCCATCAATGCAGAGCCCCCTAAAATGCTTCCGGCTATCGCCGCAGCGGTTTCGCCGGGGTGATCGCCAACCCAGCCACGAATTCCAAACGAGTTAAGTGTTTTTGAGTTCGCGCGCTCCTGATTGCCAGGGATATGCTTGAGGTCCTTCCATGCCCCACCAAAATCGCCTTTACCTAAATCCTTCAGTACATTCATCGGAGACTTTATTGAGTCCCATGCCCCTGCCCATATGGCTGACGCCTGCTTTGACATGGTTCATTCCTCCAAAGACCTTGATATTTTCCGATATTCCACTATCGATAAAGCCGCAATATTCCAGAAACCGGGGAGCGCTCTTCCACTCTTCATCGACGGCCGCATAAACCGGCTGGTTGTAGGTTGAAATGATCTCTTGAATGGCTTTACAGGCAGCTTTGACCATGGCTACTGGATATTTCGGCGCGTTGCTCTTCATTTCCATGAAAGCCACCAGTCGGTGATCCCGACGCATTACGCCGCCGAATGCCACTACTTCCCCGTTAACCTCCAGTGCAATAGCCCGCATGGTGCCAGGAACTTTATCGTACCAAACTGAAATATCATCTCTTGTTGCGTATCGAATGTTACTTATCATGCGTTGTCAAACTCACTATTGCCGCCAGAACGGTAACAGGCCGCGGGGCGGCGGCGACAAGACAGATCCGGGAATCAGTATCCCACGAGCCATCAAACTCAAATGAATCCCGGTCATACGATTCCCACACAGTGTTAGTGTCCGTGGGGTTAACAAACTCTTCAGCCGGTAAATCATCCTGATTATCGAAGTCAGGTCCGTAGGTAAGCCCTCGGTAGTGGGTGTTTCTCATGATGAGCGCGAGGTGATCAACGCGCTTTCTTTGCGCCAGCGCGGTTCCCATTCCCGCAGCATAGGCTAACTTTGAGCTTTTATAGGGGGCTTTGTAGCCCAGCCCTGCAACAACAGTGCTGTATGCCGAGCCCAGCGCTATAGACCCGCCGCTTACAGTTCTCGATCCAATATCTTTGCCGTCGGCCCATACCACTACCGTTTTACCCTCGATATGGTTAAGCCCGGAAAGAGTGTCGCTGGCGCTTCCGGATCTGGTGATGAAGGAATCAGCCTGTTTATTCAGGCTCCCGCCAATACACTCGGACTCTTTAGCCCACCGCTCCAGGCACCGAATACCGTTCCTGTTAACGACGTAATAAACCCGGTCCTCTTCGTCGCCTGGCAATGTAACAACATCCTCAACGGTGCCATCGGTTTCCACAACAACCCACGCTTTGAGGTCTTCTGCCGGGTCTCGGACCAGGACGGCGACAGTGCCGTTTTCCCGCACACAGTGAATGCGATCATCAGGAAGGCGTTGCGCCGCGATGCGGGCAATGGGGGAATTTCCGCATTCCGGCCACAGGTCGGTAAGGTCTGTGCTGGCGTAGTCGTAGTAATCACTGGTGTAGTTGAGTTCATACACCCGGCGTCCGCTGCGGTGGATAAAGATGCCGCGGTTATCCAGGACTACAGCACCGGCATGCGTACTTCCCCGCGTGGAAGGATACTTGATATGGAAGTTATCAGGCGTTACCACTTCACCATAAGAGGACGACTGAATTGATGCCTCACTGCCCTGAGTGCCTGCAATTAAGCGGAGCAGCGGCAGCAGCCAGTTGACCTTATCGACGGGACCCGAACCGATACTGCCGTTAATCGCGCTAGCATCACCGGCAACTTTATCTTCTGAGTTGTTACCATCGTCAAAAGAATCATAGGCATCCGAGTAACTGCCATAAATGCGGTCACCACCAGCCCACCACAACCGCCCCTCAAAGATGGCCGCTGCTCCGGGGAATCCGTTTTTCTCAGAGAAGGCCCCTTCATACCAGTCAGCAGTCGCAGATGTTCCGCCCAGGTCAGAAAGGACAATCCCGGTTGCCGACGTCCTGGAATTAACAGCAGTTATCCGCACTGTTCCCGTCAGGCTGCCGCCAGAATACTCAAGCGAGACCTGCACGGAGCCGGAACTGGTTTCCCAGTCGCCCGCCGCGACACCGATCCGATAGTAGATAGTATTATTGTCCAGCCCGTCGTCGTAGGTTTCTGACGTTTCACCAGTCCACGTCTTAACATCAGTCCAGGCACCCGGCTCACTTACAGAACGTTGAAGCGTCACAGTCCCGGACCACGGCGTCGCGGGATCGACGTTAGCAATACTGACCGTAAACTTGCGCGAGTCATCTATCCCGGTCACCTTCACATAACCGGTAAACTGAGACTCACCGTTGATTGCCGACGATACAGTTTGCCCGCTTGAGGTTAAACGGAATAGCGCGCCAACATGTCCGGAACGAAACAGGCTGGCGGACGCCGTAAGATTAATCAATCCCGTTCTGGCGCCGGGCGTGAGCGTCGTGGGAGAAACGTTCATCACATTGTACGGGCCATCGTTCGAATAATACTTAACGACAGACCACGAACCGTTATCACGCCGCTCAATACGCCTCTGCTGTATGCCACTACACGCAACAAACAACACATCGGCACTTTGTGCTACCTGGACTAAATCGAGATCGCTATCTCTCCACGGGGTATCCAGAACCAGAACACCACCGCTTTCAACTGCCACAGAACCAACGATAACCGGAAACGTCTCAGCACTTTCAAACTGAATGTAAAAGTCGCCGGCGGGAGTGAACGACAATGAGCTGACGCCCTCCAGCAGAGTAGTTTCAGCGATATAGTCATCCTCACCCTGGCTTGAGCCGATCATTATAGTTACCGGCCCGCGAGCGACGCTGACGCGAATAGCATGCTGCACATCCTGATCGGAGGCGGACACGCTGACCTGCTGCCAGCGAATTGCTGATGTGGAACTGTTACCGGTTAACTGCATGCCTGCATCAGTCCACTCAGAGGAGGAATCAGACTCATCGGCATCCGTCCAGCCGGAGAGATCAGACACGAAATCGCCATTGATAATTGCAGATGACACCGCATCGCGAGAAATCAGGGCATCATCAACCCACACACGCATTTTGCCGTCAGTAAGTTCAATGAGAGCCGTATCATCAGTCGCGAACACAAACGGAATAAACCGGGATCGCTTATTGTCGAGGGTCTGCCCGATATATCCCAGTCCTGGCCGGAGCATCATGGAGCCAAGCAATCGAGGCATCCAGTTAGTCTGGACCTCCGCCGACAGCGCCAGCCGCTCAATGTCGGTGCGGGCCAGCGCCAGAGGCGAGATAATCCCACGGTTAAAAGCGAGAAGCGGAACGTTATTACGTGGCATGATTTGTCCTATCGGGAAAACCGGCTGCGCTGCCCCCTGCGGGAAGTAACAAATGCGCCGGCAGGAACGCGCTTAGTCGGATCCTGTAGGGCATCCTTGGTGAGAGCATCGCGTTTTCTGGTTTTATACTCATACTCAATAGTCTGAGCATCGGAGCCATTTTTCAGGCGAGGTGAAACGAGTTTCGCCAGATGCGCCGCAATAAACATTCGGTACGTTTCCGGCCAGGCTGAACCGTTATTACCATAGAACTCACTATCCGAAACGTAGCGGATGTAGATCTCGTCATAGTTACAGAACCAGAATGCCGCCTCGTCTGTATAGTCGAGTATGGTGTTATTGAAATAAGGGTCAGAAGCAACAGAGCACGTCCTGATCCAGTCTTCAGGCTTATCAAATGCCCTGATGTAACCAAACGGCGGTTCTACTGACGGGGAGTAATCCAGGCGCTCAGCTCTTACAGCAAAATTCCACTGGCCCTGCTCAAGGCAAAACCTTAGCGCGCCCTCCCAGACAACATCGAGCAGGCGACGGGGTTCCCGGTTTTCTTCCAGTGAAAATAACACCCGCTCACCCGACAGGATCAGCGCATCGTTGTAGATTGCCAGTCGAATGTTCGGGTCAACGGACATCATCACACCTCTTTAATCAGCAGTTCCATTCTGGATAGAGCTTCTTCTTTGGTCTGGATATTTCCTTCCATCACTTCTCCGTCTTCCCTACGGATTACAGACCACTTAGCCTGTCCGCGAAACTTCACAAAATACGGTTTTCCGTCTTCTTTAGTTTCGGGCTCAATCTCGCCGAATTGCTGATAAATGAAGAATTCAACTTTTGCTGCGAGTTGCTTCACTGATGTCACAACACCTTCGGCGTACCAGGTGCGATCGACTGCGAAGACTTCTATTTTGTCGCCAGCTTTTAGCTGGTAAGCGATATGCGCCCAGGCGGCTGGTTGTCTGAACAGGTCAATATTCTGTCCTTCTTCGGCAACAATGCGAAACGTATTGCGGGCATGCTCGGCAAGTTTTAGCCGGGAAGGAATAATATGGTGCGCCATTCTTACCTCACTGAAAGAAAAGCCCTCACAATGAGGGCTGAAGTGTTATTACGCCGATGCTGTGGCAGTAGCCAGCTTCAGCGTTGCGCCGGATGCCGTTACAGCCGAAACAAATGCGGAATAAGACATCGGTAATGTGGTGTTATAAACCACTACTGCATCGCCAACTTTCATGCCAAGAGCTTTGCCGTTGGTTATGTAGTTGGCAGCCGTAACGGCTGCAATGAGGTCCGATGAAGAGTAGGACCAGGCAGCACCACCGCCGCCGATGCGATCCTGAAGTAAAGCCGGTGGGTTGGTTGTTGCGTAAGCCATTTATTCCCCCTTATGCATCAGCAACCATTGAAGAACCGTCATGATTCAGCACCACAACGCCATTTGGCTGGAGTAGCGAACCGCCCATGAACATGGAAGTACGCGCCCAATAGTAATCGTCTTCTTCGTTATAACCGGCTTTTACGTCCATATCCCCGCTGTTGACAGCGTGACCAATGGAGTTGCGGTGGTAGACGAAAAGGTGTTCGTTGGCAGTGCCAACGCCAGGAACACGCGAATGCACTACCCAGTTAACACCAGCCCAGCGCAGCATTTTGCGCACAGGGCCGTTAAATGGCTTCACATCCACGTAATCGGCGCTGGTGAACTGGTTGTTCTGGTAAAGGAAAGCGCGAAATGCCGGAGACATAACACCGAACATGTTGCTTTCTTCTTCGACATCCACATCGTTATTGCCGAGCACGGCGATCGCTTTGGTTACTGCAACCATGCGTGAATCAGCTGCGGAACCAGTCACGTTAATGGTCTGGGTCGCAGTGTTCAGGTTCGCCAGAATGACGTCGTCAATCTTGCGGTTCATCACCTTAATGGTGCCCTGCTGCATGATGCGGCGGCCGTCGCCCTGAGAGCCAAAAATATTGAATCGGGTGCGGCGGGGTTTATCGTGCCATTCGGTCAGAATTGCAGGTTTCTGCGTCAGGTTGTCAGCACGCGCAGGGATCATCCCGTTAACGCCACGGGTAACTGCTTCCGCGCCACCGGTATCAGCAACAAGGAATGTTGCTTCGTTACCTTTAACCACGGATTCGGTTACAACCGTGCTGCGCAGCATGGACTGGCCGAACTCGAAACCGGCGATGAACTCCTGCCGGTACTGTTTTTGAAAAGCGGTATCAGACATAAATTGTCTCCATCGGATTGTTTTATTGCCGCTCCGACGAGGTATCCATTCCGGCAGACAATAGCGGGGTGTCCTCTGTTAAGAGGGGCCGGTTATCTGTGAAAGGGGTCGTGCTGCGCGGTTACTACTGAAAGGGATTAGCCCAGGCGTTCCTGAGCTTCGTAAAGTTGACGCAGGCGGGTCTGGGATGCTTCATCTTTGAACCAACCCTCATAATCGTCACGCATGCGTTTTTCGAGAGTTGCAATTTCGTCGGTGATCGCCTGTGGATTGCTGGCCCCCGGAACCACTGTTGCCACCGGGTTTACCGCGCGGGCGACATCAACCAGCCATTTCGCCACGTCAGGATTATTGAAAATGCTGACTCCGTCTCCGGTCTGTGCGCCAAGGAACAAATCCTTCGCATCCTTCGACAGACCATCCAGCATGCCGTTAATCAGGTTGATATTTCGGCGGTATTCCGGCCCCCACTCCTGGCGCAATGCATCTTCCGTCTTCTGTTGGGCTTCAACATTGCGCTCATAGCGGGCCTGCATCTCCTGCTCGACCATCTGCTGGTTCCACTCAATGGCGGCCTGCACATGTTCTTTGGATACGTTCTTGCCGTGCATCGCTTCGAGGAAGGACGATACACGCTCTTTATCTTCATCCCCCAGAACTATGCCTGACGGCAAATCAGCCAGGTAATCATCGGCCTTCTCTGGCACACCGTTATCTTTGCGCCATTGCGCCAGCTCTTCATTGGTCGGATTTTCCGGCAACTTAGCAGCGCGGAATTCACCAGAGCTCATCTTGGATTGTAGTTCGCGATGAGCTTTTGCCAGCGCTTCAGGTGAAGCGTAGCGTTCCAGCTGTTTACGATACTTCGCATCATCGCCGGCAAGCTGATCGCGCCAGTTATCAGGAAACTTTTGTGGTGCTGCTGGCGGCTGTGGATCATCCGTATTTAGCGGATTAGGGTTGGGGTTAGGCTTACCCTGTTCGCCTTGCTGACCACTTTCAGGCGGTTCCTCCCCCTCCGGACTACCACCAGCGGGAGCGCCGGGGTCACCGTTTCCATCATCTGGGGCGTAGTATTTTAAGAACATGTTGCGGAATAGCATTGGGATTCCTCAATAAAAAACCCGCACGAAGCGGGTTATTTTTGTTTCCGTTTGGCTTTCGCCTCTTCAACTTCCTTCGACGAAAGATTATTCATCTTCACCACTTGAGCCCCGACGAATCGCTTACCCTCAGCAAATGCCGTGTCGCGATCGCTATCTGGCCTGTAACTCAGGTCGTAATACCCGGTGAGATTCATAAGCTCATGCAGAATTAACTTTTGTTGCTCTGGCGTGGCCTCGCCTTTGTTTAGCGCCTTTATCGCGTAAACGAAGGGGATATTGTCACCCCACGGATACGGCAAATAAGGTTCAGGAGCTTTTATGCTCATGCGGCTGCCTCCCTGAAGGACTGAGCGGCATCAGCCACGTTTTGCAGCGTTTGGGCTCCCTGCGCCACTTGCTGCATCTCTGCGGCGCCTTGCTGCTGCTGAGCCTGTTGCTGGAGAATTTGATTCGCATCATCTTCGCTACGCAGCCACTTAGCCGGTACACCTGAACCATCCATTGCGTCCCTAAACGCTGTACGAATATCAACGTCAGCATCGACAGAAGGATCAATATTTCTCGCAATCCCAAGCATCTCGGCGGTTACCTGCAGTTTGCCTTGCTTCTCCTGCCCGATAGCAGACTGGAGCGGACTCTCGAAGGAGAACTGCACATCCTGCCCCTGAAGGGATTCGGGTATGTCATAGCGGGAACCGAACGCACCGGATTGCATCAGCAGGTTAAACGTCATATCGCAGAGCTCGCCGTTGTACTCCTGCTCTACCGGAGAGAACAGCGGCAGCGCCTGACGAATGTACTCTTGCACCCGCTGGCTGACCTCATACGCCGTCATGCCAGACATCTGCGGCAATGTCAGGGTGTTGAGATAAAACGCCTGATGAATCATTGCCTGGACATCATTGCGGATGTTCATGCCGGCAGGGAGTTGCGTTGACTTCGTAAACTCGCCGATAACTTGCCTGATGTCCTGATCCGCCTCAAGGTCTGCCCAGGTGATACCACCTGCCATCAGGTTAAAGTCATCGCGGAATACGGACTTATTCGCCACCAGCGGCGGGTCAACGGCCTTTTCGCCAGCTTCGAGAAGGACACGAGTGATTGACTGAATCAGGCGCGCATCCGGCAAAGCCACGATAGTGGCCGGAGAGTAAGCATACTGAGAACCAGATACTGTTTGCCATCGAGGGATACAGTAAATCCGGTTCATTACCGGCGTTTCTTCCATCACATGCTGATTATCAACATCAATATAAACCGACGTGTACGGCGCACGGCTTTTCCCCATCTCGTATTGTTCAGACGGAACAACAATATGTCGGCAATTGACCTCTTTGTACGGGTCTTTCTCCAGATGATTTTTGACCTGTTGACTGATTTTATTGCCGAAAAGCTGCTTCAACTGGGTCGCTGTAGGCTTCCACTTCCGGTGAATGGTGTCGATCTCGCCGTCCGCGTTTTCTGCCCACGCCACGTCCCGGAGATGCCAGCAGCGATACAGTAGGCCATTAGCATGTCTGTTAAGTTCAACGCTGATCGCACACTGGCCGAATGCTGAGAAGTCGTGATCGCCCTCTTTGGTGGCCCTGACCAGTTGAGTTCCTCTCGCATACATTGCCCGATACTGAACATCTCTGGCCCATTGCAGCCAGACTTTTGCCTGGTGGTCGGGTTCACTGCCCTGAATATTCAGATTGAACCACTTATCACGCCTCAGCATTGAGCCAAAGGAATCTCCCAGGTCACGACGCGCCAGTACGGGGTAGCTGGTCATTAGATGATCCGCGAACTCATTACCCAGCGAACGGCAGATAGTGAAGTCAGCCCGCTCAGGATAAAAGTTATCGCCGATTTCCTGCCAGAGCGACAGCAGAGAGGATTTCTTGCTGAACAAGTGATCGCCGTTCTTTATCAGTTGCTGTGCTCTGCTGTCCATCATCCACCCAGTTTGTTATTGCTGCTGCCGGTGAGAATTGTGCTACTTCGACCGCTGCGCTGCTGACTCTGAATCATGCTGCGACGTCGCGCAGCCTTTACGGCGTCGGTATCTTCAGTCGGTGCCGCTGTCTGGTCTTCACTTTCAACCGTTACGCCGCCGCTCTTGGTTCCTAAAATACTACCGACAACACTACCGATAGCGTCTGTTGCTTTACTCATTTATCGTCTCCTTTTCTGGTTGGAGTGTCCGAGATTAACTTTCGGCGGCGCATTCCGTGCCCGGTAGCCGCCGCGAACATTCGCCTGCCTTTCACCATCAAACCAACTCATAACCACGGCGTCGCCCCGGTCAGGAGAACGTCCCAGGCGCTTAACGAGATTTTCTTTCGACTCAAGATGAATGACGCCGCCGCCATTCCCGCCACGCTTAACCTCATAGGTTGGTGCGGTAAGGTCAGAGAGTAATGTTGGATCGTTTGGGAGGCAGATTGTTGAGCCGCCTGGCTGGTCAGGATTCAATGCCTCACGTAGTTTCCAGTAAGCCTCGGTTCGAATATTTCTGAACTTCAGCAGGCCATCATGTGTACGTCTGACGGAATCCTTGATCCCCATGTACGAAACAGCATCAACGCCGTTTTCACGCAAGTGCGCATAGGCGTCACCACCCCAGCCGCCGCCAATATCAACAATGCATTTGGCGCCATCACGGCGCTTGGAGATAACCAGACCAGCAACATCAGTTCCTCCGGGAGTCTCTTTCCCCGGAACTGTGAGCAATTCAGCAAACCAGCCGTCATGGCGGGGAGATATCACCGTGTTGTCAGAACCACCCTGCGCAACGTCCACGCCAATGGCACACATTGGAACGCCCGCGGGAGGTTGCGCCGTCCAGCGAGACATTGCCGCCTGCACCCAGGCTGTGGGGATGCATTGGTTGGGTTCATCCTGAAGCGATGCCCGGAACTGCCCATCGCGGTATGCATCCCGTAATTCTTTTGGAAGGTTGTTAAGGATACGGGCATATTCGCCATCAGCAGCCAGATCGGGATTGTCGCTTAACTTTGCCGGGATGAATGTTCTCGACTTAGCCTCAACCATGAAACCACCGATCAAGTGCGGCCCCCGGCCTTCAACCTCCATTTCTTCGCCGACTTCATTTCGAAGATACCAGCGAAGTTCGCCGGGTTTCGCGGGGTTAGGATGCGATGGATCAAGCCATGCCCCCCACCGCCGAATAACCCATAGCCCTGTAGCGCTGGTCGGTGGGTTACCTGTAGCCACAACCCGGCATTTTTGCCCCGGAGTCGTGGAACGGTTCCAGATCGTGATGAACTCGTACTGAGTTTCGAGGAAGTCAGTCACCTCATCGAAACAAATTAAATCGTGAGGATCACCTTTATAGCGCTGCTTGTCCTCTTCCTGCTCACAGCCGCCGTACTGGATTAGCTGTTTGCCATTCCTCCAGACCAGATCCGAACCATTCCACCCATCACGACCGCCGTCGAACAACTTACCGATAAGTTCAGACTCGGCCAGTTTCTTGGCATCTTCGCGGATACGTCGCAAGATGAGTGATCGCTCGTGGCTTGTGACAGCCAGGCCGTTTATCAGCGCAGATTTACCACCGCCCGCCTGTCCGCCGTAAAACAGTTCATCGGCATCACAGTAATAAGCGTCAGTCTGAGGGCCAGGATTCGGCACCCAGAGCATATCTTTTGTCGCGGCCATTACATCATGCTCGACAGCCTTCAATTCTTCAGGGGTAAGAGACTTCAGGCGTTCGAGAACTTCATCAAAAGAAATCCCGCTCATATCATTTCATCGCTTTAGTCAGGGCAAACGCCAGGCGACGCGCAAGCACGTTGAGATCGACAACCTCCCCCTCTTTTTTCTCAGGAGGTTCAAGTTGTTTGCGGATTTTGTCTACTTCCAGTTGGCGGCGCTCAATCTCCACCTGCTGGATGCGCTGCGCATTCTCCGCATCAGCCAGGCCCAGACGCTTAGCGACAGCCTCAAACATCCGTTCACGGCTGATTGAGGTTATTTCGATACCGGCCTTGCCGACCTTCACGCCGGAATAAGCCAGTGCGGCCGCATCATCCAATTTTGTCGAGTCTTGCAGCACTACGCGGCTCACTCCTTCGCCATTACAGCGCGGGCAATCTGGATTAGGATCGAGTGTATGGTTATAGCCATAACCGCCAACATCAACAGGCTCGCGACGTTTGCGCTCAAGCGCTTCGAGTCGCTTCTCTTCGTACTCCACGGCATCACGCCATTGGTACTGGTGACCGAAGCCCCAGCAGTGACGGCAACAACCGCGGCGATGTTGCGATATCTGGTTGGCGTCGAAGGTGGCCAGGCGCCACATCTTCTCAAGCACTTCGTCAGCGCTGCCGAGCGTACGCTCAATGGATGCTTTCTGCTGCTGCGCAATGGCCTGCGCAATCTCAACTTTCTTCAACAGACGTTGACCAATTGAGTAAGCAGTCTTTTTGCTGTACCCGGCACGGATGGCGGCCTGTGTGGCGTTGTTATCCTTCAGGTACTCCGCGACAAATAAACGCTGTTGAACAGTAAGGCCGTCATCATCCACCAGCTCTTCTGCGCACTGTTCCTTTTGCGCAGTGCGCAATTTCTTCTGCGCAGTTTTTTGCGCAGTTTGCGCAGTGGGTTTCTTGATATATCGACGGGCGGTTGCGTAATTCAGTCCCTGCGCTTCACACCAATCCTTCGGTGATACGCCGGTTGCGGCATGATCGGACAGGAACCGTTGCTGAAGCTCGCCCCAGTCCGGTTTTGCCATGATGTTTTCCCTGAATTCTGAACATTATCGAAGCCACTCACTTTGAATAGCTTCTGTAATGCATTAGCAATCTGCATCAGGACGAGCGACTGCACGGCAGGCCCACATACAGGCTTACTGCATTTTGGTGCGGGCGATTGCCAGGCTGCGCATAGCTTCATCAATCTCCCGAGCCTGCTCAGCACTTAACATTGCCGGGCCATTACGGACAGCCAACAATTCACCTCGCTCTGTATCGAGCAGATTGCAAAAATGCCGGCTGACACCTTTGAGGCGGTTCATGCGCTCAATGTCGCCCGTGGTTAATGTGCGGTAGCCCTTTACTGTGGTGCCGTCCTGCGGTTTTGCTTCACTCATTTCGTAGCCTTTTCGGTTAGGTGCGGGCAGTTGGCCAGCACTGATTTGTTGTGCGCCAGAATGTCACGCTTCGTCTGACGGTCGAGAACATCGATATCGTGGTCTGTCAGATAGAGAATTCTTACCCAACTGCACGCCGTATCAACTACCACTGGGGCGGGTGAATTGTTCGCGCAGCTCGCGATCAACATCGTCATCGCCCATACGCTTAACATCTTCCTGTACATCGCTGGCCCCTTTCGTGACTTCTGCCTTACGTTCTGCCGCGGCGATGCTGGCGGCGGCATTATCTTCAATGCGTTCCTGCTCAGCTTTGGCTTCTGCCTTGCTGGTTCCGCGAGCATGACCAATACCAAATGCGCCTGCGATTAAGCCAAGCAGAACGGCCACCAGCCCGCAGATAAATTCAAGGCTCATTGCGACTCCTGCTGCTCATCCGCCCTGTCTTTCAGCTTTGGCTGTCTGACGTACTGAGAAAGAATGGCGAGAACTACCAGTGCAGGGCTAATCATCGCCACAACGTTTGGCGGCAAAATACCTTTGATATCCGGCGGCAGCATTGCCCAGGCATGAAGCGCGGCATCCGGGAATGACTGAGCCCATACGCCAAGCAGCGCGCCAGCAGCCCCAAGGCGGACAGACCATGTTTTAAGCAACAACCGAGAATGCGCAACAAACTCCAGACGAGAATATTTGCGCAGCAGTAACAGAACGAGCACGGCCACCAGCGCCAGAAGGCAGAAAATAATCATTTTCACAGGCTCACCCGCTCTTTTATCCAGCCGTACAGAAACGTCTCATTTGCTGGCCGCGCTTCGGCTAGCTCCAGATAGCGAGCACCCTGGCTGCAATTCAGCGCTTTCAGTAATGTGGTTTCGCCATCTTTGCCGCGAACTGCCAGGTAACTTTTCAGAGCAGCGATGGTGATGTTGCCGATCGCGCCGTCCGGCTTCAGGTCCGGATATAGCTTGCCCTGCATATTCAGCGCTGATAACCAGCGCTGCAGGAATGTACTGGCTACGCGAGGCCCCATATTTACACCTGTATCACACAATTCCTGTGCAATTACTGGCGACAACTCAGCTACTCGGTCAAACTTCGGTTCGGTCCAGTATTGCGACAGGTAAATGGCTTTGGCTGTATCCCGTGGTAAGGCCTTCATATCGCCGCTATAGCCATACGCGCTGGCGGTGGTCTGCGTGATACCCCAGCGCGTGGGGCCGCCTTTATCATTCGGGTTGTTAACATAACCCCCTTCTTTGCCGAGAATTCCCTCGATAATCTGATCTGCTGTCATGATTACGCCTTGTTATCGCCGCCACCGATGCCAAATCGGCTGCCCAGATATTTCATTGCAAACGCCCTGATGGCGTCCACGCCTATGAACCCAACCCCACCGCCGATGGCGATAGAGAGGGATTTTGGAAAGTCGAAGTATTCAAGTGCCGATGCGCATGTCAGCGTCAGCGCTCCACATAGAAGCCCTTCAAGAAGCATTTTTTTCCAGCCTCCGCCGCTATAAGCAATTCGAAGGCCAGCCATGACAACTGAAAGTAGTACAGCGCCCAGCGGCGTATCTCCGCGCCACCAGCTCTGCAGCAACTCCAGCAAATCAGGCCAGTTACTCGGGTTATTGGGCATTTTCATGATCTCTCACCTCCGTTAGTTACGGATGGCGCTGTGTATAGAGGGAATGGCCGCCAGGTGGATTTACGACAAAGCACGGAGTGAGTGACGTTCTGGCGACCAGAAGAGAAAAGGCCCGCGAATGCGAGCCCCCTGAAAAGCAAAAACCCCGCCGGAGCGAGGTCTTAATGTTTGTAACGTCATGGGCGAATTAACCCATCGTTGGAATGAGATTAGCCAATTTCCGCCACGCTTGCAATAGCCTGCTGCAAAATCATCTCGTTACCTTCTCAAGCATCTTTTCTGCGAAGGATTCCTCGACGTGGCAATACTCCACCAGACGATCAAAGAACAATTTGAAATTTCTTCGCCAGGTAGTTTCGGTCACGCCAAGAACCTTGAATACCTCCGTGTCTTTTAATCTGGGATAGCCGCGGCCAGTGCAGCGGGGGCATTGCTTAAAAACCGGAAGCCCCTGAAGCTCTGATTTTTTCTTATCCAGTACCTCACCGCGGCCCCGGCACCGACATTCGTTTTTGAGTTGCCCTTTTCCATTACATGCTTTGCAGATTACCCTCACCTGCTCACGAACGGCCTTAACTTCTTCCCAGTCCGATGGCGAGATCCCCTTAGTTACTTTTACCCATTTCGGAGGCTTTCCGTCCGGATAAGTCACTTTGTTGGTGAACACCTCGGCGTCAATAAAACCAGATCCAGCGCAACTGCTACATGTGACCAGACTGGCAGCGCTAAGCGAATAATCCCGGAACACGTAACCAGCCATTACACGCAAGAACTCCGTGCGCTGCTGTTCTTCCATAGCCTGCAGGGGTCGGTTCCTGCCGGCGCGTTGAACGGCGAGTTCGCCAATGAAGGCAATTATGTTGTCAGGTTCCAGAACACCGGCTTTTGCAAGGTAAAGCTCGATACCTATCGCTGATTTTGATGTTGCCAGGCCTAACGCGGCCATGACATCGGTAATCGTCAGGGTCTCAGACGTTATTCCGCATGGTACGGCACCGGGCATCATCGATTTTGGTGAGAAAAATTTTGGTAGTGCTTCAAGTTTCACAATTATGCCCCTGCTTTCTGATTGCGGATTTGGTTTCTGAGGATGCGATATGCCACCGGGAACGACCCGCGATAGCGGACGATGTTCAACCGTAACCAGCGCTGGCGAATACATTCAGTTGTCTTCATGTTCATGCTTTTACCAGCCCTTCTTTTTTCCATATGGCCAGCGTTCTGAGCACACCTTCTGCATGCATCAGGCGCAGTTCGTCATAGGTGTAATCAGTTGTTTTCTTCCGTCCGTCGATCAAGTCGTGGCAACAGTTGCAGGCGATAGCCGCCTGAGTATCGTCAGGCTTGTATCCTGTGCCGCACGTACCCGCCAGCCGGTAATGCGCCAGTACGCTGGTTTCCGGGTTGCCGTTGCAGTAACCGGGGATCCTGACTGTACATTCGCGGCCGCGCGCCTCTTTACGTAGATTCGCCATAATCACCCCCACATCCGATTTCGGGTGCGAGAAGCCGGACGCGGAGGATTTTTGTCCTCCACCAGCTGCGCACTGACGGTCCATGTGATTAAATCCTGATTCAGGCTGCGCTCGACCCTTACGCCCCGCTGGCGATATTTCGCCATAAGCTCATCAGCTTGCTGAGTTGTGCAGTCATGATGGTGAAACCATGAATATTTCATCGGCATCACCCCGCGAAGCTTAAAAGCTGGTTTGCGGCGTTCTCGACTTCCAGCTGGCTGTTGAATGAACGGGAGAGGATCCACCGCCAGAGAACATCAAGCGATGCTTTGTACAATTCCTGAAATTCGCATTCGTCCATGCTGGCGAAAGAAATGCTGCGAGGGTGTTTTTTCAGCGTGCCGTCCGGCAGCTGTATGGCGTCATAGTGGCCAGCTTCGACAATGACCCACGCCCGGTAGGCATCGAAAGATTTGCAGAGGCTGATACTGCCGGCGCGCTTCTCGGCTATACGGTCGAGGTATTGCTCGGCGGCATCAAGCAATGCCGATTCACTCCCGCCATATGCCGCCAGGTATTTGGCGTAACCTGTTATAAGCCTGCGCTCGTTAGACGAGATCGCTCCGCCGGTAGGCTCCCAGTATTCAAAGCCGAGATTGAGTAAAGCGAAATAGCGGCGATGAAACGCCGGGTTGCGGACAAGCTTATAGTCAGCTTCCAGAACGGCGCCGAGCTTGCATTTTGATTGCAGGAAATCGCTGGTCTCCTGCGTTGCAGGGATCAGAATTCCTTGAGACTGTTTTATCAGGTGTAATTGTTGCGCCATGGGTTTCACTCCGTGGCGCTGTGATGCTCCGTTGCCGTTGTTCAGGCGGCAGCTAAATTATTGCAGCTTACTCTCGGTTTCGTCAATGCAACCAGCATCTTTAGACAGTTCTTTAAATTCTTCAATTGTCAGCAAAAACTGGTTTTTCCTTACCTTTTCGAGCCCGGTAATTTTTCCTTCCTCACTCGAAATTAAAAACTTCCCGCCTTGCCTGATTATGTCTACCACTTCGGCGATATCGAGTTCCACTTCATCCCCCTGAGCGACATACAGACGCAAAAATATAGTCCGGCGACAGCATCAAAGGGACACGCTTATTGCGATACTTTGGGAAATGCCAGTCACCAAAAAGGTCTATCAATAAAACCAGTCGTCGGCGCTTTCCCAGGTCTCCTGTAGAATTTCTGCAATGGTTTCTTTATCGCCATCTATGCCGCCGAAAACACTGAGTCCATCAGCGCCAGCGCGACGGATAGATAATTTGCAGTCATTATATTTTTGATTTAACCGCCGCAGGAATTCGGCCTCTAACGCTGGCTCAGCACCGTTAGGTAATTTTTTAGTTTTGTCGATGGTTACTTCGATTTTCATAGTATCACCCCACTCGAAATACTGTATAAATACACAGTACACCTAACTTACTGAATGAGCAATATCTTAAGAGCACAAATTGTTAATTTTTTGTCAGTAATAGGAAAATAAAACCCAACGTAGTGATTTGAATTGATGGAGGTTTTGAAAATTTTGTATGTTTCAATTGTCAGTTTCTCGATATGACAATCTCGATTTGCGCTCTATGTTGCCATACTCGCCAATCTTTAAATTATTTATTTTGTATTGACAAAATAAAATAACAGCGTCACTATGATCGAAATGAACAACATTGCGTTGCTCCCGACCCGGCGGAACCGAGATCGATGAGGATTAAAAATGACCATGCCACGTCAGCCCTACCCGCAAACCCGCGAAGAAAAAATTGCCTATTTTGCTGAGAAGTTTTCTATCAGTAGGGATATGGCTCTTTGGTATCTTATGCAGAACGGGTGGAATTTGTATTTTGCTACCGTGGAATTTGTTTCAGATAATACAGATTAAAAGAGAGAAACTATGACTAACAAACCACATGGCTTGACCGGGAAACGAAATGCAGCAAAACCGGTTACAGCATCGACGCAGCTTCAGATCCGCATGACCCCCTTAGAGAAAGCGCATTTTTCTGTCCTTGCTGAGGCTGCGGGCCTCACTCTAAGCGCCTGGACTCTTGAAGCTATGAGAGCAAAAGCAGAAAAACAAATCACACCTGAATAACTATTTTATTTTGTATTGACAAATTAAACTGGCGATATAGTATGTCCTTCATGAAACGCAGCAAAGCGATTCACCGACCGGGCGGTACCCGGACCGATGAAGGACTAAAACATGAACGTACAAGAAGCACTCAACATTTTCGGCTTATCTGGTGAAGTAACTGAAGCCGATATCAAAAAAGCCTTTAAACGCCTCGCTGTAAAATTTCACCCCGATAAAAATCCTCTTGGTGCTGAGATGATGAAAATGATCAACACCGCCAACGATTTTCTGATGAGTAACCTGAGCAAAATCAATGAGTTTAAATCCTTAAATCTTGATGATTTTTATGATTATTCAGAAGAGATGATTAAAGTCCTGAATGCACTTAGCGCTTTAAATGGAATTGAATTCGAGGTGATAGGAAATTGGGCATGGATATCCGGCGACACTAAAACGCATAAAGAAGCCCTCAGCGCCCTCGGTTGTCGCTGGGCACCTAAAAAGAAAAAGTGGTTCTACCGTCCGGCAGAGCATAAATCACGATTTAACCGGACTGAACACACAATGGATGAGATTCGCCAAATGTACGGAACATCTGCACAGCGTAAGTCAGGCAGCGCGCAGATGGCATTAAAAGCGTAATCAACCAGGGCGGGAAAATCCCCGCCCTTCTCTCCCAGGTGCACAAAATGACTTCATTCAAAGAACAGTACGAACAATTATTTTCTGAAGTTGGCTATGCCATGGGTAATAAATGGCGAGTGAATCAACTAACTGAACGTACCGATGTTATCAAACTTACTTCCTCTGAATTTGTTGGCCTTTCGATATACGTCCGCCGTGATGGAGACCGGCTTGTCATTACCGGGCATGTTGCGGCGCACTGGAGTTATAACGCTTGCTCCCGTTGCACTGTGTCAGTTAAGCGCCCCGCCAGGCAGATCGCAGCCGATATTATGCGCAAAATTCTACCGGATGGACGCAAATGGCTTGATGAGGCAAACGAGTATCAAGTGAAGGTCAAAGCAAAGAAAGAAAGCGATAGTATCTTAAAAGGCCTGTTAGGAAATTTGGTTGCCGTGTCATATGGATATCAATATAACAATACCTTTTGCCATTGGGACCATAACCAGATTAGTGGCTCGATTGAAGAGGATTGTTATGATGGGTACTATCGACTTAAAGCCCATAAACTATCAAAAGATGAGTTGATCCGGGTGATTGGTTTTATTAGTACCCTGAGGAACAAAAATGAACGAAGCGGCGACAAGTAAACTGATAATTAGATGCACTCCTGACCAGAAAGGCGGCTATGTTAAGGCCGCCAATCAGTCTGGAAAAAAGCTTGAAACGTGGGTAATTGAAGCGCTCGACGAGAAGGCTGCACGAGAAAAGGCAGAAAGGGACAGTAAGAAATAAATGCCTGCCGTTTCAACAATATCTACTTCTTAGCATTCTGCTCAGCCATTTCGATATAACGCGGATCTGACGCTCGCGGGAGTTGGATGCTCTGCTCGCGGTAGTAGCGCACGCGCTCCATGAAATAGTAGCGTAGGTGTTCTGGTTGTTCTCTCGCTACCACTTCCGCGACTACCGGCATGTTCATGCGCTCTTTGTACGCAACGCCGGAGGCAGCAAGATCAACGTTTACTTTGTCCTGCTCTTCCGGGCTTTGTGCTGCAATGTTCCACTTTGACATAAATTACCCTTTTTTGTGGTCTTCACCCAGGTAAGGCTTTTTCCAGTCTT
>OEPS010000133.1_pt1 | contig 27611 bp, 26 predicted proteins | sample 1539411 | NCBI WGS metagenome assembly OEPS01 (sample SAMN02671747, study PRJEB22543) | soil metagenome | biome: bacteria | place: China:Hunan Province, Lengshuijiang City | collected 2012-10-15 | depth 0.08m m
AAGGTCAGCGCGTAGAGTTCGAAATCACTAACGGTGCCAAAGGCCCTTCTGCTGCAAACGTAATGCCTATCTAAGCAACGCGTCAGTAGAATATAAAAACCCGCTCATAGCGGGTTTTTTTTTGCCTGCGGTTAGCGGCTGGCGGCATGAGAAAACAGCCAGAACGCGGCGGCCGTCATGGCAAATGAGCCTAATAAGTTGACGACGATATTCAGCAAGGCCCAGCTAAAGCGCCCCTGCTGCAGAAGAAACACTACTTCGGCGGAAAAAGTGGAGAAGGTTGTCAGTCCGCCGCAAAAGCCGGTGGTGATAAGCAGTTTCCACATTGGATCGACATCCGTCAGGCGATTAAACCAGGCGAGGCCGGCACCAATAATAAATGCTCCTAACAGGTTAGCAGTGAGAGTGCCGATGGGAATAGCATGATGCGCAGGATTAAACTTCATACCCAGCCACCAGCGCAAAACGCTGCCGGTGCCGCCGCCAAGAAACACAGCTAAAAGGAGTTGCAACACGGTCATTCCCTGTTTATTGATTAAGACTAAACTTCGAGTGTAGCGCGCGAAATACCTTGCTGGCTATGAATTACCTGACGGGAGAGAAAAGATGCTTGTTGCCGCCGGACAATTTGCCGTAACGCCGGACTGGACGGTTAATGCCCGGACCTGCGTTGGCTTGATGCGTGAGGCGTCGGGTCGGGGAGCAACGCTTCTGGTGCTGCCAGAGGCATTACTCGCGCGAGATGATAACGATGCGGATTTATCGGTTAAATCGGCCCAGCCCCTGGATGGCGGATTTCTACAGCCTCTGCTTGCGGAAAGCGAAAGTAACTCGTTGACCACGGTGTTAACCCTGCACGTGCCTTCAGGTGAGGGGCGGGCAACGAATACGCTGGTGGCTTTACGCGGGGGGAAGATTATTGCGCAATACCAGAAGCTGCATCTTTATGATGCTTTCAGTATGCAGGAGTCCCGGCTGGTTGATGCCGGGCGGCAAATTCCGCCGCTTATTGAGGTGGATGGAATGCGCGTCGGGTTAATGACCTGCTACGATTTACGTTTCCCGGAGCTGGCGCTCTCGTTAGCGTTCAGCGGCGCCCAAATCATCGTGTTGCCCACCGCGTGGGTAAAAGGAGCGCTGAAGGAGCATCACTGGGCGACGCTATTAGCAGCGCGCGCGTTAGATACAACCTGTTATATTGTCGCAGCAGGCGAGTGTGGAACGCGTAATATTGGTCTGAGCCGTATTGTCGATCCGTTAGGGACGACGCTTGCCGGAGCGGGAGAGCTGCCGCAGTTGATTTTTGCCGAGGTTTCAGCTGATTATATTCAGCAGGTCCGAGAGCGCCTGCCGGTGCTGCAGAATCGTCGCTTTGCGCCACCGCAATTATTATGACGTTTTTTTAAACAAGGCTTGATTCACCTTGTTACAGATTGCTATTGTGTCCGCGCGTCAAATAGCCGTTAATTGTATACGTGTATAATGGCGTATTCGCAGCTTGTATGAGAGAAGAAGGTTAGCTATGGGTGAGATTAGTATTACCAAACTGCTGGTAGTTGCAGCACTAATTATCTTAGTGTTTGGTACCAAAAAGTTACGCACGCTGGGTGGAGACCTGGGCTCGGCTATCAAAGGCTTTAAAAAAGCCATGAGCGATGACGACGATAGCGCGAAGAAGGCCAGTGCTGAAGAGGCTCCGGCACAGAAGCTCTCTCATAAAGAGTAATTCGCGACGGGTTTCCTGCTAAAGGAGACTCGCTACCGATGGATGAACCACGTCGGCAAAGAGGCTGCAGCGATTATGCTGCGGCCTCTTTTTGTAATCTGCACGCTTTTTTGCTGAAAAATATGCAACCAACTGTTACCGCGTTGGGCTTTTAATTGAACAGATGAATGACAAGAGTGAAGGGACCGCAGCGTTATAAATAACGCCGCGGTTGAAGCAGGGATTACTTCACTTCCATGCCTTTAGCCTGGAGGTCAGCATGATAGGACGAACGAACGAATGGCCCGCAGGCGGCGTGGGTAAAGCCCATCGCCATCGCTTCAGCTTTCATCTCTTCGAATTCGTCAGGGCTAACGTAGCGCTGTACCGGCAGGTGGTGGCGGCTCGGTTGCAAATACTGGCCTAACGTCAGCATCGTCACACCATGACGGCGCAGATCGCGCATAACTTCAATGATTTCCGCGTTGGTTTCGCCTAAACCAACCATCAGACCTGATTTAGTCGGGAGCTCGGGATGCGCTTCTTTAAAACGTTCCAGCAGCTTCAGAGACCAGTTGTAGTCAGCCCCTGGGCGAACCTGGCGATAGAGGCGCGGCACGTTTTCCAGATTATGGTTAAATACATCCGGCGGCGTGGCCTGGAGAATCTCCAGCGCACGATCCATACGGCCGCGGAAGTCCGGCACCAGAGTTTCAATTTTAATCGTTGGGCTTTTTTCACGGATTGCGCTGATGCAGTCGGCAAAATGCTGAGCGCCGCCATCGCGCAGATCGTCGCGATCCACGGAAGTCACTACGACATAGCGCAGGGCCATATCAGCAATGGTTTGCGCCAGCTTTTGCGGCTCATTGGCATCAGGCGCAACCGGACGGCCGTGGGCAACATCGCAAAATGGGCAACGACGGGTACAGATGGCGCCCAGGATCATAAAGGTTGCCGTTCCGTGGTTAAAACATTCCGCGAGGTTAGGGCAAGAGGCTTCTTCGCACACGGAGTGCAGGCCGTTCTTACGCATCGCTGCCTTGATCCCCTGGATACGGGACGAGTCAGCCGGAAGTTTGATTTTCATCCATTCCGGTTTTCTGAGCAGAGCTTCACGCTCAGTTGCCACGTTTTTCACCGGGATAAGGGCCATTTTATCGGCGTCGCGGTATTTAACACCGCGTTCCATCACAATGGGTTTACTCATAGCGTGCGTGTTCCAGTTGCGAGTGACGAAGGAAAGCGAATCAATTCAAGTAAATGTTGAATTTATCAACTATTTTTGAATTAAACGCAGGCAGTATACCATTGATACGGGGCATAAAGCAGCCTGATGGCCGGGCAAATTGTAAAATAGTTGTTGGTTTCTGCTTTTCCCTCCCGTACCTTATTGATTAAAAGCCTGACGAATAGCTTCAACAATCTCTTTCAATAAGGGGTCCTGTACGCTGAGCTTGTTATAGTGCAGCGTAATATCAATTTTTTCTTCCCGTAGAGGGGAATAATCAAGCAATGTTAAAGGCCAGATCTTCTCGACCAGGGAAAACATCCCCGAGGTAATCAGTCCCAGCATGTCGCTCTCACTGACCAGCGCAGCTTGAGTTAACAAATTGTAGCTGCTGAACCCGCAGCGACGTTCGCCGAGATGCTCCTGCAGACGACGCAGGATAGTCGTATAACGTTGGCCCTCAGGCTGCAGCAGCGCGAATTCATATTGACGAAGATTATCTGAGGTCGCCGGTACCGCCAGGGCGGGATGGTTTGCCCGACAGAAAATATGCACGCTGTCCTGAAATAGCACATGGTGCGTAATCGTTCTCCCGCTGTGGGGAAAACTATCGATCAGAAGGTCAACCTGACGCTGGTTTAACTGGCTGACGGCGTCGACGATGGCAATATTGTGCAGCAAAACCTGGGGGAAAACGGTCCGCAGTTTTTTGTTGATAATCGGCATGATTAAGGCGCCAATAGCCGGAGGCGTGGCAATAGTAATCACCCGCTCACTATGCGTATTTCCGGTTAAATCCAGGGCGTTGAGAAATGCCGCCATTCCCTGACTAATATGTGTATGAAGATGGGTGGCATAGGCTGTTGGTGTTACGCCCTGGCCTTTGCGAATAAAAAGTGGGTCGGGGAAGAGGGCACGCAGTTTGTTGATTGACTGACTAATCGCCGACGGGGTGATATTAAGTACTTTGGCTGCGTTGACGATCCCTTTATGGACGTAAACCGCTTCAAAAATAGTGAGTAAATTAAGGTCTATATTGCGCAGAATGCGAAACATCTGCCGATTGTGCTGAGCGTCAAGCCGATCGGTTGGTTCTGCCTGAGAGTTATTTTCGTCCACTCTGTATTTCCGCTGGTGATGATTAACACCATTATAGCGGCGGCATTTCTTTTATTAGTGATAATAGATTGCAAATATTAAGGCTGAATTTACCGCGAGCGATACCGGTGGCGTCCCGCGCTAACGGGACGCCATGGCGCTAGCGCGATTGTATATACTCAAACGGTGGGTTGTTCAGTAAGGCCAGCAGATTAGCTACCAGCCGAGGCGAAACGGTATCCGTCTGGGCATCGGGCTGCCACTGACGCATCTGCGTCATCTCCATTCCGGCATAGCCGCATGGGTTAATCCGCTGGAAAGGAGACAGATCCATGTTGATATTCAGCGCCAGGCCGTGGAATGAGCAGCCTTTGCGGATACGTAAGCCCAGAGAGCAGATTTTCCGATCGCCCACGTAGACGCCGGGCGCATCCGCGCGCGGGTGCGATTCAATAGCATATTCCGCCAGGGTATTAACGACGGTTTGCTCCAGCAGAGTGACCAGCTCACGTACGCCCAGCTTACGGCGTTTCAGGTTCAGCAGAACATACATCACCTGCTGCCCCGGTCCATGATAGGTGACCTGTCCGCCGCGATCGCTCTGGATAACCGGTATTTCGCCGGGAACCAGAACATGCTCGGCTTTTCCGGCCTGGCCCTGAGTGAACACCGGATGATGTTCAACCAGCCAGATTTCATCCAGGGTGGTGGCGTCGCGGGTGTCGGTAAATTCATGCATTGCCTGCGAGACAGGTTCGTAAGGTTGCAGGCCGAGCTGGCGGATGAGAATTTTATTGTGCTGCAAAACAACGTCTCCGCAGAGAGAGAATAACTTGTGGCAGCGAGTATATCACAGCGAGAAACAGAGAATGACCCGGCGTAGAACCGGGTCAGAGGAAGAGATTTACAGCACCATCCGTACGATTTCAATATTACCCAGCTCTTCGTACAGGGTTTCTACCTGCTCAATATGGGTGGCATTGATGGTAATAGAGACAGAGTGGTAGTTGCCTTTGCTGCTGGGTTTTACCGTCGGAGAGTAATCACCTGGTGCATGGCGCTGTACCACTTCAACCACCTGGTCAACCAGCTCCGGCAACGCCTGACCCATTACTTTGTAGGTAAATGGAGTAGGGAATTCAAGCAGTTCGTTAAGTTTGGTTTTCATGTCAGCTCCGGTGTTACAACAAAAAATAATAACTCCCACGACGTGTGGGAGTTATCAGGATAACTAGTATATGGGGATGTAAATCACACTTTCAAGTGTTCGATTTTTAACCAAACCAGTGGTGGAACATTAACTTAATGTAATCAATGATTTTACCGAAGAAATTGCCTTCCGGGATTTCCTGCAGTACCACCAGCGGACGCTGATCGATGGTTTTGCCATCCAGCTGGAAGTTAATGGTCCCCACCACCTGATTTTTCTGCAGCGGGGCGTGCAGTTCGGCATTATTCAGAACGTAGCTGGCTTTCAAATCTTTCATCCGACCGCGAGGGATTGTCAGATAAACGTCTTTATCGACGCCGAGTGATGCGCGATCGCTATCGCCAAACCAGGCAGGTTCGGATGCGAACTCTTTACCGGCCTTAATCGGGTTGACGGTTTCAAAGAAGCGGAATCCCCAGGTCAGTAGCTTTTTGCTTTCAGACTCACGGCCCTTATACGTCCGGCCGCCCATCACGGCGGAGATTAAACGCATCTGGCCTTCGGTTGCCGAAGCCACGAGGTTATAGCCTGCTTTATCCGTATGGCCGGTTTTAATGCCATCGACGTTCAGGCTGTTATCCCACAGCAGGCCATTGCGGTTGAGCTGGCGGATGCCGTTGAAGGTAAACTCTTTTTCTTTGTAGATAGTGTATTCGTTCGGGACATCGCGGATCAGCGCCTGGCCGATAAGCGCCATGTCGCGGGCAGAGCTGAACTGACCGTCAGCATCCAGGCCGTGAACGGTCTGGAAGTGGGTGTTCTTCAGGCCCAGGGCATTAACGTAGTTGTTCATCAGGCTGACAAAGGCATCCTGACTGCCGGCGACATAGTCGGCCATCGCCACGCAGGCATCGTTACCCGACTGCAGGTTGATACCGCGGATCAGCTGGGAAACGGGTACCTGCATGCCTGGCTTCAGGAACATCAGCGAAGAGCCTTTAAAGACCGGGTTCCCGGTTGCCCACGCGTCGTTACCCACGGTAACCAGGTCGGACTCTTTAAATTTGCCGGCTTTCATTGCCTGACCAATGACGTAGCTGGTCATCATTTTGGTCAGACTAGCCGGATCGCGGCGGGCGTCGGCGTTATTTTCTGCCAGTACTTTGCCTGAGTTGTAATCAATAAGAACCCAGGATTCGGCGTCAATCTGCGGGGCGCCGGGGATCATCGTTTTGATATTCAGGTCATCAGCGCGGGCAGCGGAGGACAGCGCTGCCACGGAGAGCGCCGTAATGAGTAAGCGAGCGGTAAAAGAGGTCTTCATGGTCTGAACAACAGCATCCGTGATGGAGTTAAAAAAAGTGCCTTACTATAACAAATGCACTACGAACCAGCATCCGACATTGCGCACGACTTTGTTAACGACTTTGTCATGCGCGATGCACCGGGGACGCGGGAGCGATGCCTTTAGTTGGCGCGAGTGATAAATGATTGCAGCTGAGCTTCGCTTTGCAGACGCTGTTGAACGGTGCTCGCCTCAGCTTTGCTGCTGAATGGACCGAGCTGGATACGCCATACTGCGCCGTTTTGCATAACGCGGCCCGGGACGGAGAATTGCTGGCTCAGACGCTGCTGGTACTGTTGCGCACGGGACTGGTCGCTGACGGCACCGACCTGTACGACGAAATCGCCGCTGGCGGTCGCCGCTGCGGCAGGAGTAACTGCAGCGGTTGCCGCTACGGCGGGCGCCGCGCTTCCCTGAACGGAATCCGGCGCGGTAACCGGGGCGGTTTGAACGACAGGCTCGCTGCTCTCCAGCACGCCGCTATTCAGCGGCGTCGGCGCGCCGAGGAAACCGCCGCTGTTGACCGGCGCTCCGGTGCTATCTTCCGGCTTCAGCGTGGAGTTGCTGATGGCGTGCACGTCGGTTGGAGCGGGCTGACCCATCGCCGAGCTGCCGTCACCGTCAAGGTTCGGGCGCGCAGGCAGGGCGTAGGTCTGTTTCGCCACCGTGGTACATGCCATGCCTGGCCCGGAAAGCGAACCGTCCGGCGCTACGACGATCGGGTCGATTCGCACTTTGGTATTGTTTGACGTATTCAGGCGGTCGGCTGACGCGCGCGAAAGAGAAATCACGCGATCGTTACCATAAGGTCCGCGATCGTTTATCCGCACGACGATCATGCGGCCGTTTGCCAGGTTAGTGATCCGCGCATAGCTCGGGATCGGCAGCGTAGGATGCGCTGCGGTGAGCTGCGTAGGATCAAACGCTTCTCCCGAGGCGGTCAGATTGCTGTTAGGTTCAGCATCGTAGATGGCGGCGAAACCAGCCTGGGTAAAGTTGGACGGATCCTGAACGATTTTGTAGCTTTTGCCGTCGCGCTCATAGTCTTGATTCGCCGTTGGGTTGGGCGTTTCATACTGCGGATCGGCGCCGCTAATTTCTACCGTGGGGCCATTGCAAACGGCCGGCTGTGGAGTGCTGACCGTTTTCTGTTGAACGTCTTCACCCGAACATGCCGCCAGCAGTCCTGCTGCTATGCAGATCCCCAGCCATTGCTTACGCATCGCGAACCCCTTACACGCTTTTCGACAACATTTTTCTGTGAGTATGGATCGACATGACGATACCAAACCCGGCCATCAATACGATGAGGGCAGAGCCCCCGTAGCTGACCAGCGGCAAAGGTACCCCCACCACTGGTAAAATACCACTTACCATACCAATATTTACGAAGACATAAACGAATAAAATCAACATTAAACCACCGGCCATCACGCGGCCAAAAGTGGTTTGCGCCTGGGCGGCAATCCACAGTCCGCGCATGATCAGCAGAATATAGAGCGCCAGCAGGATCAGGACGCCGATAAGCCCCAGCTCTTCCGCCAGGACGGCAAAGATAAAGTCAGTGTGGCGCTCCGGCAGAAACTCAAGCTGCGACTGGGTTCCGTGCAGCCAGCCTTTACCGCGCAGGCCGCCAGAGCCAATGGCGATTTTTGACTGAATAATATGGTAACCCGCGCCGAGCGGATCGGTTTCCGGGTCGAGCAGCATCATTACGCGCTGGCGCTGATAATCATGCATCAGGAAGAACCACAGGACAGGAATAAAAGCGGCGACCAGCACCACGGCAATTCCAATCAGACGCCAGCTCAGGCCGGAGAGAAACAGGACGAACAGGCCGGACAGGGCGACCAGAATCGAGGTCCCGAGGTCGGGCTGCGCGGCAACCAGCAGCGTGGGCAGAAAAATCAGCACCAGCGCAATGGCGGTGTTTTTCAGCGATGGCGGACAGACATCGCGGTTAATAAAGCGCGCGACCATCAGCGGCACGGCGATTTTGGCTATTTCCGACGGCTGGAAGCGGACGATACCGAGATCCAGCCAGCGCTGTGCCCCTTTAGAAATGGCGCCGAAGGCATCAACCGCAATCAGCAGGATGATACAAAATATGTAGAGATAGGGCGCCCAGCCTTCATAGACCCGCGGTGGGATTTGCGCCATGACGATCATGATAACAATGCCCATGGCGATTTGGCCGATTTTACGCTCCATCATGCCCATGTCCTGACCGCTGGCGCTCCAGATAACCAGCGCGCTGTAGGTCAGCAGCGCCAGCAGGATAAGCAGCATGGTAGGGTCGAGGTGGATTTTATCCCATAGCGATTTTTTGTTCGGATTATCAGTCATTATTGATCCTCCCCGGCCGTGACCGCCGGGTTTTCGCTCGGCAGGTTGGTGTTGTTGTCGCCCAGCATTATATGATCGAGAATCTGACGCATGATGGTACCGACAGCCGGGCCAGCGCCGCCGTTCTCAAGAATAATGGCAACGGCAACCTGGGGGTTGTTGTAAGGGGCAAACGCCGTCATCAGTTTGTGGTCACGCAGGCGTTCAGCAATTCTGTGCGCGTTATAGGTTTCATTAGCTTTCAGGCCGAAAACCTGAGCGGTACCCGATTTGGCCGCGATTTTGTAAGGCGCGCTGGCGAAGTATTTATGCGCGGTACCGTTGCCGCGGTTGGCGACGCCGTACATCCCGTCTTTGGCGATTTCCCAAAAACCGGAGTGAATATCGCCAACCGGCGGTTCGTGCGGTTGAACCCAGGGCACCGGTTTACCGTCTTCCACCGTGCTTTGCAGCAGATGCGGCACTTTAACCACTCCATCATTAATCAGGATCATCAGCGCCTTGTTCATCTGGATAGGGGTTGCGGTCCAGTAACCCTGCCCGATGCCGACCGGAATTGTATCGCCCTGGTACCAGGGTTTCTTAAAGCGCTTGAGCTTCCATTCGCGGGTCGGCATGTTGCCGGAGCGCTCTTCGGCAAGGTCAACGCCGGTATAGTGGCCATAGCCGAATTTGCTCATCCACTCCGACAGACGATCGATACCCATATCGTAGGCAACCTGGTAGAAGTAGGTATCGGCAGACTCTTCCAGCGCTTTAGTGACGTTCAGATGGCCGTGGCCCCACTTTTTCCAGTCGCGATAGCGCTTATCCGAGCCGGGAAGCTGCCACCAGCCGGGGTCAAACAGGCTGGTGTTACGGGTAATGACCCCGGCGCTGAGCGCGGAGACGGCCACGTAAGGCTTAACCGTTGACGCGGGTGGATAAACCCCCTGGGTCGCACGGTTGACCAGCGGCGTGTTGGGATCGTTAAGCAGCCCGGAGTAGTCTTTGCTGGAAATACCGTCAACGAACAGGTTGGGATCGTAGCTCGGCGTTGAGACCAGCGCGAGAATGGCGCCGGTTCTCGGGTCGGTGACAACCACTGCCGCGCGGCTACCGGCGAGCAGGGTTTCAATATACTGCTGAAGCTTCAGGTCGAGCGTTAAATAGATATCGCGCCCGGCCTGAGGTGGGACCTCTTTTAGCTGGCGAATCACACGGCCGCGGTTGTTGACTTCAACCTCTTCATAGCCGGTTTGCCCGTGCAGGACATCTTCGTAATAGCGCTCGATACCCAGCTTGCCGATATCGTGCGTGGAGGCGTAGTTAGCCAGCTTTCCCTCTTTATCCAGGCGATCGACGTCTTTATCGTTAATTTTGGAGACGTAGCCGATAACGTGGGTCAGAGCGGAGTTATAAGGATAGTAACGGCGTTTATAGCCTTTGACTTCCACGCCGGGAAAACGGTACTGGTTGACTGCGAAACGGGCGACCTGCACTTCGGTAAGATTGACTTTCACCGGAATGGAGGTAAAGCGATGCGAGCGGGCGCGCTCTTTTTTGAAGTTCGCCACGTCGTCATCGGTTAGATCGATAACATCGCGCAGGGCATCCAGCGTTTGCTGAACGTTGTCGACCTTTTCCGGCATCATTTCCAGCTGGTAGATTGTGCGGTTGAGCGCCAGCGGCGTCCCGTTGCGATCGTAGATAATACCGCGACTCGGCGGAATCGGGACCAGCTTGATGCGGTTTTCGTTTGAGCGCGTTTGATAGTCGGTGTAACGCACAATTTGCACGTTATAAAGGTTGGCGATCAGTACGCCGGTAAGCAGCAAAATCCCCAAAAAAGCGACCAGCGCCCGGCGCACGAACAGCGAGGATTCAGCCGTATAGTCGCGGAAAGAATTCTGTAATTTCATTCGCTGCTTAGTCTACCCTGGTCATCATTACTCACGGTGGTAAGGGTGGTTGGTGGTAATGCTCCACGCCCGATACAGACTCTCGGCCACCAGTACGCGAACCAGCGGGTGAGGTAACGTGAGCGTTGAGAGCGACCAACTTTGTTCCGCTGCCGCTTTGCAAGCGGGTGAAAGGCCTTCCGGACCGCCGATAAGCAGGCTGACGTCGCGACCATCCTGTTTCCAGCGTTCCAGCTCGCGCGCCAGCTGCGGCGTATCCCACGGTTTCCCCGGGATGTCCAGGGTCACGATACGGTTTTTACCTGCGGCCGCCAGCATCATTTCTCCTTCTTTTTCAAGGATGCGCTTGATGTCGGCATTTTTGCCGCGTTTACCGGCGGGGATTTCTACCAGCTCGAACGGCATGTCTTTCGGAAAGCGGCGCAGATACTCGCTAAAGCCGGTCTGAACCCAGTCCGGCATTTTGGTGCCAACGGCCACCAGGTGCAGCTTCACGCATTAACTCCAGAGTTTTTCCAGCTCGTACAGACGACGGCTCTCTTCCTGCATGACGTGAACCATAACGTCGCCGAGATCCACCACAATCCAGTCCGCGGCGGCTTCACCTTCGACGCCCAGCGGCAGCATGCCGGCGGCGCGAGATTCCTGCACAACGTGGTCAGCGATGGACATAACATGGCGCGTCGAAGTGCCTGTGCAGATAACCATGCAATCTGTAATGCTGGATTTGCCATGAACGTCAATGGCAACGATGTCCTGACCTTTCAGGTCATCAATTTTGTCGATAACAAAATCCTGGAGTGCTTTACCCTGCAAGAGTTCCCCCTGGGTGTGTGAAGAGTGATAACAATAAACAGCCTGGCAGTATACCCCAACTGGTGGCAAAGTCGGGATAAATGTCGATAAACGGGCGATAAAGGCGGCTATCATCCCATCCATCGCCGAGGATTGCATCGCCATTTTTGTAAAACAATTTCTGCAAAGTACAAATGGCGGGCGCAGCCTGGCTGCGGAGAATAACAGCCTGCTTTGCTCTGTCAATGGTCTGCGCGCAATTCTTCTTCCGCCAGCCAAACGGCCCGGCTATTTAGTACGCGCAGGGTAGTGAAATCAGGCTGTAGATCGACAACGCTCCACGCGCCATGTTCAATGGGGAAGTGCCACATAGCTGAATTCGGCAGGTTCAGAAGCTGAGCAATTAACAGACTAAGAACGCCCTGGTGACCGACGATCAGCAGGTGGTTAAGTTCCCGGTACTGAGAGAGTGTGGTGGTAAAGCCGGAGACGCGCTCGGCAAAGGCCTGAAATCCTTCCCCGTTGGTGGGTGCCGCGTGCTGCCAGTCGGCGCACCAGGCGGCGTAGTTTTCGGCATCTTCATGCTGCAAATCGCGATGGTGGCGCATTTCCCAGTCGCCGAAAAACATTTCATTGAGTTCGGCGCGGGACTCTAGAGGGAGATTACGCTCGCCAAGCAGCAGGCTGGCCGTGCGCTGGGTGCGCTCAAGTTCGCTGCAAAATACGCGCTGAAAAGGGACCGCCTGCAGCCGCTTTCCCAGGGTTTGTGCCTGCCTGATGCCACGCTCCGTTAACGGCGTGGGGGCGTGTCCACTATAGAGTCCCGCGACGTTGGCCGCGGTTTCGCCATGACGAACTAACCATAACTTCATGATGACCCTCTCGGAAGGAGCGTGGGAGACGTTGTTATCAGGCTAGCAGTAGAGCTTCTGCTCATGGATATACTCAAGAACGGTTTCCGGCAGCATTTCTGCGCAGGACTCGCCTGCTTCAAGACGTTGACGAATAATGGTTGCAGAGATATCAAACCACGGCGTTTCGGCGAGGTAAATTACGCCAGCCGGACTGCTATGCAGTCGCTCGACGTCATGGGTGAGGTGCGTGTCCAGCCATAGCTGATCCTGCTCACACGCCATGGCCAGCGGATAACCCGGGCGTCGACATACGATCAAATGCACGTTATCAAGAATGCTTTTATAGTCATGCCACGTGGTAAAGGTGAGCAGTGAATCCTGGCCAATAATAAACGCCAGCTGCCGGTCCGGGCCTTGTTCCTCGCGCCACTCCCGCAGGGTTTGTGCTGAATATGACGGCGAGTCGCGCTTAAGCTCGCGATCGTCGAGGATAAACAGCGGCTTATCGGCGATAGCCAGCTCCAGCATATGCCGGCGTTGATCGCTGGTGGCTTCGGGCTGCGGGCGGTGCGGCGGCACATTGTTAGGCACGATAGTGACTTTATTAAGGCCGATTTGATTAGCCAGAATTTCCACCGGTTTAAGGTGACCGTAATGCACCGGATCGAAGGTGCCGCCGTACATCGCCTGTAACTGAGTCATATCAACCATCAATAAAAACGTCTGCCAGCGCTTTGTGGCAGAGCAACAAAGAAAGACTTTCCAGCTCGGGCCAGACGGATTGGCCGTAATCCTGCTTGAAGGTGAGTTCAGCACGGGTCAGCAGCGTAACGGCCTGGCGTAGCTGATCGGCGCTAAGGCGAGCGAGAGCATCGCTAATCAGCTGGCGACGGTTTTGCCACACCCGATGCTTGTCAAAGAGCGAACGCAGCGGCGTATGGGTGGACTGTCGCTTAAGGTTCACCAGCAGCAGCAGTTCACGCTGCAGGGTGCGTAGCAGGATAGCTGGTTCACAGCCTTCCAGACGCAGCTGCTGCAGCACGTGCAGAACGCGCTTGCTTTTGCCGGCCAGCAGCGCATCAACCCAGTGATAGGGGGTGAAGTGCGCGGCATCGTTGACAGCCTGCTCAACGCGCGGCAGCGTCAGTTTGCCATCAGGCCACAGTAGCGACAGGCGCTCCAGAGCCTGCGCCAGCGCCAGCAGATTGCCTTCATAGCAGTAGCACAGCAGCTGGCTGGCCGCGTCATCAAGCTGCAGATTATGCTGCCTGGCGCGTGCGGCGAGCCAGCGCGGCAGCTGGGCATATTCCGGGGTCTGGCAGCTTACCTGAACGGCACGGCTGGTAAGAGCCGTTATCCACGCGGCGTTTTCCTGCGCTTTTGTCAGCTTAGTACCGCGAACGATCAGCAGTAAATCGTCATGCAGCATTCCGACCAGCGTCGCGAGCTGTTCGTTAATGGCCGCATTAGGGCCATTGTCCGGCAGGATTAGCAGCAGCGTTTGACGGCTGGAGAACAGGCTCATAGCCTGACTTAACGAGAAAAGGGCGGACCAGTCGGTACTGGCATCAATGGTGGCGGTGTGATGTTCGATAAAGCCCTGAGCCGCAGCGGCTTCGCGGATGGCATCCTGGCTTTCCTGCAGGAGTAGCGGATCGTTGCCAAGCAGCAAATAGGCCGCGCGCAGCCCTTCAGTGAGCTGCGCGCGGAGCTGTTCCGGGTACAACCGAATCATCAGCTACCCAGCGTAGTGGAGACGCGATTGCCGGAGGTTGAAGTCGCTGGGGTCGTAGTGACCGGCTTTTCTTCCTCCTTGGTGGCTTCAACATCCGCAACGTGTACGCTTGGCAACTTACGAATCAGCTGCTCGGCGGCCTTGTCGTACATTTCCTGAACGATCATGTCCTGTTCGGCATCTTTCGCTAACGCCGCCTGCGGGTTATCGAAGAACGAACGGTAGACTTTAGTCGTGATGGGGTAGATATCATGACCAGGAATCAGGACGCTGGCATGCACCGTCATCACCATCTGATATTCCGCAGTACGGCCATCCTGGAAAATGGATGCCGTATCTTTCTGAATGGACGATGATTCCAGACGCAGGGAAGGGATATCCTTACGTAGCGTACTGGCATCGAGCAGCTCGACCCCATTCAGACGCAGCTGGTTACGGATGGCACGACTTAATGGACCATTTGGATCGCCCGACTGGAAGACCATGGTTTTCATTGCGGTAGGAACCTGCGTAGTGCTACGCAGGTGCCAGCCACAACCGGCGGTGATTAACACCGCCAGAGATAACAACAATGTTGCCAGATATCGCACGCTTCCTCCCGCGCTTAGCCAACGACCAGATTGAGCAGTTTACCCGGGACGTAGATCACTTTACGCACGGTCACTCCGTCGAGATATTTCGCGACCAGATGCTCCTGACCCGCACGCTCACGTACCTGCTCTTCGGTTGCATCCACCGCAACGGTAATTTTACCACGAACTTTACCATTTACCTGGACCACAACCAGAGTAGTGTCTTCAACCATTGCGCTTTCGTCGGCAACCGGCCACGGCGTGTTGTCAATATCGCCTTGACCACCGAGTTCTTTCCACAGAGTGAAACTGGCGTGTGGGGTGAACGGGTTGAGCATGCGAACCACCGCCAGCAGGGCTTCACGCATCAGCGCGCGATCCTGTTCGTTTTCCTGCGGCGCTTTCGCCAGCTTGTTCATCAGCTCCATAATCGCCGCAATCGCGGTGTTGAAGGTCTGACGACGGCCGATATCATCGGTGACTTTCGCGATGGTTTTGTGCACGTCGCGACGCAGCGCTTTTTGATCTTCGCTGAGGCTGGCAACGTCCAGCGCAGCAACCTCACCCTGGGTGGTATGCTCATATACCAGTTTCCAGACGCGTTTCAGGAAGCGGTTTGCGCCTTCCACGCCGGATTCCTGCCACTCAAGCGTCATATCTGCCGGGGAAGCAAACATCATAAACAGACGTACGGTATCTGCGCCGTAACGTTCAACCATCACCTGCGGATCGATGCCGTTGTTTTTCGACTTCGACATCTTGCTCATGCCGGTATAGACCAGTTCATGGCCTTCAGCATCTTTCGCCTTCACGATCCGGCCTTTCTCGTCGCGCTCAACGATCGCATCAACCGGAGAAACCCAGTTACGCTCGCCGTTCGCTCCAACATAGTAGAACGCGTCTGCCAGCACCATTCCCTGACACAGCAGCTGTTTAGCCGGCTCGTCAGAGTTAACCATGCCCGCGTCGCGCATCAGCTTGTGGAAGAAGCGGAAATAGAGCAGGTGCATAATGGCGTGTTCGATTCCGCCGATATAAATGTCGACCGGCAGCCAGTAGTTTGCCGCTTTCGGGTCCAGCATGCCCTGGTCGTACTGCGGGCAGGTGTAGCGCGCGTAGTACCAGGAGGATTCCATAAAGGTGTCAAAAGTATCGGTTTCGCGCAGCGCTGGCTTGCCGTTAACGGTGGTTTTCGCCCACTGAGGATCGGCCTTGATCGGGCTGGTGATACCGTCCATCACGACATCTTCCGGCAGAATAACCGGCAGCTGATCTTCCGGGGTAGGCATCACGGTGCCGTCTTCCAGCGTGACCATTGGAATTGGCGCGCCCCAGTAGCGCTGGCGGGAAACGCCCCAGTCGCGCAGACGATAGTTCACTTTACGCTCGCCAACGCCAAGAGACGCCAGCTTATCAGCGATGGCATTAAAGCCCGCTTCGTGATCCAGACCATCGAACTCGCCTGAGTTAAACAGCACGCCTTTTTCGGTCAGAGCCTGTTGAGAAAGATCTGGTTCGGTACCATCTGCCGCCAGAATCACCGGCTTGATCTCCAGGCCGTATTTGCTGGCAAATTCGTAGTCGCGCTGATCGTGACCCGGAACGGCCATCACCGCGCCGGTACCGTATTCCATCAGCACAAAGTTTGCTGCCCATACCGGAATAGCTTCGCCGGTCAGCGGATGAATGGCTTTATAGCCGGTATCGACGCCTTTTTTCTCCATGGTTGCCATATCAGCTTCGGCAACTTTGGTATTACGACATTCGTCGATAAACGTCGCCAGCGCAGGGTTATTGGCGGCAGCCTGCTGCGCCAGCGGGTGACCCGCTGCGACGGCCAGGTAGGTGCAGCCCATAAAGGTATCCGGGCGGGTCGTGTAAACGGTCAGCTTGTTGGCATATTCGTTGACATCAAAAGAGATCTCTACGCCTTCAGAACGACCGATCCAGTTGCGCTGCATCGTTTTAACGGTATCAGGCCACTGATCCAGATTATCCAGATCGTTCAGCAGTTCATCCGCGTAGGCGGTGATTTTGATAAACCACTGCGGGATCTCTTTACGCTCAACTTTTGTGTCGCAGCGCCAGCAGCAGCCGTCGATAACCTGCTCGTTGGCCAGGACGGTCTGGTCATTCGGGCACCAGTTCACCGCGGAGGTTTTTTTATAGACCAGGCCTTTTTTATACAGTTCGGTGAAGAACTTCTGCTCCCAGCGGTAGTATTCCGGGGTACAGGTTGTCACTTCACGGTTCCAGTCATAACCGAAGCCCAGCTTTTTCAGCTGGTTTTTCATGTAGGCGATGTTGTCGTAAGTCCACGGGGCTGGAGCGGTGTTGTTTTTTACCGCCGCACCTTCTGCAGGCAGACCAAATGCATCCCAGCCGATAGGCTGCAGGACATTTTTGCCCAACATACGTTGGTAACGGGAAATCACGTCGCCAATGGTATAGTTGCGCACGTGGCCCATATGTAGTCGACCAGAAGGATAGGGAAGCATCGACAGGCAGTAATACTTCTCTTTACTCTCGTCTTCAGTAACTTCAAAGGTACGCTTCTCGTCCCAGTGTTGCTGGACTTTTGATTCTATCTCTTCAGGGCGATATTGCTCTTGCATGGCAGCCAGTAGTCCTGTGTTCAATACAGCTACAAAGTGTAGCCAATGGATGTGTTATTTCAGAACGACATAGCATAGCCCAAACGCTGACGTCAAAACAGCCTTTCACACACTTCCGTGGACGAAAGCGAAGGAGAATATTTCGCGACTCTGTGGAGCGGCAGGCAGAGCTGCTTGCAGATAACGTCTATTATTAGAAATAGTTAACCACACCGGAGGCGAAAAGATGAACAAGGTTGCTCAATTCTACCGAGAGCTGGTGTCAACCCTCAGCGAGCGGTTACGCAATGGCGAACGCGATATTGACGCGCTGGTGGGGCAGGCCAGGGCAAAAATTAGTCAGTCCGGCGAGTTAACGCAGAGCGAAATAGAGAACGTTATTCATGCTGTCAGACGCGATCTGGAAGAGTTCGCGCTCAGCTACGAAGAGAGCCAGGATGAGCTCACCGACAGCGTTTTCATGCGGGTGATTAAAGAGAGTCTGTGGCAGGAGCTGGCGGATATTACTGATAAAACCCAGCTTGAGTGGCGCGAGGTGTTTCAGGATCTTAGCCACCATGGCGTTTATCACAGCGGTGAAGTCGTGGGGCTGGGTAATCTGGTGTGTGAGAAGTGCCATTATCATCTGCCGGTTTATACCCCAGATGTGCTGCCGCGTTGTCCAAAATGCGGGCACGATCAGTTCCAGCGCCGGCCGTTTGAACCTTGATTTTTACGCCCGGTGAAAGTGAAATTTACCGGGCGTTGTTTACAAGACGGTAATGCTAACGATTAATGGTGTACTAGAGGCACGGCAATTAATAAGAGATCGTATTTATTTCTGCACTCTTAAATTGTTGATTACCGCCCATATTTGAAGCATAGGCATGGGATGAGTTGAGAACGAATTTGTCGGCTTTGATAAAACCAACGCCACAGTTTTTGATACCGAACCAACCACATCTGTAACCGCCATTGATCACCTGACGCGCGTTGAGCGTCATGACTCCTCCAGCCTGGATTTTATTATAGTTAGTAATGTTACTGCCATTTTGAGCGCTTAAGGTTATATCATTTATGGCATTAATTTCACCTTCATTATGGATGCCCTGACTGGAATTAATATTCACGTTATTACCATCAATGGTGGCCAGATTTTTTACATAGCTACTTTCAATATTCAGCTCCGGGGAAGAAATATAATAACTGTTATTTAATGAGCCACTTTTGATAGACAAAGAACCATTGGTGATAACGTTGCCTTCCTGATTGAATGTGCCATTTGTCTGAATGGTTACATCTTTCCCTGAAATTCTTCCGGAGTTAAATATGGTTCCTGAACCAATTGTCGTATTCTGTGAGGATAATACGTTAAGGCTAGAATATCCCCAGAGGTTACCTGTTACTTTAAAGCTGTTACCACCGAAGCTAACGCTGGTTGCGTTACCTCTGATAGAACCGCCATTGTCGATGTTGTTCAGGGCGGATACAGCCAACTGACCGTCAGAAAGGAGATAGGAACCATAGTAAGTCGTGACATTACCTGAGCTGCTTACCGCGAGACCAGTCGTACCCTCCATGGTACCTCTATTAACAAACTCCTCGGAAGCATTGGCAACAAGTTGCCTGGTACTGGAAATGGTGCCTTCATTGGACATTGTTGCCAGGCTATTAACCAGAGTGGTATTCGTTGTGGAAATAGTCCCGGTATTGTCCAGATTACCGGCAGATGCAATCTGAGTAACGAAGCCGTTGCTGGTGATGGAACCTTCATTTTTCAGAAAACCATTGCTGGTCATGGCAAGGCTGGCATTAGCAACGATCGCACCTTTATTGCGCACGCCAAAGCCTAAGTTGTTGCCGACCATCGTAATGCTATTTGCCTTGATGCCGCCTAGATGACTAATATCGATACTATATTCAGGGAATAGCATCTGCATTACCGTTGCTGATTTACCAGCAGAGGTCATTGCTCCGGTATCGTTGTTAAAAGTGAAGTTCCCGGCTCCCACCATTGCATTTTTTGCATTCACCGTGCCGTTAATTGTGATTGCATCAGCAAGCAGCACTGCATAGCTATTAGTAGCATCCAGGCCATTCTGATCGATGGTTAATTTACCACCAGTGACATTATAGCTGGCGATCTGGCCGCTATCGGAAAGTGAGACTTTCCCGGTAGTTAAAACAGCTTTGTTAGCGTTGATAAAACTACAGCCCGAGCAGGAAATGCCGTTGGGGTTGGCGATAACCACATCGGCCTTTTGACCCGCAACTTCGATAAAACCATTGAGTGCGCTTGATTTATTTGAGGTTACTTCATTGAGAATAACGGAAGCGCTGCCGTTGGCCAGATTGTTATTTTTAGCAATATTACCCAGCCTATCATGGGTGAGATTGCTACCGCTATTATTGAGAACCACCCCCTGGCTATCGACATTAAACTCACGGTACATATTGTGTGAAACACCAGCTGAATTAGGGGCTTCAATATCAATGATTTTAGCGCCTGATGAATGAGTGTAAATTATTGGATCGGCATAAACGAAGCTTGAGCTTAGGGCTGCCGCAAGCGCGACATATGAAAATTTAAATTTAAACATTCCTGTATTCCTTTAAAGATAGATTAGTGTTGATTGGGGATAGGATTAAATAAATACGTTAATACCTCCATTGTAATGAGAATCCAAGGTTTAAAGGGTCGCTGTGGAAAGCATCAGGTTTTCCCAGCGGAGTGCCAATAAAAAAGTCATACTGTGTTGAGAGTATTGCTCCACGAATTCCCCCTACGGCACCAGATATTGCTTTTCCTGTATTATATTTTTCTGAACCGATAATTCGACCCAGATCCAGTCCTAAATAAATTTGCTGCTCAGGAATTTCAATATCCCAAATAAAATCATTGCGCCAGTACCATCCCTGATTTCCGGAAAGTGTATTCTCGCCATCAAACCCACGTACCGTCCAGCGGTTGCCGATATTAAACTGGTTATCGGAGGATAACCTGTCAGGGCTAAATTGCGCGTTCAGGTGAGGTGCGTAGCTGAATTTATCCCCTGTTATTTCAAATTTCATCAGGGCCTGAAGATCGGCATGGATAACGCGTGAATGCTTGTCGTAAAGTCCTGCTCTTTCTTCTGGGGTTGCCATAGAGCTAAGCCAGGGCAAGCTGCGCTGTATACCCACGCTGGCTTCCATCATTTTATTTGTGAAATAGCGCTGTTGGCGTAACGTGACTTCCCATAAAGGGTTTTGCTTGCGCATGACGCTCAGCTCACTTCCGCCGAAATAATAACGCGATGTGCCCTTTGAGATACGCGCATCAAGCGTTGTTTTCTGCTGTCGGGTATGTGACAGCAGTCGTGTCAGGGTCGCGCTGGCGTAGCGGTTCTTGCTTTTGTATTCAATAGTCGAGTAGTTACCTCTAAACTGCTGGCGATATTGACTCCGGGAGCCATAGAGGCTTAGCGACCAGTATCCAAATGGGAGGGAATAATAGAGGCTATTATTCTGGTTGCCGTCATTGTTCTGGCTGAACTCAACATCACCGCCTGCCGATAGGTAAAGAATGTCGTTGAGAGTCGTTAAATCATAAAGATAAAGCGCACCGCCCCCTTGATAACGCCCGCTGGCACGGCTTCCTGCATCATCCAGCCATGCGGCAAGCTGCCACTGTTTTGCCAGATTGCGCGTAATCTGAATGTCGCTCTCTGCATTGTTTTTGCCGGGCACAATTTTCATATGGGCTGATGAACCGGGCAGCCGCTGCAGGTTGGCCATACCCTGTTCAAGATCGGTTAGTTTTAAGATATCTCCTCTCTCCGAAGGCATTGAGTTCCAGAGGTGGGTTGTCGCACTGTTGTTTGTCGATAAGGCGATATCCCCAATGTGACCATAGGTGAGATTAATTTTCAGAATACCGTCATTCAGCGATTGCGAAGGAACATCGATAAGGGAGGTGATATATCCCTGTACAATCATTTCATTTTGTAAGGTTGCGGTTAGCAGACGTATTCCTTCAATACCTAAGCATCGGTTTTCCGCCTGAATAGTGATGTTCCTTAACAGACGACGAGTGAGCTTTTCGTCCTCGGAAAGGATATTGACGTGGCTGATAAATTGACAGGCTGTTTCCTCGGGGAACGCTATTTTTCCGCGATGCGAATCCGAACGTGATGATCGGTAATGCTGCTGCTCAGGTTTTAATGTGCTCTGACGCGCTTTATCCCGCTCGATCTGATTAGTATTACTGTTCGAAACATTTGCGAAGGTAAAAGAAGAAAAAAAACAATAAAACAAAATAGTCGTCAGCAGGTTTTTTTTACTATTGGTCATGAAGCAATTTCCATTTGTTTCATTTTAACGTTCTGTTTTTCGCTAAGGATGATCGGCCTGACGTGACGATCATCGTCACGCTGGCTAATGGGTATTCAAACTTAAGAATTTTATTTTTTAAGATAGCTAAAAATGCATTCGGTACTCGTTGTTTTCGTAAATAGCTGCACTATGTTAGCGATGCAGGATTACCCAATCTACGATAACAAACCTGAATTTATATTGAATTGATCATTTCAAATGATGAATTATTGCTTGAGAGGGTAGATATATTGATGATGTTTATTTAAGAAGTTCTAATCCACGGCCAGATATATGGAGGGGAGTATTTTTTGTGGGAGTAAGAAAAAAATGGCGTGCACATTATGTGCACGCCTCAAGCTTAATGCAGAATTTTGGCGAGGAAATCTTTGGCGCGTTCTGATTGCGGGTTAGCAAAAAAGGCTTCTTTATCGGCGTCTTCTACAATTTTACCCTCATCCATAAAGATGACTCGGTTCGCCACTTTACGGGCAAAACCCATTTCGTGGGTCACCACCATCATGGTCATTCCTTCATTAGCCAGTTCAACCATGACGTCCAGTACTTCGTTAATCATCTCCGGGTCAAGCGCGGAAGTTGGTTCGTCAAACAGCATGGCGATTGGGTCCATACACAAGGCTCGCGCGATGGCCACACGCTGCTGCTGCCCGCCTGAGAGCTGAGCAGGGAATTTTTCGGCATGAGCGGCGAGCCCGACGCGTTCCAGCAGCTTTAGACCTTTTGCCCGTGCAGCGGCTTTATCACGATTGAGCACTTTGACCTGAGCCAGCGTCAGATTTTCGATAATCGACAGGTGCGGGAACAGCTCGAAATGCTGGAATACCATCCCTACGTGGGAACGCAGTTTGGCAAGATTGGTCTTTTTATCGTTAACCTTAGTACCGTCGACGATAATTTCACCTTGCTGTATTGGCTCCAGACCGTTGACGGTTTTAATCAGCGTGGATTTACCTGAGCCTGATGGCCCACAGACCACCACAACTTCGCCTTTTTTCACTTCCGTGGAGCAATCGGTCAGCACCTGAAAGTGACCATACCATTTTGAAACGTTTTTCAGGGTAATCATTACACAGTCCTTTTCTTCAACCAGCTGACCAACAGCGATGCGCTGAGGCTAATAACAAAATATACGGCGCCTGCAAACAGGACCATTTCTACCTGGGTTCCATCACGCTCGCCGATAGTGGAAGCCGTGCGGAAGAAGTCGGCCAGGCTCAGAACATAGACCAGCGAGGTATCCTGGAACAGTACAATGCCCTGGGTAAGCAGCAGCGGTACCATGGCGCGAAAGGCCTGCGGCAGAATCACCAGTCTCATAGACTGCCAGTGGGTCATCCCCAGCGCCAGTGCCGCGCTGGACTGGCCGCGAGAGATACTCTGAATACCGGCACGAATAATTTCCGAGTAGTAGGCCGCTTCAAACATAGAGAAAGCGATCATCGCCGAAATCAGGCGAATATCGGTTTTCGGCGACAGCCCCAGCACGTTTTGCAGAAAGCCCGGAACAATCAGATAAAACCACAGCAGTACCATGACCAGCGGAATGGAGCGGAAGACGTTAACGTAGGTTTTGGCAAACCACGCCAGCGGCAGGAAGCTCGACAGGCGCATAACGGCCAGAATCGTCCCCCAGACAATCCCGATAACAATCGCCGTCACGGTGATTTTTAGCGTGATAACCAGTCCTGCCAGCAGGTATGGCATGGAGGGAATAATGGAACTCCAGTCAAAATCGTACATTATTTGCCTCCCATGTTGCCCGGCAGGCGGACCTTGCGCTCGACTACGTACATGATCAGCATAATGACGGCGTTGATGAACACGTAGGCGAGAGTGATTGCGGTAAACGATTCCCAGGCATGGGCCGAGTAATCCAGCAGTTTGCCCGCCTGCGCGGCCATATCGGCAAGCCCAATGGTGGAAGCGATGGCTGAGTTTTTCACCAGGTTCATCATTTCAGAGGTCATCGGCGGCACGATAACGCGATAGGCGTTGGGCAGCAGTACGTATCGGTAAGTTTGCGGTAGCGTTAACCCCATCGCCAGTCCGGCGTTTTTCTGTCCGCGCGGCAGGGACTGAATGCCGGAGCGAACCTGTTCGCAGACGCGCGCGGCGGTAAATAATCCCAGACACAGCATAGAGGAAACGAAGAACTGAATATTAGGATCCAGCTCGGACTTAAACCACATGCCGAGGTTTTCCGGCAGTAGCTCAGGCACCACCAGATACCAGGTAAAAAATTGTACGATCAGCGGAACGTTACGAAAAAGTTCAACGTAACAGGTGCCGATGCTGGATAGCAGACGGTTAGGGACCGTACGGAGGATACCGAATAGCGACCCTACAAAGAATGCGATAATCCAGGCCGTTACCGACAGGGTGACGGTGATCTGAAAACCACTCCATAGCCAGCCTAAATAGGTGGTGTTGCCGAACGGGGCCTGTTGCAGGAATATCCCCCAGTTCCAGTCTATTGACATAAATGACTCCTGGAAAAAAAGGGTAGCAGCGCTACCCTCGAAGATTGTTGCTCAGCCTGTTTCGGTATTCGCGGCGGCTGGGGAACGACCAGCCGCCGTATAGTCTGTCCGCGCCGTAGCAACAATCGGGAGGGCAGGATTTCCCGCCCTTTGTTTTTTTAATTAGTTAAGAGCTTTGTCGTTTGGTGATTTGAACAGCGCCTTCATTTCGTCAGAGAGTTCAAAATTCATGTTCAGGTTCTTTGGCGGAATCGGGTTTTTAAACCACTTATCAAACCATTTTTCAGCTTCACCGGAGGTCTGAGCCTGAGCGATTGTCTCATCTACCAGCGTTTTGAACTGCGGATCGTCTTTACGCAGCATGCAGCCGTAGGCTTCCTGAGACTGCGCCGTACCGACAATCTCCCAGTTATCCGGCTTCTTCGCTTTAGCGCGTTCGCCAGCCAGCAGCGCATCGTCCATCATAAAGGCCACCGCGCGGCCGCTTTCCAGGGTGCGGAAAGAGTCACCGTGATCTTTAGCGCTGATAATACGCATATTCATTTTTTTCTCGTCGTTCAGCTTATGCAGCAGAATTTCTGAGGTGGTACCGGAGGTGACAACGACGGCCTTATCCTTCAGATCCGCGAAATCTTTAATTGCGCCGCCTTTTTTCACCAGCAGACGGGTGCCGACGACGAAAATAGTGTCGGAGAAGGCAGCCTGTTTTTGCCGTTCAAGGTTGTTGGTGGTGGAGCCGCATTCGAAATCATAGGTGCCATTTTGCAGCAGCGGGATACGGTTCTGTGAGGTCACCGGGATCAGTTTTACCTGCAGATCCGGTTTGTTCAGTTTCTTCTTAATGGCATCGACAATCGCATTCGAGTAGTCCTGAGAGTAGCCAACGACCTGCTGTTTATTGTCATAGTAAGAGAACGGAACGGATGATTCACGGTGACCGACGACGATAACGCCGTTTTTGGCAATTTTATCCAGAGTGCTCTGGCCAGCTGTTGGTGCCGCATCTTCCGCATGCGCCGCAACGGCGGTCAGTCCCATGACCAGCATTGCTGCGGCCAGTTTACGTAATTGCATATCCGACTCCTTATCCTCAGCGCCGTCTGACGCTATTGATACCCATTGTGAATGTGTGTTTTTTATTGCTGCCGTCTTTGCGGGCAGCATTTGTATGTGTTTGTTAGCATTTAGTTTGGGTTAATGTAAAGATTTTGCTCTTATATTGTTGGTTTTTGCGAAGCGCGCCGCACCATTTAAAGGCAAAAATTCCCCATTGCACCAAAATAGCGCAGCTTGTTGATCGATGGTGGTGCAACCGGGTTGTACCCCTAAGGATCGCAGTGCGACATCAGTTTATTAAGCAATGGTCGTGCCAAAATGGAACGAGAGGGGGAGGTGGCCGCGGCGATGAACGTCGCCGCGGCAGATAAGAAAGGCGGGAATTATTGACGGCGCTGACGTAGGCTCATCAGCAGCGCAGCAAAGCCAAACAGGGCAGTCAGCGCCCACAGCGGCCAGTTACCCGTACGAGCATACGGCGTCAGCCCTGAAGTCGGAGTGACTTTACTGGTCAATACCGCTCGGGTGAACTGCGGGATCATCTCCTGAATGTCACCGCGTGGGCCGATGACGGCGGTAATACCGTTATTGGTGCTGCGCAGCAGCGGGCGGGCCAGCTCCAGCGCGCGCATCCGCGCCATCTGGAAGTGCTGCCACGGGCCAATGGATTTACCGAACCATGCGTCATTAGAGATGGTCAGCAGAAAATCGGTATCCGGGCGGAAGTTATCCCGCACCTGTTCACCAAGAATGATCTCGTAGCAGATGGCCGCCGTCAGACGCATATTATGCGCCACCAGCTGGGGCTGCACGTACGGCCCGCGGCTGAAAGAGGACATGGGCAGATCGAAGAACGGCGCCAGCGGACGCAGAATCGACTCCAGAGGCACAAATTCACCGAATGGTACCAGATGGTTCTTGTTGTAACGGTTCTTTGAGTCGTAGCGGTAAGGATTATCTTTGCCCAGCGTAATAATGGTGTTGTAGGTATCGTAGCGATTCTGCGTGTTCAGGCGCGCGTCGACAATGCCGGTAATCAGCGAGCTGTTTTTCGACCGCATCAGGTCGTCCATCATGCTGAGGAATGGCTGCTGATTAATTTCCAGATCCGGTATCGCGGACTCCGGCCAGATGATGAGCTGTGATTTACCCATGTGCGGCTGGGTAAGATCCAGATAGGTTTTCAGAGTATTGAGTAGCTGGTTCTGATCCCACTTCATCGCCTGAGGAATATCGCCCTGTACCAGCGAAACGGTGGTCGCGCGCTCCGGCAACAGTTGATACCACTGAATGTAGCGCAGCGGGAAGGGGAGGAGGAACAGCACAGCGGCGGCGAGTAGCGGCTTCCAGCTGCGTTGGGCGATAGCTAATACCAGCAGGCCGCTGACGAGCATCAGCAGAAAGTTAATCGCCTCGACGCCCATCACCGGAGCCAGGCCTTTTAGCGGGCCGTCAATCTGGCTGTAGCCGAACTGCAGCCACGGAAAGCCGGTCAGTACCCAGCCGCGCAGAAATTCGGTAATTTGCCACACCACCGGCGCGGCGATGGCGACGCGTATCCAGCTGCTTTTCGGCCAAAGGCGCGAAAGAATACCGGCGAATAAACCGGTATAAAGGGAGAGATATGCGGCCAGTAGCACAACCAGAAAAACGTTGACGGGCCCGGGCATGCCGCCAAACTGCGCGATGCTGACGTAGACCCAGTTAATACCGGATCCGAAAAGCCCCAGTCCCCAGAAATAGCCAATTGCGGCGCTTTGCAAGGGACGGCGGTAGAGGGTTAAACCTTGCAGACCAATTAACGAAATAATCGCCGCTGGCCAGAAGTCATAAGGTGAAAAAGCCAGCGTTCCGCTGGCTCCAGATAACAGCGCCAGCAGCAGACGTACGCGCTGGCGTTCAATAAGAGAGGCAAATACCATTTAGGTTAATCGTCCCGTTGGATTAATCTTCCAGCTTCGGCTGCGGGGCATCATCAGGAAGCTTTACATGTACCTGAATAATACGTCGACTGTCAGCCATTGCGACCTTGAATTGGTAACCATCAATGTCGATTGACTCGCCGCGGGCAGGCAGATGACCAAACGCCTGCATCACCAGGCCGCCAATGGTATCAACTTCTTCGTCGCTGAAGTGGGTGCCGAAGGCTTCGTTGAAGTCTTCTATGGAGGCCAGAGCGCGCACCGTCCACGTGTGGCGGCTCAGCTGACGAAAATCGATATCTTCTTCTTCGTCATATTCGTCTTCAATTTCACCGACGATTAGCTCGAGGATGTCTTCAATGGTCACGAGGCCTGAGACGCCGCCAAACTCATCGATAACGATAGCCATATGATAACGCTGGGAGCGGAACTCTTTCAGCATGCGGTCAACCC
>OEPS010000134.1_pt1 | contig 27564 bp, 23 predicted proteins | sample 1539411 | NCBI WGS metagenome assembly OEPS01 (sample SAMN02671747, study PRJEB22543) | soil metagenome | biome: bacteria | place: China:Hunan Province, Lengshuijiang City | collected 2012-10-15 | depth 0.08m m
CTGCCAGCCTCTCGCAATCGCGGGGCAAGCCCGCTCCCACCGGTTAGAACTTGACCTTGACCCCGAGAATCCCTTCGTAGCCGTGGCTGTCGTTATCCAGTCCTTTCTCGTACCCGGCCGATACATGGATCGTGGTTTTCTCGCTGACCTGATAGTCCACGCCCAGGTTTACTTCGGTCCAGGTGCCGCCCATGTCAGTGGTGAAGGGGATATAGCCTTCGCTGGAGGAGAACTCGGTTTTCGGCTGGCTCTTGAACTCATGCCAGATGCTTGGGCGAATCCACAGGTTGGTGCGGTGCAGCTTGCCCTTGTCGTCTTCGCGGAACATGTCTTTGTCGATGCGTACCCCAAGGCGGCCGGTCAACGAATCGACATCCTCGAAGCGCACGTCGGAAGCCGCGTCGTGGCTGTCGTTGATCTTGATCTTGGTGACAATCACCTGGGCTTGCGGCTCGATCTTGAACGATTCGTCTTTGTTCAGCTTGAACGGGTAACCGGCTTCCAGCGAGGCAGTGATGCCTTTGCCCTTGGTCTTGAAGCGCGGCAGATCTTCCGGGTGCGCCTGGATATCGAAGTGGTTGAATTGCAGTACGCCATCCAGGTACCAGCCTGCAGGGCCGAAGTGAGTCCAGTAGCCGCCCAGGCCAACGGCGCGCACCTTGGCGTCACCGGCGGCGCTGCCATCGGTGTGTTCAACGTCGCCGGCGATTTTACCGGCAGACAACGAGATACCGGCTTGATCGGTACTGCCGTCGGTATCTTCACCGTGGTACAGGTCAATACCGACCTGAAACGCTTGCTGGCTGTAATTGTAGCCGCTGCCATTTCCCAGGTCCTGATCACCCTGGCCATAGATCAAGCGGCCCCAGCCCAGGGAAGGACCATAGTCGCTTTGCGCTTCACCGGGGAGCGGATCGACCGCGTTACGGACTTCTTCGCCCATCCGTTCGTGCAGGGTATCGACCAGCATGCGGCTGTAGCGCAGGGTCATGTCGGGAATAGCGCTGTACAACGAAGTTTCCGGACGGTAGTTGGGCACCTGGGGTGCAGGTTTTGGGGTGTTGTCAACGGGCTTCGGCGTTGGGTCGACAGGGGTCGGGTCAACCGGGGTTGGATCGACCGGAGTTGGGTCAACTGGAGTAGGGTCAACTGGAGTAGGGTCGACCGGAGTTGGATCAACAGGGGTTGGATCAACGGGAGTCGGGTCAACAGGAGTCGGGTCAACCGGGGTGGCATCCTTGGTCGAGCGCAGGTACCAGGCCTGGGCGTTGCTGTTGTCCAGGCTGGCACGGTGCAAGGTGTACTCATAAGGGCCGGCCTTGACCTGGCTGAGCAACCTGAAGGCCTGTGCCTGTGTGGTGCCACCATTGATCGCATCGACCACCTGGATGCCGTTGCCTTTGGTCAGGGCGCCGGGGCCGCCGGCATTCTTGATCTGCAGATTGCTGCTGCCGCTGGCCTGGCCACCATCGATTACCAGTTTGTCGGAGGGCGACTGGTCGTCGTACAGGTAAGTGTTCAGCGCGATAGTGCCGTTGTTGCCCTGATACTGGTTGACCGTGAGGGTCTTGAAGCTACCGCCGGACGGCGCGCTGAAGTCGATCAGGCTGTTGTCGTTGCTCAGGCTGCTGAGGTTCGAGTTGCCGGTGAGTTTCCACAGGCTGGTGTCACTCATGCTCAGGTTCGAGGTGCTACCCGCTGCGGTGGTGGCGGCACCATTGACCTGCGAGCTTGCCAGGTTGATGGTCGCCAGACCGGCTTCGCTGGCGTTGGCATCGACATGCAGCCATTGGCCGCTGCCTCCAGCGATCACATCCTCGAAGTCAACATTACCACTGCCGTCCACTGCAACGGTCGCGCCATGCAGGTTGTGCAGCACAGTGCTGCTCAGGTCGGCCTGGCTGACGCCAAGGCTGTTGCCTTGCAGGTACAGGGCTGCGGCATTGTCGCCAGCGGCACTGACCGTCGACTGTGCGGCGCTGAGCTGGCCGCCGTCCTTCACCAGCATGCCATGGGCATCGGCGCCCTGGGTGATGACGCTGGCCTGTTTGAGGGTTGCCGTGCTTGGGATGCTGCTGACCAGTACACCATGGGCGCCAATGCCGCTGGTGCTGGCAACGCTGTTGTCGGCCAGCAACTCGCCGCCGCGTTCGGCGTGCAGGGCGGCGGAGTTATCGCCGTGGGTGCGGATGCTGGAATCCTTAAGGCTCAGGGTGGCGGTCTGGGCGTCTTTGAAGTTGCGGCTGACCCGTGCACCGGCGGCGTTGGCACCGAGTGTTTCGACGGTCACGCTGTTGGCCTCAAGCACGACATTACCGGGTTTAGGGCCGCCGATGCCGGCGTACAGGCCAATCGAGCGGTCGCCTTCGGTTTTTACCGACACACCATTGAGCTGCATGCTGCCGCCATCATCCACGGCGGCACCATAGGCCTGCTGGCCTTTGGTCAGCAGGTGGGTGCCGTTGGCGATCAGCAGGGCGCCTTCGTTGCGCGAGGCCAGGGCATGCGGAAAGGTCAGGTTGGACTGCACAGGAGAGCCGTCGCCGCTGGTGATCACGGTGCCGCCATTGAGGATGACCGTGGCATTCAGGTTGGCGACCACGCCCATGGCATTGTCGTTGCCGGAGGTATAGACGTTGACGTTATCGGCGGTAATCGTTGCGTTACCGGCACTGATCCCGGCCGAGTAGTTGCCTGCAGTGCTGACACTACCGTTGCTGATCTTGATGTCGGCGCCGTCGCCGGCGCTGATGCCGTAACTGGTTTTCTGCGAGGTGCGAACGTGGCTGTCGCTAAGCACCAGGCTCGAGCCTGCGCCGTCGACCAGCACACCTGGGGACCATGGGCCGGTACCGTTGAGAGCGTCGACGGCGATCTTGCTGGTGCTCACCTGGGCCTGGGCGCCGCCGGTAATATTGAGGCCAATCGACCGGGGACCGAGCACCGAGATTTCGCTGCCGGACACCTGGGCCTGGCTGCCTGCGCCTTCTACCGAGATGCCGTGGCCGTAGGTGCCCTGGGCCGCCAGAATGCTCTTGTCGATGACCAGGCTGCCGCCGGCCATGGCCCTGGCGGCTGCGGCAGGGTTGCTGACAACACCGCTGCCGGCGACATTGATGCGGCTGTCTGTGAGTGAAATGCCGCTCGCTTCAGCACGCGCACCGCCGACATAGTTGCCGCTGGCATTCACACTCAGGCCGTTGCCGCTGATCTGCGAACCGCCCAGGGCATGCAGCACTGCGGTGGTTGTGGTGGTGGTTGCGGCGTTGGTGGAGTTGAAGGTGCTGTCGGTCAGGGTGATTACACTAGCGCCTTCGGCACGGGCACCGCTGGCCGCCGCACCGCTGGTGTTGACGGTGATGTCACTGGCGCTGATGCGGCTGGCGCCTTCGGCTTTCAGGCCATGGCTGATGTTGCTGCCACTGACCGTGCCGCTGGTGGAGACCGTGGTGCCTTTGCTCAGGGCGATGCTGCCGCCGTCCTTGGCCAGGACGCCAACCGAGCCTTTGGCCAGGGTGCTGACGGCACCACCGCTGAAGTTGATGAGGCTGTCGGCGCCGCTTGCCAGCAGCCCGACATTGTTGCTGCCGGCGGGGCTACCCATGCTGACCTGGCTGTTGTCGAGGTTGACCACACCACCGTTCTGGGCGGTGACGCCGGTCATGTTGTTGGCGGTGATGTTCACCCCGGCGGCGGTTTGCGGGAGCATCTCGACGCGCACGCCACTGCCGCTGATCTTGCCGCCATCCTCGGCCAGTAGACCTTTTTGGCCATTGGCGGTGGCGGAAGTCACGGCGCCGTTGACCACCGAGCCTTGTTCAAAGCTGATCTGAGCCGCGGTACCGGTCGCCTTCACCCCGGTTGCATTGGCCGCACGCAGAATGACGCTGGAGCTGTCCAGCGCGCCGCTGCTGATACCCACGCCATTGATCACGGTGACGTAGATAGGGGCAGGTGCGCCGAGCATGCCCATCAGCGAGAAGGCACCGATGTTCAAGCTGGCGACAGACGGGCTGGGTTCTTCCTGGCGTTCGGCGACTACAACCGAGTCTTCTGCTTCGACGTCCTTGATGGTCAGGTAGCACAGGCTACCGAGTATCAGGCTGATCGCCAGGGCGAGACGGTTATGCGCCAGATGGTCCAGAGGTAGTGCGCTTTCGCTGATTGTTTTCATGACAACCTCCAAAAATGTATGCCTGGAAGTGTCTGCCTAGGCAGCGAAGTGTTCTGTAGGAGTCGCCTTAGCCGCGTGTAGGAGCTTCACTGAAGGCCACGCTGGTCTAGGCTTGTCTTTCCGGGCCATGAGGGCCTTGAGGGAGTTGTCTGATGAGCCGGGTAATGATCGTCGAGCCGTTACCACTGCTGCGTTTGGCCATGGCACAGGTGATCGGGCGGCTGGGGCACCAGGTGGTGGCGCAGGTGGACAATGGCCTGGACGCGCTGGAGCATGCCCGCAGCGACTCACCACAGCTGGTGGTGCTCGAACTGACGATTGCCGGGCTCGGCGGCCTCGACCTGATTCGCCGCCTGAAGCTGCGTGACCCGGAGTTGCAGCTGTTGGTGTACACCGGGCAAGGCAGTGGCCATTTCGCCCGCCTGTGTGTGCAAGCCGGGGCCGATGGGTTTGTCAGCAAGCAGGACGAGTTGCTCGAGTTTGAACGGGCACTGAATGCCGTGGCGCACGGACGCCGTTATTTTCCCCGAGAGGCGGCGAAGACGCCGGTGCCGGTGGGCGGTAAAGAGCTGGACACGTTATCGGCACGGGAGCTGACGGTGCTGGAGCTGATCAGCGAAGGGCGTTCCAATCAGGCTATCGCCGAGCAGCTGTCGATCAGTTACAAGACCGTCAGCACTTACAAAACGCGTTTACAGGAAAAACTCCAGGTCGACTCACGCCTGGCCCTGGCCGCAATCGCGCAGCGCAATGGCATCGGCGTGTCGGCTGTCTCGCCCTCGGTCGGGCCGGAGCAGCAGGCCGAGCCGCTCGACGATCCGTCACAACGTGCGCTATTGCGGGCCCTGCTGGACGCCTCGGCCAACCCGATGTTCGTGCGTGATCGAGAGGGGCGTTTGCTGTTGTGCAACCAGGCCTTTCTGGAACTGCACCACACCTCTAGCGAGCGGGTGCTGGGTGGGCGCTGGACGGATGCCTTCTGGCTCACCGTCGAGCAAGGCCGTATGTACCAGGCGCGTTATGAAGCGTCTATTGAAAAAGGTAAACCGATCAGCCTTCAGGAAAGCTTCGAGCTCCTGGGCGAGCCGCATTTGTTGCAGTTATGGGCTGAACCCTGGCGGGATGCCAACGGCACCGTGCTGGGTATGGTCGGCAGCTTCGAGGACCTCACCGATCGGCACATACTGCTTGGCCAGTTGCGTGACGCTCACGAACAAGCCCAGGCCCGGTACCGGGACATCACCCGCTTTGCCCGGGTGGTTCATGACGATCTGAAGGAACCGCTGCAACGCCTTCAGTCCAGCCTCGGCAGCCTGAGCTTGCCGGTCAGCGGCCAGGTTGCCCTGCACAGGTTGGCCCAGCGCCTGGAGCAGCTTGAGCGTCTGCTCAGCCTGGATCAGTTACGCCCGCCGTTGGTAGCGCAGCAACTGGATATCGTGCAGTGGGTGGCTGAACGCGTGGCCGCGTTCACTGCGCAACGCCCCAAAGGCGGCGCAGCGCCAATGCTGGACGTGCACGGGGTGGTTGCCCGGCAGCTGTGGATCGACGGCGAGCGCCTGGGGGCGTTGTTCGACACCCTGTTGCAGTACCTGAGCGAGGAGGCGCCCAAAGCGCCCCTGGGTATCAAGCTTGCTACGTGCATGCAACTGAACGGCATCGCCACCCTGAACCTGGCCATTACCCTTTGCCAGCCCTTTGCCCAGCGCCAGGGCATTGCCTTGCAGCTGTGCCGAAACCTGACCCGATCAATGGATGGCAGCTTTCGCCAGGTCCATGAGAACGGCGAAACGGCGTTTCTGATCGAACTTGAGTGCCCCGCAGCGGTTCCAGGCTGAATTGGCCGGGCCTGCAGGGCTCTTGAGACCTCAAGCGTCAAGCGCGCAACCGCGCAACCGCGCCAGGGTCATCGCCGTATCTTCGATCATGTCTTCCTGGCCGCCGACCATCCCGCGCCGGCCCATCTCCACCAGGATCTCCCGCGCCGGTACGCCGTACTTCTGCTCGGCACGCTTGGCGAACAGCAGAAAAGAGCCGTAGACCCCGGCATAGCCCATGGTCAAGGCATCACGATCGCTGCGAATCGGAAAGTCCATGATGGGCACCACCAGGTCTTCAGCCACATCCTGGATACCGAACACGCTGACACCGGTTTCGATGCCCATGCGCTCACACACCGCCACCAGCACTTCCATTGGCGTGTTGCCTGCGCCGGCTCCCAACCCGGCGCAGGCGGCGTCGATGCGCTGGGCACCGGCGGCAATGGCGGCGATGGAGTTGGCCACGCCCATGGACAGGTTGTGATGGCCATGAAAGCCGATCTCGGTCTCCGGCTTGAGCGCTGCTCGCATGGCCGCCACCCGTGCGCTGACGTCGTCGGGCAGCAGGTAGCCGGCCGAGTCGGTCAGGTAGATGCAGTTGGCGCCGTAGCTCTCCATCAGCAGGCCCTGTCTGACCAGACCTTCGGGGCTGTTCATGTGCGCCATCATCAGAAAGCCGACGGTGTCCATGCCCAGGCTGCGGGCGTGGGCGATGTGCTGTTCGCTGACATCGGCCTCGGTGCAGTGGGTGGCCACGCGAATGGTGTTGACCCCCAGCTCGTAGGCCATTTTCAAGTGATCGACGGTACCGATCCCCGGCAACAGCAGGGCCGAGACCTTGGCGTTCTGCATCAGCGGAATCACCGCCGACAGGTATTCCTCATCGCTGTGCGCCGGAAATCCGTAGTTCACCGAGCTGCCACCCAGGCCATCGCCATGGGTGACTTCGATCAAGGGTACGCCGGCCTGGTCGAGACCGCAGGCGATGTCCTTCATTTGCTGCAGGCTGATGCGGTGACGCTTGGGGTGCATGCCGTCGCGCAGGCACATGTCGTGAACGGTGATTTTCTTGCCGCTAAGTTCCATGGGCGTTTCCTCAGGCAATGGCAGGTTCGGAGGTGGCGCGCAGCAGCAGTTCGCCCTTGAGGATGTCCTCGGCGAACATCTCGGCGGTGCGCGCGGCGGCGGCGGTCATGATGTCGAGGTTGCCGGCGTACTTGGGCAGGTAGTCACCGAGGCCTTCGACTTCCATGAAGATCGATACCCGATTGCCGTCGAACACCGGGCCGTTGACCAGCTTGTAGCCAGGCACGTAGCGCTGCACCTGAAGGATCATGGCGTCGATGGCGGCGCGGATGGCGGGCTCGTCGGGGGTGTCGGCGGTCAGGCAGTGCACGGTGTCACGCATGATCAGCGGCGGCTCGGCGGGATTGACGATGATGATCGCCTTGCCCTGTTTCGCCCCGCCTACCTGTTCGACGGCGCGCGCAGTGGTGCGGGTGAATTCGTCGATGTTCTTGCGGGTGCCAGGCCCCACTGATTTCGACGCGGCCGTGGCAATGATTTCGGCATAGTCCACTGCCTGCACGCTGGACACCGCCGCCACCAGCGGGATGGTTGCCTGGCCACCGCAGGTGACCATGTTGACGTTCATCACGCCGGCGGCAAGGTTGGCCTTGAGGTTGACCGGGGGCACGCAATAAGGGCCGATGGCGCAGGGGGTGAGGTCGATCATCAGCACGCCCAGGGCATTGAGCTTGCGTGAGTTCTCGGCATGGACATAGGCAGAGGTGGCATCGAAGGCGATTTGCACCTGATCCTCCAGCACATGCGGCAACAACCCGTCCACGCCCTCGGCGGTGGTTTTCAGGCCCAGTTCGCGGGCACGCTGCAAACCTTCGGAAGCGGCTTCGATGCCGACCATCCATACCGGCTCCAGCACGTCACTGCGCATCAGTTTGTAGAGCAGGTCGGTGCCGATGTTGCCCGGCCCGATCAGCGCACATTTGATCTTCTTGCTCATGGTTCTTCGCTCCAGGAAAGAGGAAAGGAGGGCCGCACTCAGGCGACAAAGCGCAGGCTGGCGTTGCCCAGGCCGCTCATCGACAGGTTGATGCGGTCGCCCGGCACCAGCGGTACCAGGGGCGCGAGGGCGCCGGAAAGAATGATTTCGCCCTGGCGAAAGGGAATGCCCAGCTCGCCGAGGGTATTGGCCAGCCAGGCCACCGCCGCGCACGGGTGACCCTGGACCGCCGAGCCCAGGCCGCTGCCGGCCGGCTGGCCGTTCTTGAGCATGTGCATCTCGACCCGGGCCAGGTCCAGGTCACGCGGGTCGATGCGCTGTTCGCCGAGGGCGAACACCCCGCACGAGGCGTTATCGGCGACGGTGTCCTGAATGCGGATTTGCCAGTTGTCGATACGCGAATCAACGATCTCGAAACAAGGTGCCACCGCCTGGCTGGCAGCCAGCACGTCTTCGGCGCGGATGCCGGGGCCTTTGAGGTCTTCACCGAGAATAAAGGCGATTTCGCCTTCGGCCCGCGGCTGAATCAGTTGGTAGCGGGCAAAGCTGACTTCACTGCCGTCTTCCACCTGCATGGCATCGGTCAGGAAGCCGAAGTCCGGCTGATGCACATCCAGCATCTGTTGCACGGCGCGGCTAGTAACGCCGATTTTCTTGCCGATGACCCGTTCGCCCAAGGCTTCGCGGCGCTGCAGGAAACGCAGGGAAATCCGGTAGGCCTGGTCGAGGCTGATGGCCGGGTGGCGCTGGGTCAGCGGGGCGAGGGTAGTGCGCCCACGCAAGGCATTGAACAGTTCATCGCCCAGGGCAGTGATCAGGGAGGCATCCATGGCGGTTCGCTCTGTGGAAGGGATAAAAAAGCCGGTCCCAAGGGTCCAGGGCACCGGCGAAAAGAGTGGCTTCAGGCCGGCCAGACGCTGCTGTCGGCACCGCCGTCGACGTCGATGATCTTGCCGGTCACCCAACCTGACGCCGGGCTCGCCAGGTACAGGGCGGCAGCGGCGATGTCCTCGGGGCTGCCCAGGCATTTGAGTGGGGTGTTGGCTTCCATCGCCTGGCGCATGGCGGTGGGCATCACCTTGTTCAAGGCCTCGGTCAAGGTCGGGCCCGGGGCCACGGCGTTGACCCGTACCAGTGGGGCAAAGTCCTGGGCCAGCAGGCGAGTCAGATGGCTCAGTGCCGCTTTGGCGGTGCCATAGGCGCTGAAATGGCGCTGGGCATAGCGCGCCGCAACCGAGCTGACGTTGATGATATTGCCGCCACCGGCTTCGCACATCAGCGGCACGCACAACTGGCACAGGGCGTAGGCGCTGGAGACGTTGAAGCGCAGGATCTCTTCGAATTGGTCCGGGCTCATGCTCAAGGCATCGTTGGGGCCGCCACCGCCGGCGTTATTGACCAGATGGGTGAGGCGCCCGAACTGCTCCTGGCTGCGGCGCACCAGAGCCTGGCGTTGCTCGCTGTCGTTGACGTCGCAGGTAATGGCCAGGGCGCGGCGGCCGAGGCGGCGGACCTCCTCGGCCACAGCCTCGATATCCTCCGCGCTGCGGGCGCTGCAGATCACATCGGCGCCGGCTTCGGCATAGGCCAGGGCGATGGCACGGCCGATGCCGCGACCACTGCCGGTGACGATCGCGACACTGCCGGGGAGCTGGAAACGTTGCAGGATACTCATTGACTGTCCCTCCTTTAGTCGATGCGGCGAGTATTTCCTGCGACCTGGGAGGTGGCATCGTCTCAATGGACTAAAGCCTGTAGGAGCGGATTCATCCGCGATGGACTGCAGCGCAGTCCCAATTTTTGGGGCCGCGATGCGGCCCATCGCGGATGAATCCGCTCCTACAGGCCCTAGTCCGCTTTGACGATGAACTCACCGCTGGGCAATCCGATGATCAATCACGGCTCGCGCATTGGCGCAACGAGATTGGGAGAACAAAAAGGATGCACAGCATGCGAGAAAAGACCGAGGAAGAAATCGAACTGCTGGCGCGCGCACGGCGTTTGCTGCCGGCGCTGCGCGAGCGCTCGGCGCAAGGTGACCGTGAGCTCAAGGTCGCGGATGAATCGATTGCCGAGCTAAAGTCGGCAGGCCTGTTACGCGCCCTGCAGCCACGGGCGTTCGGTGGCTATGAAGTGGACCCGCGGACCTTTTTCGAGATCCAGATGATTCTCGCCGAAGGCTGCATGTCCACGGCCTGGGTCTACGGCGTGATGGGCGTGCACCCGTGGCAGCTGGCACGCTACCCGGTCGAGGCGCAGCGCGAGGTGTGGGGCAAGGATCACGATACCCTGGTGTCGTCGACCTATATGCCCACGGCCAAGGTCACCGTGGTCGAAGGCGGTTACCGGATCAGTGGCCGCTGGGGCTTTTCCAGTGGCAGCGAACACTGCCAGTGGGTGCTGCTGGGCGGCATCTTGCCGGCCGAGGGTGACGTGGCCGCCGAGCATGGCACCTTCCTGTTGCCACGCGCCGACTACCAGATCCAGCGCAACTGGGAAGTGCTCGGGCTGCGCGGCACCGGCAGTCACGACATTGTCGTCGAAGACGCCTTCGTGCCGGCGCACCGGGTCCAGCGCACCAACAACTGCACCCTGGAGGCCACGCCGGGCCGCCTGGCTAACACCAACCCGATCTATGCCATTCCCTTTGCCCAGGTGTTTTCCCGGGCCGTATCGACTTCCGCCATCGGCGCACTGCAAGGCGCCATCGATCTGTTTCGGGCCAATGCCGCGCAACACATCGGCAAGCACGGCGCCCGCACCGCAGATGACCCAGCGGCACAAACCGCGGTGGCGGAGGCCACGCTCACCGTCGACAGCCTCAAGCTGGTGCTGGAGCGCAACTACGAGCACCTGATGCAACTGGCCCGCGCCGGCGAGTACCCGGACGTCGAAACCCGTCTGCTGTACCGCTACCAGTCGGCCTATGTCACCAACCTGTGCGCCGAAAAGGTCAACGAGCTGCTGCGCTGCATGGCGGCGTCGGGGTTGTACACCAGCAACCCGGTAGCGCGCCTGTTCCGCGACCTGCACCAGGCACGCGGGCACATCGCCAACAACTACCAGGCCTATGGCCGCACCCTCGGCGCGGTGCAGTTGGGCCTGCCCAACCCGGACCCGTACGTCTGACGCCATCGCCTGTCGACCTGCCCGCCAGTCGGGCAGGGGACTTTGAGAACTGAGCCATGAATGACTTTCTTACCTTGCGCGTGGCGCGGGTGGTCGAGGAAACGGCCGATGCCCGTTCATTGATCTTCGAGGTGCCCGAGCACCTCGTCGAACGTTTCCGTTATCAGCCAGGGCAGTTTCTGACCCTGCGTATTCCCTATGGCGATGACTGGCTGCCGCGCTGCTATTCGCTGTCGAGCACGCCCTTGCTCGACGAGCCGCTGCGGGTGACGGTCAAGCGCGTGCGCGACGGGCGTGCTTCGAACTGGTTGTGCAGCGAGTTGCAGGAAGGCCAGACCCTGCAAGTGCTGGCACCGGCCGGTGTGTTTGTGCCGCGCAGCCTGAACGGCGATCTGCTGTTGTTCGGCGGTGGCAGCGGAGTGACGCCGGTGTTGTCGATCCTGCGTTCGGCGTTGCTGGCCGGACAGGGACGGATTCTGCTGATCTACGCCAACCGTGACGAAAGTTCGGTGATCTTTCGCGATGAACTGCGCTTTCTGGCCAATGCCCACCCCGAGCGTTTGCAAATCGTGCATTGGCTGGATTCGGTCCAGGGCATCCCCGCTGCGGCGCAATTGGCGGCCCTGGCGCAGCCGTTTATCGATGCCCAGGCGTTTATCTGCGGCCCCGGGCCGTTTATGGACACCGCCGTCAGCGCCTTGAAAGGCCTGGGGTTACCGAACGATCGGGTCCACGTCGAACGTTTTGTCTCCCTGCCCGGTGAAAGCGAAGTGGCACAGGTGGTCGCCAGCGAGGCAGCGGTCGCCGCGCAACTGGCGGTACGCCTGGATGGCGAGGAACACCAGCTCGCCTGCGACAGCGGCGAAACCCTGCTGGCCGCCATGGAGCGTGCCGGCCTCAAACCACCCAGCGCCTGCCGGGTAGGGGGCTGTGCTTCGTGCATGTGCACCCTGGAAAGTGGCGACATCGAACTGCTGCTCAACGATGCCCTGGATGCCGACGAACTGGCCGAAGGCTGGATTCTCGCCTGTCAGGCCGTCCCCACCAGTGCGCACCTGCGCATCCGTTTTCCCGAGTGATGCCCATGAACGAACCTGTCACGACGATTCCCCGCCTGCTGTTCGACAGCGCCGAACGCTTTGCCGGGCGTACGGCCATTGAGGATGCAGGCCAGTGTACCGATTACGCCGAACTGCCCGAGCTGGCCCTGACCGTCACCCGTGGCCTGATGGCGCTGGGCATCCAGCCCGGCGAGCGGGTGGCCGTGTGGGCGCCGAATGGCCGCGCGTGGATTGTCGCCGCCCTGGGCATTCAGTGCGCCGGTGCGGTGCTGGTGCCGATCAACACGCGCATGAAGGGTGCCGAGGCGGCCGATATCCTGGCGCGCAGCGGTTGCCGGGTGTTGTTCGTGCAGCAGCGTTTTCTCGAGGTCGACTACCCGTTGATGCTCCAGGACCATCGACCTGCAAGCCTTGAGCACCTGGTGGTGTTTGACAGTGATTCAGCGCGCCAGCCCTGTGATCTGAGCTTTGAGCAGTTCGTGGCCGGGGCGGCGACGGTCGAAACCCTCAAGGCCCGGCGCCGCGCCCTGGCGGTGCAGCCGGAAGCCGTCTGCGATCTGTTGTTCACCTCCGGCACCACCGGCAAGCCCAAGGGCGTGATGAGTGGCCATGGCCAGTGCCTGCGGGCCTTCGGTGAATACGTGCGGGTAATCGGCCTGGTGCCGGAGGATCGCTACTTGATCGTCAACCCATTCTTCCATGCCTTCGGCTACAAGGCCGGCTGGCTGACGTGCCTGATTGCCGGCGCGACCATCCTGCCGCATGCGGTGTTCGATGCCGAAGCGGTGTTCCAGCGTATTGCCCGCGAACGCATCAGCGTACTGCCCGGAGCGCCAACCCTGTACCTGTCGTTACTGGCCCATCCGCGCCTGCGAGAAACCGACCTGTCGAGCCTGCGCATTGCCGTCACCGGTTCGGCGAGCATTCCCCCAAGCCTGATCGAACGCATGCGCAACGAACTGGGTTTCAGCTGTGTCACCACCGCCTATGGCCTGACCGAGTGTGGGGGGCTGGCCACTTTGTGCGACCCGCAGGATTCGGCCGAGGTCATCGCCGGCACCAGTGGCCGACCCTTGGCCGGTACCGAAGTGAGCATTCGCGACCCGAACAACCAGACCGTCGCCAGCGGCGAAACGGGGGAGATCTGTTTGCGTGGCTTCCATGTGATGCAGGGGTACTTTCAGAACCCCGAGGCTACGGCCGAAGCCATCGACCCGGACGGCTGGCTGCACACCGGTGATGTCGGCCGCCTGGATGCGGCGGGCAACCTGATGATCACCGATCGGCTCAAGGACCTGTTCATTGTCGGTGGTTTCAACTGCTACCCGGCGGAGATCGAAGCAACACTTATCGCCCACCCGGCCATCGCCCAGGTGGCGGTGGTCGGTGTTGCCGACGAACGCATGGGCGAGGTGGGTTGCGCCTGTGTGGTGCTGCGGGAGGGGCAGCAGCTGCAGGCGCAGGAGTTGATCGCCTGGAGCCGTGAGCGCATGGCCAATTACAAGGTGCCGCGTTGGGTGCGGTTCATGCCGGCGCTGCCATTGAATCCCTCGGCGAAGGTGGCCAAGAACGAGTTGCGGGCGTTGGTGAGCAGCGGCGTTTGATGGGCGAGCGCTATGCGCTCGATCGCCGGCTTCGCCAGCTCCCACAGAAACTGCATGCACTTCCCCCTGTGGGAGCTGGCGAAGCCGGCGATAAGGGCCAATTGGCCTAGGCCAAATGGATGATGCTCGCGTTACCACAGCGTTTCACTCTGCGCAGGTCACCCACAACAACAAGAAAAAGGATCGCTGCATGTCTAGGTTCAACACCACTCACGGCGGGCTGCTGCTGACATTGACCGTAGCCTGTGCCCAGGCCAGTGCCGGCCCACGCCTGGAACTGGGCGAAAACACTACCCTGGATACCTCGCTGACGGTCAACTACACCGCCTCGATGCGGACCGCCAAGCCCGCTCACGAGTACCTCAACGACCTCAACAACGACGACGGCACGCGCAACTTCAAGCGCGGCGCCTTGATCAACAACCGCGTCAGCCTGTTCGGCGAGATGCTGCTCAAGCACGACAACCTCGGCGCGGTGCTGCGTGGCAGCCATTTCTACGACGATGTCTACCACGAGCGTAACGACAACAATTCGCCAGAGACGGTGAACAAGATTGGCCGCGCCAACGGTTTCAGTGAAGACACCCGCCGCCTCAGTGGCAGCAAGGCACGCTTGCTCGATGCCTATGTCTACGGCAACTTCGATGTCGCTGAAAGCCAGTACCTGTCGATCAAGGCCGGCCGCCACCTGGTGGCCTGGGGCGAAAGCCTGTTCTGGGCCAACATCAGCCAGGGCCAGGCGCCGGTGGATGCGACCAAGTTCAACGTCCCCGGTACCGAAGCCAAGGACGCTTACTTGCCGGTCGGGCAGGTATCGGCGTCCTGGTCGCTGAACGAAGACCTGGCGCTGGTGGGTTTTTACCAGTACGAGTGGGAAAAGACCCAGCTCAACCCGGTGGGCGACTATTTCGGTAGCGATACCTTTGGACCGGGGGCCGAGTTCTACCGGCTCGGCGCCGGGGTGATCAACAGCCTGCCGGACACCAGCTTCACCGCCGTCACCTACGCGGGCGATGTCGAACCGCGCGACAGCGGCCAATGGGGGCTGGGCGTGCGCTACCGGTTGACCGAAAACACCGAAGTCGGCCTGTTCCATTACCGTTACCACGAGCGGGTCGGTGCGCTGTTCTTCGACTTCAGCGGCCAGACCCAGTATTCCTCGCTCAGCGGCGTCGGCCGCTATGCCAGTGCCGGCAGCGGCCCGGTGTACCGCCTGAGTTACTTCGACGATGTCGAGCTGACCGGGGTCAGTTTCAGTTCCAAAGTCGGTGACTCGGTGCAGTTTGCCGGCGACCTCAGCTATCGCGACGGCGCTGCCGTGTACCTGGACAATGGTGCCCCGGCCCGTGGCCAGCTGTGGCAGGGCAACCTGAACGGCAGCTACATCCTTGGCCCGAGCTTCCTCGCGCAGCAAACCACGGTGATGGCCGAGGTGGTGCATCAGCATATTGAGGGTGTCGACACCCTGCACATTACCGGCGGCGGACCGGGGGTCGATGGCAGCTTCAACAATTTCGAGTCCGAAACCCAGACCCGCGGCCAGACCCTGCTCGGCATCGGCACCTACATGGACTACCTGGGCATCGCCGACGGCCTCGACCTGACCACCCGCCTGGTGTGGACCCAGAACGTCGACGGCAGCGCTTACCAGGGCCTGGGCCGTGACGAAAAGCGCCTGACCGTTGGTGGCGACTTCAAATACCTGGGCAACTTCCAGGTTGGCCTGACCTACGTTGCCTACCTCAGTTCACCGGACATCGCCCAGGGCCGTTTGCTGGCTGACCGCGATTACCTGTCGTTCAACGCCAAATACACCTTCTGACGAAAAGGGCCTGCCATGCACACGTCTCCCTTCAGCCCGATCGACATCGGCCCGCTGACCCTGAAGAACCGCTTTATCAAGGCGGCCACCAATGAAGGCATGAGCACCCAGGGCCTGCCTTCCAAGCAATTGGTCAAGCTCCACGCCGGGCTTGCCCGCGGCGCCGTGGCCTTGACCACCGTCGCCTACTGCGCGGTCAGCAAGGATGGCCGCACCTTGCCCAACCAGTTGACCCTGAGCCGCGAGAGCCTGCCGCACTTCAAGGCGCTGACCACTGCCGTGCACAAGGAGGGCGGGCTGGTCAGTGCGCAGATCACCCATGGCGGCTGCTTTACCTTCATTCGTGAACGCGCCACGCGCTATCCGCTGTCGGCCAGCGGCGGCTTCAACAAGATCGGCATGATGAGCGGCATGTTCTTCAAGCAGGCCATGAGCGAAACCGACATGCGTCAGGTGGTCGAAGATTTCGCCCAGGGCGCGCGGCTGGCCCGTGAGGCCGGCTTTGATGCGGTGGAAATCCATATGGGCCATGGCTACCTGCTCAGCCAGTTCATCTCGCCGATGTACAACAAGCGCCGGGATCATTACGGCGGCAGCCTGGAAAATCGCCTGCGCTTCCCCCGACGCGTGCTGCGCGCCGTGCTGGAGGCGGTGGGTCGCGATCTGGCGGTGATCTGCAAGTACAGCGTCACCGAGGGCGCGCGTGCCGGCAACAGCGCGGAAGACGGGGCAAAGATTGCCCGTATGCTGGAACAGGAGGGCGCGCACCTGCTGGTGCTCAGCGCGGGGATGAACGTCGAGTCGATCACCACCATGTTCGGTTCCTCCTTTCCCAAGGAAAACCGCGTGCAGCAGAAGAACCCGCTGATTGCCCTGGCGATGAAAATCCAGCGCCTGCGCGATCCGGTGGTGGAGTTTCGCGAGCTGTACCTGCTCGAACATGCGCGCAAGGTCCGCGCTGCGGTGAAGATGCCGCTGGCCTACCTGGGCGGCGCCAAGAGTCTTGAGAGTATCGAGCAGGTCATGGCCGAAGGTTTTGATCTGGTGGCGATGGGACGCGTGCTGCTGGCCGAATCGGATTACGTCGAAAAACTAGCCACTGGCGCCAGCAAGGACTCGATCTGCACCGCCTGCAACCGTTGCGTGGCAATGATGTACACCCCGGGCGGTACCTCCTGCGTGCTCGGTCGGCCTGGCGATGCCGAGCTGAACCGGCAACCGGCGGCCGCGTCATAAGTACCAGCGCCGGCAAGGCTGACTCCTTCCTTCGTGGGAGCGGGCCTTGCCGGCGATGAGGTCCTCTCGGTCCACCTCAACCGTGCTGCAGGAACTCCAGGCAACTGCGGTTGAACAGTTCCCGATGCTCAACCTGCACCCAGTGCCCGCAACGGTTGAGCACGATAAAGCGCGCGTTGCTTGCACCGTCGATGATGCGCTGGGCACCACTGACCGGGTTGAAGTTGTCGTTGCTGCCCCAGAACCCGAGGATCGGGCACTGCAGCTCACCTAGCCGAGACTCCATGTTCGGCACCTGCATGGTGCTGAACAGGTTCTTCGGTTGCGTGACCGCCACGGCCACCCGTTCCAGCAGCAGGCTCTCGGGGAGGATCGAGTCATCGAACAGTTGCAGGCGCATCATGCTGCGCATTTCCTCAAGGCCAATGGGGCCGGCATTGAACAGGGTGACCATGCGTACGATGCCTTCCATCCGGAAGTAGGCCTCGCGCTCTTCGACACCGCCGGGGGCCAGCAGAATCAGGCACTCCACCCGTGACGGCAGGCGCAGTGCCAGGCCCAGGGCGATGGCGCCACCCAACGAATTACCGAGCAGGGTGCAGCGGTCGATGTCCAGGGCGTCGAGCACGGCAGCGACGTTATCGATGAAAAAATCCAGGTGGTACTGCACGTCTTCCGGCTTGTCCGAGCGGCCGAAGCCGGGCAGGTCGAGGACGATGTTGCGGTAACCGGCTTCGACGAACTGCGGGTAGTTGCCCTTGAAGTTGCTGAAACCGCTGGCACCCGGCCCGCTGCCATGCAGCCAGACCACCACCGGTCCGCTGCCTTCATCCAGGTAGTGGAGGCGCAGGCCGGCGGGGGTGGTCAGGTAGTGGCCGGTGGGTAACGGCAGGTCGGTGGATGAGGTCATGTCGATTCTCCAGAGTCGGCGATGGGGTAGGACGCGAGCAACCAGACCGCGGCAAGCCTGAAGGGGCAAAGGGGCCGGGCCGGGTTCGCGCAGGGTCGATCCTCCATCGCCGTGGCCGGCCGGGCATCGTCCATTCAGACCACGTGCAGACCGCGGCCGGTAGTCCTATCGGACGATGCCTGTAGCGGTGGCGCAGCCTAATCATGCAGGTAACCGGCCTGCTGTTCTGTCAGTGGGCTTCGATGCACTGCACAGCAGGAGAACGCTATGAAGTTGCTGAACAAAGTCGCCTTTGTCACAGGCGCGGGGCAGGGAATGGGTCAGGCCATGGTGCGCCGTTTTGTTGCCGAAGGCGCCAAGGTGGTGGCGGTGGACCTGAATCAGGCAGCGCTGGCCGAGAGCCTGGCGGATCTGGGCGATCTCGAAGAGCGCGTCCTGGCTCTGGCCTGCAACGTCGCCGATGCGGCCTCGGTGGCGGATGCCATGGGCCAGGTCGAAGCGCGCTTTGGCGGCCTCGATATCCTCGTCAACAACGCCGGCGTCGGCGCCTTCGACAGCTTCCTCGACACCCCGGACGAGAGCTGGGCGCGGGTGCTTGGCGTCAACCTCGGCGGCACCTTCCTGTGCTGTCGCGAAGGCGCTCGCTTGATGGTCAAAGGCGCGCGTAAAGGCGTGATCATCAACCTCTCCAGCACCGCGGCACTGACCGGTGAAGGCCCAAGCCATTACTGCGCCTCCAAGGCCGGGGTCATGGGCTTGACCCGCTCCATCGCCCGCGAGCTGGCGCCCAACGGCATTCGCGTCAACAGCCTGGTTCCGGGCCCGACCAACACCCCGATGATGGCCGGTGTTGCCGAGGAGCACATGCAGGCAATGCTCAAAAATGTGCCCCTGGGACGTTTGTGCGAGACCGATGAAATCGCCGGCGTTGCGGTATTCCTGGCCGGTGACGACGCCAGTTTCATTACCGGCCAGAACATTGCGGTCAACGGCGGCATGGCCTTTATCTGAGGGGATAGCGATGAGCAAACGACTAGCAGGCAAGATCGCCTTCATCACCGGCGCCGGTTCCGGCATCGGCCAGGCCACCGCCATGCGCTTCGCCGAAGAGGGCGCCACCGTGGTGCTCTGCGGGCGCCGCGAACAACCGCTGCAGCAGGTCCTGGCGCAGATTCAGGCGGCAGGCGGGCAGGGCGATATCGCCGTCGCCGATGTCAGTGACGAGCAGGCTTATGTGAGTGCCCTGGAATTCGCTGCCCAGCGCCATGGACGCCTGGACATCCTGGTCAACAACGCCATGGCCTACACCTGGGGCGGCATCGACACGCTGTCGACCGCCGACTGGCACGCCAACTTCAGCACCACGGTCGATGGCACGTTCTGGGGCACTCGCACGGCCATGCGCTTGATGAAAGACCAGGGCGGTGGTGCCATCGTCAATATCGCCTCGATCTGCGGCCTGTTCGGCACGGCATGGATGGCCGGTTACTCGGCGGCCAAGGCGGCGGTGATCAACTTCAGTCGCGCCGCAGCCAGCGAAGGCGCGGCACACAACATCCGCTGCAACGTGATCATTCCCGGCGTGGTCGACACCCCGGCCACCGCCGGCATGCTCAGCAACGACAAGACCCGGCGCAACACCGAGAAGGTCATCCCGATGCAACGGGTCGGCCTGCCGGTGGAGCTGGCCAACGCGATCCTGTTCCTGGCCAGCGACGAGGCCTCTTACGTGACCGGCGCAAGCCTGGCAGTGGACGGCGGGCGCAGTTCTGACCTGTACACGGTGCTGGATTGATGACTATGGACACGACCTCGCTGCACGCGCGCATCGAACGCCTGGAGTCGCTCGACGCGATTCGCCAATTGGCGGGCAAATACGCCCTGGCCCTGGACATGCGCGACATGGATGCCATGGCCAACTGCTTTGTTCCGGACGTCAAAGTCGGCCGCGACAAACAGGGCCGGGCGCACTTCAAGGCCTGGCTCGACGAAACCATGCGCCGCCAGTTCCACGGCACCTCGCACCACCTGGGCCAGCACATCATCGAATTCAGCGATAGCGAGCATGCCACCGGCGTGGTCTATTCGAAGAACGAGCATGAGACCGGGGCGGAGTGGGTGATCATGCAGATGCTGTACTGGGACGATTATGAGCGGGTTGATGGGCAGTGGTGTTTCCGTCGACGGCTGCCGTGCTACTGGTACGCCACCGACCTGAACAAACCGCCGATTGGCGGCATGAAAATGCGCTGGCCGGGGCGTGAGCCTTATGCGGGCAGCTTTCATGAGCTGTTTCCGTCGTGGGATACATTCTGGGCTCAGCGTCCGGACAAGGACGCCTTGCCGCAGATTGCCGAACCGGCACCGCTGGAACAGTTTCTGCTGACCATGCGCCGGGGGGCGGGGGAGCCCAGGATTCGCGTTCGCTAGTCCTTGTAGGAGCGGATTCACCGGTCCGGCGTCCCGGTGAATCCGCTCCTACAGGTCAGCCCCGCGGTTCCCGCGGCATTCCCAGCGCCCGTTCGGCAATGATATTGAGCTGGATCTCATTGCTCCCCCCATACAGCGTATCGGCCCGGCTGAACAGGAACAGCGCCTGCAGGCGGCTCAGTTGATACGGCGCACCTTCAAGTACCTCGGCCTCATCCCCGAGTACATCCATCGCCAGCTTGCCCAGCTCGGCATGCCAGGTCGACCAGGCCAGCTTGTAGATCATCGCTTCACGCCGCAGGCTGCCGTCCTGGGCGCCGGAGAGCATGCGCAGTGAGTTGTAGCGCAACACCTTCAAACCCGCCCAGGCCTGGGCAATGCGCTGGCGCAGCAGGGGATCACGGGCGGCGCCGTTACGCCTGGCCACGGCGATGACTTCTTCGAGTTCATTATGAAACTGCATCTGCTGGCCAAGGGTCGAGGCGCCGCGCTCGAAACCGAGCAGGGCCATGGCAATCTTCCAGCCTTCGCCAGGCTGGCCGATCATGTTGTCCGCCGCGGTGCGGGCCTGGTCGAAGAACACTTCGTTGAACTCGCTGGTACCGGTCAGTTGCTGGATCGGTTGTACGCGAATCTGCGCCTGAGCCATCGGCACCAGCAGGAACGACAGGCCATGATGACCACGGCTGCCCGCTTCGGTACGCGCCAGCACAAAGCACCAGTCGGCCTCGTGGGCGAGGGAGGTCCAGACCTTTTGCCCACTGATCAGCCAGTGCTCGCCACTGTCGTCCAGGCGAGCACGGGTCTGCACGTTGGCCAGGTCCGAGCCGGCGCCGGGTTCCGAGTAGCCCTGGCACCAGAACTGCGTGCCGTTGAGAATCCCGGGCAGGAAGCGCTGCTTTTGCGCGGCACTGCCAAACGCGGCCAGGGTTGGGCCGACCAGGCCTTCGCCGATATGGCCCATGCGTCCGGGGCCACCGGCGCGGGCGTATTCTTCGTGGAAGATGACCTGACGGGTCAGGCTCAGTCCACGACCGCCATCGCCTTCGGCCCAGCCCCCACCAATCCATCTCCCTGCGGCTAGTTCGCGCTCCCAGGCTTTGCGTTGTTCGGGATAGCTGTGTTCATCCCCCGGTCCGCCGCGAAAGCGCAGCGCAGCAAACTCGCCTTGCAGGTGCTCGGCTAGCCAGGCGGCGACCTCGGCGCGGAAGGCTTCATCCTCGGCACTGAATCCGATCTTCATAGTGAGTCTCCAAAAAGCTGCGCGGCCAAACGCTCACGGTGCAGGGCAGGGCTGCCCAACAATTGCTCGCTGGCGCGGGCGCGTTTGAAATACAGGTGCGGGTCGTATTCCCAGGTAAAGCCGACACCGCCGTGCAGCTGGATCGACTCGGCGGCGCAATTGAAGAATGCCTCGCTGGCATGGATCTGCGCGGTGGCGGCAGCTTCCAGCAGTTCGCCGGCAAGCGCTGTGTTGCCGCTCGGGTCGAGCCGTTCCTGGGCTACGCAGGCGGCATACCAGGCTGCTGAACGTGCGCATTCGAGTTGCAGCATGAGGTCGGCGCAACGGTGCTTGATCGCCTGAAAGCTGGCGATGGCGCGGCCAAATTGATGACGCTCGGCGGTATAGGCCAGGGTCAGGTCCAGTGCTTGTTGCGCGCCGCCGGTCTGCTCGGCGGCAAGGCCGATGGCCGCGACCAGCAGCACATCGCGCAGCAGCGGCCAGCCTTTACCGGCCTCGGTGAGCAGTGTTGCCGGGCCGACGACTACATCTTCAAGGTCGATACGGGCCAGGTGGCGGGTCTGGTCGAGGGTGGGCAGGGACTGACGACCGACGCCGAGGCTGTCAGCGGGCAGCGCGAACAGGCTGATGCCGTCATCGCCGACGCTGCCCGGTGCCCGCGCCGCGACGATCAGCAACTGGGCCTGGGCCCCATCGAGTACTTGCAGGTAACTGCCACTCAAGCGGTAACCGGCGTCGCAGGGTTCGGCCAGCACCTGCACGCTGTCAGCCTCCAGCCCCGGGGCGCTGGCAAAGGCCAGGGTGGCGCTGGCCCCGCTGGCAATCACCCCCAGCCATTGATCTTGCACGGCCGGGTTGCTGGCCAGCAGCAACGCCGGGGTGGCCAGGCAAGTAGTGGCCAGCAAGGGTGAGCACAACAGGTGACGACCACTCTGTTCGAGCAGGATCGCCAGCTCCACAAAGCCCAGGCCCAGGCCGCCGAAGCGCTCGGGAATCATCAGCGCCGGCCAGTACAGCTCTTCGCCGATGCGCTGCCATACAGCCGGGTCGTGACCCTCGGGCCGGGCCATGGCCGCGCGCACGGCAGCCGAATCGCTGACCTGGGCGAGAAAGCGCGCGGCGCTGTCCTGGATCATCAGTTGTTCTTGGTTAAAGGCGAACTCCATAAGCGTCGACTCGGTTACGGCGGATAGAGCCCCGAGTCTAGGAGCGGCGCTTTTGCCGCCGAATCATTGAAACGGACTAGTCCGCCAGCGGCCCGCAGTGCCAGGGCGCGTAGTCTCAACGGACGATGATGGCGATCACAGCGCTTCGCACAATGGCCGCAACTACCGGATTTGCCATTCAGGAGCAGCGGCATGATCGAGATTCGCGGTTTGAGCTATTTCGTCGCCATGAGCGAAAACCTCAGTCAGTGGCAACGCTACGCCGAGGACGTGCTCGGCATGCAGGTGCTGCCAGCGCCCTCGGGCGGGCTGTACGTGAAGATGGACGAGCGTCCGTTTCGCATGCTGATTGTCGAAGGCAGCGAACCGCGCTACCTCGCCTCGGGCTGGGAGCTGGCCTCGGAATCGGCCTTTGCCGCGGCGCTGGAGCACCTGGACGGGCTCGGTATCGAGTGGCAACGCGCTAGCGCCGAAGAGGTAGAACAACGTGGCGTGCAGGCACTGGTGAGTCTCAAGGACCCGTCGGGCAACTGCCACGAGTTGAGCTGGGGCCATCGCTCCGACTGCCAGCCGTTTGTTTCGCCGCAAGGGGTGCCGCGCTTTATCACCGGCGACATGGGCCTGGGCCATACCGTGCTACCGGCGCCGAATTTCGACGCCACCCTGGCATTCGCCAAGGACGTGCTCGGCTTCGAACTGTCGGACATTTTCAATTTCCGTCCCGATCCTTCGGCGCCGGCGATCCGCATTCACTTCCTGCATTGCCGCAACGCCCGTCACCACAGCCTGGCCCTGGCCGAGTACCCGGTGCCTTCGGGCTGCGTGCACGTGATGGTCGAAGTCGACTCGATGACCGAAGTCGGTCGCGCCCACGACCGCCTGCTGGCCCACGACGTGCGCTTGTCAGCGACCCTCGGCCAGCACCTGAACGACCGTATGACCAGCTTCTACATGAAGACGCCGTCGGCCTTTGACCTGGAATACGGCTTTGGCGGCCTGCAGGTCGACTGGGCCGAGCATTCGGCGTTCGAATTCACCCGCGTGAGCATCTGGGGACACGACTTCTCGGTCGGTCAACAGTAAGGAGCCAGCACATGAACAAACAACTGACAGCGGCCGATGCGGTCGCACAACTGCGCGATGGCATGACCATCGGCTTCGGCGGCTGGGGGCCACGGCGCAAACCGATGGCGATGGTGCGCGAGATCCTCCGTTCGCCGGTCAAGGACCTGACCGTGGTTGCCTATGGCGGCCCGGAAGTGGGCATGCTGTGTGCCGCCGGCAAGGTGCGCAAGCTGATCTTCGGCTTTGTCACCCTCGATGCGATTCCGCTGGAACCTTACTACCGCAAGGCACGCGAAGCGGGCGAGCTGGAGCTGCTGGAACTCGACGAAGGCATGTTCCAGTGGGGCCTGCGCGCCGCCGGCATGCGTCTGCCGTTTCTGCCGACCCGCTGCGGCCTGGCCACCGATGTCACGCGCCTGAATCCGGCGCTCAAGACCGTGGCTTCGCCCTACGCCGATGGCGAGGTGTTGCTGGCCATGCCGGCGCTGGAGCTGGACGTGGCCTTCATCCATGTCAACGTCGCTGACCGTCTGGGCAACTGCCTGGTGACCGGGCCGGACCCGTATTTCGATCACCTGTTCGCCCGCGCCGCCCAGCAGTGCTTTGTGTCTTGCGAGCGTCTGGAAGAGCGCCTGTCGCTGGATGCCGAACAGGCCCGTTTCAATACCTTCGAGCGTTATCTGGTCACCGGTGTGGTGCATGCGCCGCTGGGCGCCCATCCCACCTCGTGCCCGTCGAGCTACGGCTGGGACCTGCAGCACCTGAAGGCCTATGTCGCCAGCAGCCAGCAGGAGCAGGGCTGGGATGAGTACGTCAGCACCTATGTGGCTGGCGGTGAGCAGGCCTATCAAGACGCCAACGGCGGCGCCGCACGCATGGGCACCTTGCCCCTGCCTGTGTTCTGAGGAGGATGAAAAATGTCTGCAACCTGTGAGTTCACCCTCGCCGAATTGATGATCGTCGCCGCCTCCGAAGCCTGGCGCGGCGACGCCGAAGTGATCGCCTCGGGCCTGGGCGTGATTCCGCGCCTCGGCGCGAGCCTGGCCAAACTGACCCATAGCCCGCACCTGCTGATGACCGACAGCGAGGCGTTTCTGGTCGAAGACCCGATTCCACTGGGGCCGAGGGAAGGCTTCGAGCCGCGCTACTCGGGCTATATGTCGTTCGAACGGGTATTCGAATGCGTCTGGGGCGGTCGCCGCCACGCCATGATCGGCCCGACCCAGATCGACCGCTGGGGGCAGACCAACCTGTCGTGCATCGGTGACTACCAAAAACCGAAAAGCGCAATCCTCGGCGTGCGCGGCCTGCCGGGCAACAGCATCAACCACCTCAATTCGTTCTTCGTGCCCAACCACAACACCCGCGTGTTCGTGAGCGGTGAGGTGGACATGGTCTCGGGCGTCGGCTTCAAGGCCGATCGCTGGCCTGAAGGTGTACGCCGGGACCTGATGGATATCCGTCGGGTGGTCACCGACCTCTGCACCCTCGACTTCGACGGCCCGCAACGCGCCGTCCAGGTGCGCAGCCTGCACCCGGGTGTGAGTTTCGACGAGGTCCAGGACAAAACCGGCTTCCCCTTGCTCAAGTCGCCGTTGCTGCAGGAAACCGCGCACCCGAGCGCCGAACAACTGGCCCTGATCCGCCGCCTCGATCCCCACGATTACCGCGCCGCGGCGATCAAGGGTAATCCGCCCGGCATCCGTACCGTCTGAACCGAGGAGTGCCAACATGCACAGCAGCGACAGCCAGTTCGTGGTCCGTGACGACCACGCGGTCTATGAGACCGAAGCGCCCGTGCTCTACAGCGTGGCCGAGCACATTGCCACGCTGACGCTGAACCGCCCGGCCTACAACAACGCGCAGAACTCGCAGATGACCTATGCGCTGGATGCCGCGCTGCGCCAGGCAGTGGACGATGACCAGGTCAAGGTCATCGTGCTGCGCGGTGCCGGCAAGCATTTCTCCGCCGGCCACGACATCGGCACCCCGGGGCGCGATATCAACAAGCCGTTCGAGCGCGCGCACCTGTGGTGGGATCACACCAACAAACCCGGGGGCGAGCAACTTTATGCCCGTGAACAGGAGGTGTACCTGGGCATGTGCCGGCGCTGGCGCGAGTTGCCCAAGCCGACCATCGCCATGGTCCACGGCGCTTGCATCGCCGGGGGCCTGATGCTGGCCTGGGTGTGCGACCTGATCGTGGCCAGTGACGATGCCTTTTTCCAGGATCCGGTGGTGCGCATGGGCATTCCGGGGGTGGAGTATTTTGCTCATCCTTACGAGCTCAATCCGCGTATCGCCAAGGAGTTCCTGTTTACCGGCGAACGCATGACCGCGCAGCGTGCCTACGAAATGGGCATGGTCAATCGCGTGCTGGCGGCCGCCGAGCTGGAACAGGCGACCTACGCCCTGGCGGCCAACATCGCCCGCCAGCCGCGCATGGGCCTGGCGCTGACCAAGCAGGCGATCAACCATGTCGAAGACCTGCAAGGCAAGCGCACCGCCATGGACGCAGCCTTTGCCTGGCACCACTTTGCCCATGCCCACAACGAACTGTTGTCGGGCGACAAGCTCGGTGGTTTCGATGCCAAGGGCATGGCCCAGGCCAACCGCCAGGAGCACTCGTCATGAGCGCCTGGATGAACACCGCGTTGACCGAGGCGCTGGGCTGTCGCTATCCGATCGTGCAAACGGCCATGGGCTGGGTTGCCGACGCCAACCTGGTGATCGCCACCACCCAGGCCGGCGGTTTCGGCTTTCTGGCCGGGGCGACCATTGCCGGCAAGGACCTGGAAGGCGAGATCCGCAAGGTCATCGATGCCACCGGCGGCAGCAACTTCGGCCTGAACTTTCACATGTTCCAGGACAACGCCGCGCAGTGCGTGGACCTCGCCATCCGTTATCGCCTGCGCGCCGTCAGCTACGGGCGCGGGCCGGATGCGCAGACCATCGCGCGCTTCAAGGCCGCCAAGGTGCTGTGCATTCCCACGGTGGGCGCGGTCAAGCATGCGCTCAAGGCACAGCAACTGGGCGCCGACCTGATCACCATCCAGGGCGGCGAGGGCGGTGGCCATACCGGCGGCGTACCGAGTTCGATCCTGCTCCCGCAAGTGCTGGACGCGGTCAGCGTACCGGTCATCGCCGCCGGTGGTTTTGCCACCGGACGCGGCCTGGCATCCGCCCTGGCTGCAGGTGCCAGTGGTATCGCCATGGGCACGCGTTTCTTGATGACCCGTGAATCACCGACCCCGGCGCCGACCCTGGCGCATTACCTCAAGGTCAGCGATCCGCAGCAGGTACGGGTAACCACCGCCGTCGACGGCATGCGTCACCGCATGATCGAGAACCCCTTTATCAACCGCCTGGAGCAGGCCGGGCCGTTTGGCCGCCTGCGCATTGCCCTGGGCAGCGCCTGGCAGTGGAAGCAGCACACCGGCATGAGCCTCGGGCACATGCTCGGCGTGTTCCTGCGCGGCTTGCGCGAAGACCCGGCAGCGTTGTCGCAGGTAGTCATGGCCGCCAACCAGCCGGTGTTGCTGCAACGCTCGATGGTCGACGGCCTGCCGGACGAGGGCATCTTGCCCAGCGGCCAGGTGGCGGCGGCGATCAACGAACTGCTCAGTTGCCGCGAAGTGATCGAAGGCATCGCCCTGGAAGCCGAACGCTGCCTCGACGCCTTGCTGGCCGGGCGTGTGCCGGCGTGTAAATCATCCCCCTCAGTTCGCCTGGCGAACACTGGAGAAGCCTTGTGAGCTCAGCTTTTACCTCTCAACTCAATGCCGGGATCGCTGAACTGGTGATCGCCAAACCACCGGTCAACGCCCTCGACAGCCAGCAATGGCAGGCCCTGGCCGAGCATATCGATGCCCTGGGGGCCGATC
>OEPS010000135.1_pt1 | contig 27437 bp, 23 predicted proteins | sample 1539411 | NCBI WGS metagenome assembly OEPS01 (sample SAMN02671747, study PRJEB22543) | soil metagenome | biome: bacteria | place: China:Hunan Province, Lengshuijiang City | collected 2012-10-15 | depth 0.08m m
ACACCGCCCTTTCACGGCGGTAACAGGGGTTCGAGTCCCCTAGGGGACGCCATTTTACCCACTTTGTGGGATTTCAAGGCTCATTCGATTATTGAATGAGCCTTTTGTTTTTGTCTCGAAAAAAGTTCTCCTCTCTCTCCTTCTTCCTCTGCGCGACCAACGGCAGGGGAAAGTGCTTGCAGAAAAATATTATGAGAATAATATTCTATCCATAATATTCGGAGGCAAGTCATGAACGACAAAAAGGCAAAAACCCGCGAACGGATTCTGGATGCCGCCTGCAGCGCACTGATCCAGCACGGCCCCGCCGAACCCAGCGTCAATCAGGTAATGGGCGCGGCCGGGCTTACGGTAGGGGGCTTTTACGCGCACTTCGACAGCAAGGATGCGCTGATGCTTGAAGCCTTCAGTCAGTTGCTGTCAGAGCGTCGGGCATTGCTTGCCGAGGTCGACCCGAGCATGAGCGGCGAACAGCGCCGCGCCCTGGTTGCCGCTTTCTACCTGTCGCGCAAACACCGCGATGCCACCGAACGTGCCTGCCCATTGCCCAACTCCCTGGGCGAAATGGCGCGACTGCCCGATAGCTTCCGTCAGGTGTTGGCGGAACACCTCGAATTGATGATGGCAAATCTTGCCGACAGCCCCGAAGAGGCCGACAAGGTCCTCGCCGACCTGGCGTTGATGGTCGGCGGTCTGGCCCTGGCCCGCGCCTTGGGCACAGACGAGCTGTCCGACCGTATCCTGCGTGCCGCCAAATCGGCGGTGGTCTGATCGAGCGACACCCACCGGAGCGAAGCGATGAATACCTTGAGCTGGATTCGTAGCGTCAACGGCACCCTCGGACAGCTGGCGCCGGAACATATCGCCGGCAAGATGCGCCGCGCCTTCATGACCCCGCGCAATTTGCCACCGCGCGAGTGGGAACTGCCGCTGCTGGCCCGTGCTGAGCGCATTACCTTGCGTTTCGGCTTGTCGGCGCTGCGCTGGGGCCAAGGCCCGACCGTGTTGTTGATGCATGGTTGGGAAGGGCGGCCAACCCAGTTCGCGCACCTGATCGACAGCCTGGTGCAGTCCGGTTACACCGCCGTGGCCCTGGAAGGTCCGGCCCATGGACATTCGCCCGGCAATCAAGCGCATGTCGCACTGTTTGCGCGGGCAATTCTGGAAGCCGCCGCTGAGTTGCCGCCATTGCACGCGGTGATTGGCCATTCAATGGGTGGTTCCAGTGTCATGTTGGCCCTGCAGTGGGGACTGCGTGCGCAAATGGCGGTCAGTATTGCCGCACCCGCGCAACTGCTGGGCGTGTTGCGCCGCTTTGCCAAGCATCTGGGCATGCCGACGCGGGCCCGGGCAGCCTTCGTCCGTCAGGTCGAGCGGGATGTCGGCATACCGATCACGCGCCTGGATGTCAGCGGCTACCAGCTGGAAATCCCGGCGCTGATCGTGCACGCCGAAGACGACAGCCTGGTGCCGGCCAGCGAGGCGCGGGCAATTCATCAGGCGTGGTTCGACAGTCGTCTGTTGCTGCTGCCTGAAGGTGGCCACCAGCGGGTGCTGTCCGACCCGCAGTTGATCGAAGGCGTAACAGCGCTGCTGGCGCGCCATCGCGAACCGGCGCGGCAATCGGCCTGAGCATCCGTTACACTCTGCCCGTTCATTACAGACCTGGAGCGGGCATGAGTTGGGATCTGGCAACACCGTTCACGATCGACCTGCGCGTCGCGGCCGACGATATCGATGGCCTTGGCCACGCCAATAACGCGGTCTACGTCACCTGGCTGGAGCGCTGTGCCTGGCGTCATTCCCAGCGTCTGGGCCTGGACCTGGCCGAATACCGGCGCCTGGACCGGGCGATGGCGGTGGTCCGTCATGAGATCGATTACCTGGCGGCGGCGTATGAAGACGACGAGTTGCAGCTGGCGACCTGGATCGTTGACTGGGACCAGCGCCTGAGGATGACCCGGCGCTTTCAGCTGGTGCGTCCCAGCGACGGCACCACCTTGCTGCGCGCGCAAACCACCTTCGTCTGCATCGAGTTATCCACAGGTCGGCCCAAGCGCATGCCCAGCGAGTTCATCGACGGCTATGGCCAGGCGCTGATGGCCGGAGCGCTGTAACCCGCGGATTTTGCTAGACTGCCGGCCTTTTCCGCTCGAGATGCAACCCATGCAAATTGCCCTGGCCCCGATGGAGGGGCTGGTCGACAACATCCTTCGTGACGTACTGACCCAGGTAGGCGGCATCGACTGGTGTGTCACCGAGTTCATTCGCGTCTGCGACCGGCTGTTGCCTGCTGCCACCTTCGACAAGCTGGCGCCGGAGTTGAACCAGGGTGCGCAGACCGCGGCCGGGGTCCCCTTGCGTGTGCAGTTGCTCGGCTCTGATCCGGTCTGCCTGGCCGAAAATGCGGTGTTGGCCTGCGAGCTGGGTGCGCCGGTGATCGACCTGAATTTCGGTTGCCCGGCCAAGACGGTGAACAAATCCCGAGGTGGGGCGGTGCTGCTCAAGGAGCCGGAACTGCTGCACGCGATCCTCCGCGAAGTACGCCGTGCGGTACCTGCACATATACCGGTGACGGCGAAAATGCGCCTGGGCTTCGACAGCCCTGATGGCGCACTGGACTGTGCCCTGGCCCTGGCTGAGGGCGGTGCCGAACAACTGGTGGTGCATGCGCGGACCAAGGTTGACGGCTACAAACCGCCAGCCCATTGGGAGTGGGTGGCCAAGGTCCAGGATGTGGTCAAAGTGCCGGTGTACGCCAATGGTGAAGTCTGGACACTGGAAGACTGGCGGCGCTGCCGCGAAGTCAGTGGTGTCGAAGACATCATGCTTGGTCGCGGCCTGGTCTCGCGTCCGGACCTGGCCCGGCAGATTGCCGCTGAGCGCGACGGCGTCGAGTTCGTGCCGATGGACTGGCATAGCCTGCTACCGCTGATCCAGGACTTCTGGGGCCAGGCCCGGGCACAGATGACGCCGCGTCAGGCGCCAGGACGCCTGAAGCAATGGGTGGCAATGCTCACCCGTACCTACCCCGAGGCCGTGGCGTTGTTCACCGAGCTGCGCCGGGAAACCGACTGCGATCGCGTCGGCCAATTGATCGGCGTACCGGTCAGCGAGGCGGCCTGAAAAAATTTTTGCAGGGTTGCTTGAAAAGCAGGCGAGGGTCCTTATCTAAGGAGTACGCGATGCCGAAGTCGGGTCGCGTTACTACAAACCTCGCTGATTTTCAGGAGACGTACCATGACTACTGCTTTTTCTCTGGCTCCACTGTTCCGTCATTCCGTAGGCTTCGACCGTTTCAATGACCTGTTCGAATCCGCGGCGCGTAACGAGGCGGGTAGCAGCTACCCACCCTACAACGTTGAAAAACATGGCGAAGACCACTATCGAATCGTCGTTGCTGCAGCCGGTTTCCAGGAGCAGGATCTTGATCTGCAAGTGGAAAAAGGCGTCTTGACCGTCACTGGCGGCAAGCGTGAAAGCAACGCTGACAGCGTTACCTACCTGCATCAGGGCATTGCCCAGCGGGCATTCAAGTTGTCCTTCCGCCTGGCCGACCATATCGAGGTCAAGGCTGCGGGCCTGGCCAACGGTCTGCTTAGCATCGACCTGCTGCGGATCGTGCCGGAAGAGGCCAAGGCCAAACGCATCCCGATCAATGGGGATAGCAAGCCTGCGCTGAACTGAGTGCGGTGATGTGAAAAAAGGGCACCTTCGGGTGCCCTTTTTTATTGGGGCTGAGCTTGGGGCGGGAGTAATATTCGTTTGCGTTGCCGGGGCTGAGCCGTAGTGCAGCGAACTGAGCTTTTGTGTCTATTTTCAGGTATCGCAACTAATCAACCCAACTCGCACACCTGCTGCGATAACAGTCTCTGCTGATACAGAAATCCACTCCTCAGCACTCATAGACACAGACTCTTCCAGCCACTGGCCGACAAGTTGATAGCCAAGGCTATACCCCAGCCAGCGAGGGAAATCCTTGGTTGTGCCAAAGAACCATGCGGCATGGTCATAGTCGCGGCGATTGAGTAACCAGAATTCAGGCGGGGCGTTACGCAGGGTCTGTAAATTGATTGCGCGCTCCCATGGTTCAGGCCCGCTATTGAGCAGGTGACTGACGAAGTGTCCCGCTAACCCTTCGCTTACCAGTGACTCTCCAAGAGTATGACCATAGCCGGGCCCTGCCATTCGCATACAGTGATGGGCTTCATGAATGATCTGCCGCAGCAGTGCGCCGTTGTTCAAGCTGCAGGCAAAGTTCGGATTACTGGGATCGAGCGTCAGCGAAAACAGGTTGCTACGATGGGCACGCCCAAGTAGGCCCATTTCAGGAATGACTTCGCCCGGCAGGTACTGGACGAGGATATCCAGAGCAGACGTTGGTAAGAGTTTTTCAATCGTCTGTTGCGCTAGAGCAATTTGATCGGCTATTGCCGATTGAAAGTCGCTGAGGTCGCCGCTTGCCTGGAGCCAATGCAAAGTCCAGTTCGAAGAGAGTGCTGATTTCATTCGTTTCCTTTGAGGTCAAGGGGCGGTTCAATGTTCTGTAGGCGCCTCGAGCAACAACCGCCGAAACTCCCCCAGCGGCAACGGCCGGCTGTGCAGATACCCCTGGTACAAATGACACCCCAGGCGTTCGAGGAACTCCAGCTGCTCGGACAACTCCACGCCTTCGGCAATTACCGCCAGATCGAGGCTGCGGGCCATGGCAACAATGGCCCGGACAATTTCCGCATCGTTAGGGTCCTCCGGCGCATCGCGCACGAACGACTGGTCGATTTTCAGCGCATCCACCGGCAGGCGCTTGAGGTAGGTCAGCGATGAATAACCGGTACCGAAATCATCCATGGCAAAACTCACTCCATAACGCTTGAGCTCGCGCATCTTGTTGATGGTGTCTTCCAGGTTCTGGATGACGATACCTTCGGTGATCTCCAGCTTGAGCATCTTGTACGGCAGGCGGAAGTCATCAAGGCTGCGCAGTACCCGTTCGACAAAGTCATTCTGGCGAAACTGTCGCGGGCTGATGTTGACGCACAGGCTGAACTCGTCGGCGTCAATCAGGTGATCGCGCAGCATGCCGGCGCAGGCGTCGCAGGCTTCGTCGAGTATCCAGCTGCCGACTTCGAGAATCAGGCCGCTCTCTTCCAGTACCTGGATGAACTGCGACGGCGGTTGTTGGCCCAGTTGCGGGTGGTGCCAGCGCAGCAGCACTTCGGCACCGATAATATGGTTGTCGCGGGCATCGACCTGGGGCTGGAAGTGCAGGGCCAGTTCGCCACGGGCCAGCGCCAGGCGCAGGTCGCTTTCCATGCGCAGGCGTTCGCTGGCCGCTTTCTGCATGGTGGCATGGAACATTTGCGTGGTATTACGCCCGGAGTCTTTGGCGCGATACAGGGCAATGTCGGCGCGCTTGAGCAGGTCGGCAGGGGTCGAGCCGTGATCGGGGATCAGTGCTATGCCGATGCTGGGGGTGACCTGCAGGCGCTGGCCGTCCAGCGACATCGGTTCGGCCAGCAATTCGCGCAGCGTGTCCGCCAGCTCACGGACTTTTTCGGTGACTTCCTCACGACTGCCTTCCAGACCGCTGAGCAGCACCACGAATTCGTCACCGCCCAGGCGGGCCACGGTATCTTCCAGGCGTACGCTGGCTTCCAGGCGCGCGGTGATGATTTTCAGTACGGTGTCGCCGACCGGATGGCCCAGGGAGTCGTTGATGTGTTTGAAGTGATCCAGATCGAGAAACAGCAGGGCGCCGCGCAAGTTGTGGCGCTTGAGCAAGGCGATCTGCTGGCTCAGGCGGTCCATCAGCAGGGCGCGATTGGGCAGGTTGGTCAGCGGGTCGTGATAGGCCAGGTGACGGATCTGCGCCTGGGCATTCTTCAGTTGACTGACGTCACGCGCGGTCAGCAGCAGGCATTGTGATTCGTTCAGAGTGATGGGCTCGATCGACACCTCGACGGTGAGGATATCGCCGCGCTTGTTGCGCCCGAGCATTTCCCGATGGTGCACCCGGCCCTTGTCCTGGAATTCGGCGATCAGCGCTGAGCGCTGGCGGTCGTCGGCCCAGATGCCGAGTTCGTAGACGGTGCGCCCGATCACTTCGCGGGTGCTGTAGCCGGTCAGTCGACAGAAGCCGTCGTTGACCTCCAGGTAGCGGCCACTGTCGAGTTCGGTAATGGTGATGGCGTCGGGGCTGGAGTGGAACGCCTTGGCAAATTTCTCTTCGCTGGCCTTGAGCGCCGCTTCGGCTCGCTGTTGCTGGGTAATGTCGCGCAGGGTGGTGACGCTGCAAGGTTGGTCGTCGACGGTGATCAGGCGGCTGGAGATCACGCAGGTCAGCGGTTGGCCGTCTTTATGATTGATCACCACGGCGACATTGTTCAGGGCTTCGTCGCGAATCACCTGTTCGATGCGCCGGGCGCGTTCGGCCGACTCGGCCCACAGGCTGATTTCCTCTGCGGTGCGGCCAATGACGTCGCTGGCGTCCCAACCGAAGGTCTGGGTGAACGCAGGGTTGATTTCAATGAACTGGCCACTGTCCTGGCGGGTTACACAGATCGGGTCGGGACTGGCCTGAAACAGGCTGGCGAACTTTTCTTCGGAACTGGTCAGGCGTTGTTCGCGTTCAACCTGGTCGGTGATGTCGAGCAGGGTGCCGGCCATGCGCAAGGGATTGCCCTGTTCGTCGCGGTACAGTCGGGCACGGCTTTCGATATAGCGTGAAGTGCCGTTTTCCAGGTCGATCCGGTAGGTGAACTGGTAGTTGCCGGCCGGACCTTCGCGCAGGCTGCGGTAGGCCTTGCGCATGGTGCTGCGCTCATGCTCCGGCACCCCCTCGAAAAACGCCTCGAAGGATTCATGAAAAGGCACCGGTTCGAGGCCGTGCAGTTCGGCGGCGCGCGCCGAGCCATAGAGCATGCCGCTGGGAATATGCCAGTCCCAAGTGCCCATCTGCGCCGAGTCCAGTGCCAGGTCCAGGCGTTCCTGGCTGTCCTTGAGCGCCTGCTCGCCGCGTTTGCGCTCGCTGGTGTCGACGAAGGTACTGAGCAGATACACCGTACCTTCGAGTTCGATGTTCTGGGTGCTGAGGATACCGTCGTGGATCTTGCCGTTGCTGGCGCAAAACTGTACTTCCAGGGTGACCGGACCGCTGTTGCCACGGGTGGCTTCCAGAACCAGATTGCGCTGCTGCGGATTGGCCCACAGGCCAAGCTCGATGGTGGTCTTGTTGATTACCTGATGGCCAGGCCAGCCGAGGGTCTTTTCGAAGTGTTGATTGACCTCATAGATCAAGCCATCGGAACGGCGGGTCAGGAGCACGACGTTAGGGCTCAGGTGAAACAGCGTGGCAAAGCGCTTTTCCGAGTTGATCAGCGCGGTTTCCCGTTCACGCTGGCGGGTGATTTCGCGGATCACCCCGATCATCTGTGGGCGGCCGTGCTTGTCCTTGGCCAGGCTGCCGTTGATTTCCAGCCAGTGCAGGCTGCCGTCGGGCCAGCGGATGCGGTGGCGCAAGGCTTGTTCCACCGGTTCGCCGTTGAGTACTGCATTAAAGGCCTGCAGGGTGCGGGCGCGGTCTTCGACTGGCAGCAATTCGAGGTAATCAAGATCGTTGGGCAGCGGTTGCTCGGGGTCGAAGCCGAACAGTGCCTGGGTACCTCTCGACCAACTGATCTGACCGGTTTCAACATCCCAGAACCAGGCACCCAGGCGCGCGCCATTCAACGCCGCCAACAGTTGCGGTGCATTTTCCCAGGTCTGCTCCAACGCCTGGGGGTCTGCCGCATGGATACGCGGCAGACGCGGAAAGCGGTTTGCTGATTTGGGCATCGGAACCAGACCTTTGGCGAGTGACGCGTCCTTGAGAGTCGTACTGACCGGGTTTTACCTCAATGGCTCGGGGGCGCCTGCGTGGCTGTCGAGCAATGCCATGAAGGCTTTGGCTGCGTTCGATAACGTTCGTTCGGTATGCAGAATGTAGCCTAGCTGGCGCGACAGCTGTATGCCCGGCAAAACGATAGGCGCAACCTGCTCATCAAGCATGGTGCGTGGCAGTACGCTCCAGGCCAGGCCGATGGAAACCATCATCTTGATGGTTTCCAGGTAGTTGGTGCTCATGGCGATGTTTGGCGTCAGTCCCTGGGCTTCGAACAGGCGCTGAACAATATGGTGTGTAAAAGTGTTTCCGCCGGGGAACACCGCCGGGTGATGGGCGATGTCGGCAAGGTTGACGGCGTTGTTTCGCGCCAGCGGGTGTTCGGGGGCGGCCACGAAATCCAGCGGATCGTCCCAGACCGGCACGGCACGGACCAGATGGTGCGGCTCCGGCGCCAGGGTGATCACGGCGATTTCTGCACGGCCATGGAGAATTTCCTCGTAGGCCACCTCCGAATCGAGAAACTGAATGTCCAGCGCTACCGCCGGGTATTGCCGGGTAAAGGCGCGCAGCAGGGGAGGCAGGCGGTGCAGGCCGATGTGGTGACTGGTGGCCAGGGTCAGGCGGCCGGTGACTTCGCCGGTGAGGTTGGTCAGGGCCCGGCGGGTGTCGTCCAGGACATTGAGGATCTGGTACGCGCGTGGTAGCAAGGCGCGGCCAGCTTCGGTCAGGTTGACTTCGCGGCCGAGGCGATCGAACAGGCGCACACTCAGTTGTTGCTCAAGTCCGGCGATACGTTTGCTGATTGCCGGCTGGGTCAGGTGCAGGCGTTCCCCGGCGCCGGAGAAGCTGCCGGTCTCGGCAATGGCGATGAAGGCATTGAGGTTGGCCAGGTCCACTACTCGAATTCCTTTTGGTTATCCAAAGCATAAAAATTATGAATTTGAGTTATTCAATCTAACCTCATAGGATCGTCCGTACAAGCCAAGTGGTTATTGGCATAGAAAGACGCTGATGAGGAACAGTCTGATGGCCGGCAAAACGCTCTACGACAAGCTCTGGGATTCGCATTTGGTCAAACAGCGCGACGATGGTTCGGCGCTGATCTATATCGACCGTCACATCATTCACGAAGTGACGTCGCCGCAAGCCTTCGAAGGCCTGCGCCTGGCCAATCGCAAACCCTGGCGCATCGATGCCAACATCGCCACGCCTGACCACAACGTGCCGACCACTCCGGAGCGCAAAGGCGGTATCGACGCCATTGTCGACCAGGTGTCGCGCTTGCAGGTGCAGACCCTCGATGAAAACTGCGACGAGTATGGCATCACCGAATTCAAGATGAATGACGTGCGTCAGGGCATCGTCCACGTCATCGGCCCGGAGCAGGGCGCGACCTTGCCGGGCATGACCGTGGTCTGCGGCGACTCGCACACCTCCACCCACGGTGCCTTTGGCGCCCTGGCGCATGGCATCGGTACTTCGGAAGTCGAGCACGTGCTCGCTACCCAGTGCCTGGTGGCCAAGAAAATGAAAAACATGCTGGTGCGCGTCGAAGGCCAATTGCCCTTTGGCGTCACGGCCAAGGACATCGTCCTGGCGGTCATCGGCAAGATCGGCACCGCCGGCGGCAACGGCCACGCAATGGAATTTGCCGGTAGCGCGATTCGCGACCTGTCCGTCGAAGGCCGCATGACCATCTGCAACATGTCCATCGAAGCGGGCGCCCGTGTGGGCCTGGTCGCTACCGACGAAAAAACCGTGGCCTACGTCAAGGGTCGTCCTTATGCGCCAAAAGGCGAGCAGTGGGATCAGGCGGTAGAAGCCTGGAAAGACCTGGTGTCCGACGCCGATGCGGTATTCGACACGGTAATCGAGCTGGACGCTGCGCAGATCAAGCCGCAGGTGAGCTGGGGGACTTCGCCGGAAATGGTCCTGGCGGTTGACCAGCGCGTACCGGATCCAGCTGCCGAAACCGACCTGGTCAAGCGCGGCTCCATCGAGCGTGCCTTGAAGTACATGGGCTTGAGCGCCAATCAGGCGATCACTGACATCCAGCTTGACCGGGTGTTCATCGGCTCGTGCACCAACTCGCGGATCGAGGATTTGCGCGCTGCCGCCGAGATCGCCAAAGGCCGCAAGGTGGCGTCGACCATCAAGCAAGCCATCGTCGTGCCGGGCTCGGGTCTGGTCAAAGCCCAGGCCGAGAAAGAAGGTCTGGACAAGATCTTCCTCGAGGCCGGTTTCGAATGGCGTGAGCCGGGCTGCTCCATGTGCCTGGCGATGAACCCGGACCGCCTGGAGAGTGGCGAGCATTGCGCCTCGACCTCCAACCGTAACTTCGAAGGCCGTCAGGGTGCTGGCGGCCGTACCCACCTGGTGAGCCCGGCCATGGCCGCCGCCGCCGCTGTAACCGGTCGTTTTGTCGACGTACGTGAGTTGATCCAAGGGAGTGCAGCATGAAAGCCTTTACCCAGCACACCGGCCTCGTTGCGCCGTTGGACCGTGCCAACGTCGATACCGACCAGATCATTCCCAAGCAGTTTCTGAAGTCGATCAAACGCACCGGCTTTGGCCCTAACCTGTTCGATGAATGGCGTTACCTGGATGTCGGCCAGCCGTACCAGGACAACAGCAAGCGGCCGAAGAACCCGGAATTCGTCCTCAACCACGACCGTTACCAGGGCGCCAGCGTATTGCTTGCCCGTGAGAACTTCGGTTGCGGTTCGAGCCGTGAGCATGCGCCATGGGCCCTCGAAGAGTACGGTTTCCGCAGCATCATCGCGCCGAGCTACGCCGATATCTTCTTCAACAACAGTTTCAAGAACGGCCTGTTGCCGATCATCCTCAGTGACGAAGAAGTCGATGAGCTGTTCAAACAGGTTGAAGCCAACCCCGGTTATCAGTTGACCATCGACCTGCAGGCGCAGACCGTGATCCGCCCTGATGGCAAGGTGCACAACTTCGAGATCGATGCGTTCCGCAAGCACTGCTTGCTCAATGGGCTGGACGATATCGGCCTGACCTTGCAGGACGGTGACGCGATTGCCACGTTCGAAGCCAAGCACCGGGCCAGCCAACCTTGGTTGTTTCGTGATGCGTGAGTGAAGCTATCGCGGGGCTTGCCCCGCGATAAACCCCCAGGAGATCCAGATGAGCAACACCACCCATAAGGATGTCGTCCAGCGCCAGTTCGGCGAGCAGGCCAACGCTTACCTGAGCAGTGCCGTGCACGCGCAGGGCAGCGAGTTCGCCTTGCTCCAGGCCGAACTTGCCGGGCAGGGACGGGCGCGTGTGCTGGACCTGGGCTGCGGTGCCGGGCATGTGAGTTTCCATGTGGCCCCGCTGGTGCGTGAAGTGGTGGCCTATGACCTGTCGCAGCAGATGCTCGACGTGGTGGCGGCTACTGCTGCCGAGCGTCATTTCGAGAATATCGTTACCGAACGCGGTGCCGCCGAGCGCCTGCCGTTTGCCGACGCCACCTTCGATTACGTCTTCAGCCGCTATTCGGCCCACCACTGGAGCGATCTCGGTCTGGCGCTGCGCGAAGTGCGTCGGGTGCTCAAGCCAGGGGGCGTAGCGGCATTTATTGACGTGATGTCACCGGGCAACGCGTTGCTCGATACCTACTTGCAGAGCGCCGAAGTGCTGCGTGACACCAGTCATGTGCGCGACTATTCGGCGGCTCAGTGGCTGCAACACGTCAGTGAAGCCGGTTTGTTCACTCGCAGCCACACACGCCAGCGTTTACGCCTGGAGTACAACTCCTGGGTCGAGCGTATGCGTACCCCGGAAGTGATGCGGGGCGCCATACGCCATTTGCAGCAGGCGATGGGCGAAGAAGTACGGCAGTATTACCAGATTGAAGCCGATGGCTCGTTCAGCACCGATGTCCTGGTGCTCTGGGCTGAGCGCTGATAATTTTTCCGGCAGGCCAGTGCGGCGTGTCGCTTGATTCGAACAAGAGGAACCCATGAGCAAGCAGATTCTGATTCTCCCAGGTGATGGCATTGGTCCGGAAATCATGGCCGAGGCGGTCAAGGTGCTGGAGCTGGCCAATGACAAGTTCCAGCTCGGCTTCAGCCTGTCCCACGATGTGATCGGTGGCGCCGCCATCGACAAGCATGGCGTACCGCTGGCCGATGAGACCCTGGAGCGTGCGCGTCAGGCCGATGCCGTATTGCTGGGCGCTGTCGGCGGGCCGAAGTGGGACAAGATCGAGCGTGACATTCGCCCTGAGCGCGGTCTGCTGAAGATCCGTTCGCAACTGGGTCTGTTTGCCAATCTGCGTCCGGCAATCCTGTATCCGCAACTCGCCGATGCCTCGTCGCTGAAGCCGGAAATCGTGGCTGGCCTGGACATCCTTATCGTTCGTGAGCTGACCGGTGGCATCTACTTCGGTGCCCCACGCGGCACCCGCGAGTTGGAAGGCGGCGAGCGTCAGTCCTACGACACCCTGCCGTACAGCGAGAGCGAAATCCGCCGTATTGCCCGTGTCGGTTTCGACATGGCCCGTGTGCGCGGCAAGAAACTCTGCTCGGTAGACAAAGCCAACGTTCTGGCCTCCAGCCAGCTGTGGCGCGAGATCGTCGAGGAAGTGGCCAAGGATTACCCGGATGTCGAACTGAGCCACATGTACGTCGACAACGCCGCCATGCAGCTGGTCCGTGCGCCTAAACAGTTCGACGTCATGGTCACTGACAACATGTTCGGTGACATCCTGTCGGATGAAGCTTCCATGCTCACCGGCTCCATTGGCATGCTGCCGTCAGCGTCGCTGGATGCCAACAACAAAGGCATGTACGAGCCGTGCCACGGCTCGGCGCCAGACATCGCCGGACAAGGCATTGCCAACCCGCTGGCAACCATTTTGTCGGTGTCGATGATGTTGCGTTACAGCTTCAATCAACAGGCGGCAGCCGAAGCTATTGAAACGGCCGTCAGCGTGGTGCTGGATAAGGGGCTGCGCACGGGCGACATCTGGTCGGCCGGTTGCAGCAAGGTAGGTACGCAGGAAATGGGCGACGCAGTAGTCGCAGCGCTGCGGAATCTGTAATCTCTCGGGCCCGCTGCTGTTTTTCCTTGTGAAGCAGCGGCCCACTTTTTAGCAAAGGTGTAGTTGCGATGAAACGTGTAGGTCTGATCGGTTGGCGCGGTATGGTCGGTTCCGTGCTCATGCAGCGGATGCTGGAAGAGCAGGATTTCGATCTCATCGAGCCGGTGTTCTTCACCACCTCCAACGTAGGTGGCCAGGGTCCGGCTGTGGGCAAGGATATTGCTCCGCTCAAGGACGCTTATAACATTGAAGAGCTCAAGACCCTCGATGTGATCCTGACCTGTCAGGGCGGCGACTACACCAACGAAGTATTCCCCAAGCTGCGCGAAGCCGGCTGGCAGGGCTACTGGATCGATGCCGCCTCCAGCCTGCGTATGCAGGATGACGCGGTCATCGTTCTGGACCCGGTCAACCGCAAGGTGATCGACCAGCAGCTGGATGCTGGCACCAAGAACTACATCGGTGGCAACTGCACCGTCAGCCTGATGCTGATGGGCCTGGGTGGCCTGTTCGAGGCGGGTCTGGTCGAGTGGATGAGTGCCATGACCTACCAGGCCGCCTCCGGCGCTGGTGCTCAGAACATGCGCGAACTGATCCGCCAGATGGGCGCCACGCACGCTGCGGTAGCCGATGACCTGGCCAACCCGGCCAGCGCCATTCTCGACATCGACCGCAAGGTTGCCGAGGCCATGCGCAGCGAAGCCTACCCGACTGAAAACTTCGGCGTACCGCTGGCGGGCAGCCTGATCCCGTGGATCGACAAAGAGCTGCCGAACGGCCAGAGCCGCGAAGAGTGGAAGGCCCAGGCCGAGACCAACAAGATTCTCGGTCGCTTCAAGAGCCCGATCCCGGTTGATGGTATCTGCGTACGTATCGGTGCCATGCGTTGCCACAGCCAGGCGCTGACCATCAAGCTGAACAAAGATGTGCCGATCGCCGATATCGAAGGCATGATCAGCCAGCACAACCCATGGGTGAAGCTGGTGCCGAACCAGCGTGAAATCAGCATGCAGGAGCTGAGCCCGACCAATGTCACCGGTACCCTGAACATTCCGGTGGGTCGTCTGCGCAAGCTGAACATGGGGTCGCAGTACCTGGGCGCCTTCACTGTCGGCGACCAGCTGCTGTGGGGCGCGGCCGAGCCGCTGCGTCGCATGCTGCGGATTCTGCTGGAGCGTTGATCTGACGCTGCTTGGACCGAAAGCCCGTGCTGGAAACAGCACGGGCTTTTTTGTTGGCGACTAACCGCGGAAAACGGTGGGAGCGGGCTTGCCCCGCGATGCAGTGTGACTGAACAAGCGCAATCGCGGGGCAAGCGCGCTCCCACATGCCTCGCAATTGTGGTGTAAAGTGCCGCTCCCGCCGTTCCAGCAGAGGATTTTCCCATGAGCCAGCCCATTGATATCGCCGTCATCGGTGCCACCGGTACTGTCGGTGAAACCCTGGTGCAGATCCTTGAAGAGCAGGATTTTCCAGTGGGTACCCTGCACTTGCTGGCCAGCAATGAGTCGGCCGGCAGCGGTGTGATGTTCCGTAACAAGAGCGTGCGCGTGCGCGAGGTCGACAGCTTCGATTTCAGCAAGGTCAAGCTGGTCTTTTTTGCCGCCGGCCCAGCGGTTACCCGCAGTTTTGCCCCGCGGGCCCAGGCGGCCGGTTGCGCGGTGATCGACTTGTCCGGCGGCTTGCCGGCCGAGCAGGCGCCAGCATTGGTGCCCGAGGCCAATGCTGCGCGGCTCGAAACCCTGAATGCACCACTGCAAGTGAGCAGCCCAAGCGCCGCGGCGGTAGCACTGGCGGTTGCCCTGGCGCCGCTCAAAGGCTTGCTCGACATCGAGCGGGTCACTGTCACGGCCTGCCTGGCGGTCTCGGCTCAAGGTCGTGAGGGTGTCAATGAACTGGCCCGTCAGACTGCCGAGTTGCTCAATGCGCGCCCACTGGAGCCGCGTTTCTTCGACCGGCAAATGGCCTTCAATCTGCTGGCCCAGGTCGGCACCAACGATACCGAAGGTCATGGCACGCTGGAGCGTCGTCTGGTGAGCGAATTGCGCGAAGTGCTGGACTTGCCGGCACTGAAGATTTCCGTCACCTGCATTCAAGTCCCGGTGTTTTTCGGCGATAGCTACAGTGTGTCGGTGCAAAGCCGTGAACCGATTGACCTGGCAGCAGTCAATGCTGCGCTGGAAGCTGCTGACAGCATTGAGCTGGTCGAGGAGGGGGATTATCCGACCCCGGTCGGTGACGCAGTCGGCCAAGACGTGGTCTATGTTGGACGAGTGCGTGGTGGAATCGACGAGGCCGAGCAGCTTAACCTCTGGTTGACCACCGACAATGTGCGCAAAGGCGCGGCCTTGAACGCCGTGCAACTGGCGCAATTGTTGATAAAACATGTGGTGTAAAAGATACTTGCAGCTAATTTTTACCGAGATATTGCTCGGTGGCCGGGGACGGTTCTTTCAAAGGAAGAGGTCATGCTTCGAATTCGCAAACTGGTCTTAGCAATTGCCGCGGCGTCGGCGCTGTCGTCCGGTATGGCGCATGCCCTCGGCTTGGGAGAACTGACGCTCAAGTCGGCGCAGAACCAGCCGCTGGATGCCGAAATCGAATTGCTCGATGTACGCGATCTCACCGCCGCTGAAATGGCCCCGAGCCTGGCTCCGCCTGAAGAGTTTGCCAAGGCCGGGATCGAGCGTCCGCCTTACCTCAACGACTTGACGTTCACGCCGGTGATCAACCCCAACGGCAAGAGCGTATTGCGGGTGACCTCAAGCCAGGCCCTGCCGGCACCGATGGTCAAGTTCCTGGTCCAGGTCATGTGGCCAAGCGGGCGTCTGTTGCGCGACTACAGCGTGCTGGTCAACCAGGCCGCGTTGCCGGGTGCCAAGCCGGAGTCGACCATCACTCCAGCCGTCAGTGCGCCGGCCAACTACACCACGGTGCGTCGTGACACGCTGTGGGAAATCGCCTCGAAAGCCCGTCAGGGTGGATCGGTGCAGCAGACCATGCTGGCCATCCAGGCCTTGAACCCCGATGCCTTTATCAACGGCAACATCAACCTGCTGAAAACCGGCCAGGTCTTGCGCCTGCCCGATCAGCAGCAGATCACCAGCATTCCCCAGGGCCAAGCGGTTACTGAAGTTGCAGAGCAGTACGCTGCCTGGCGTGAAGGCCGGCGCCTGGGCCCTCGGGCCCGGCAACTGGATGCAACTCGCCGCACCGGCACCGAGGCTGCTCCGGCGCGTGTTGCCAATCAGGACAACCTGCGTCTGGTCACCCCAGGCAGCAAAAAGGCTGGCGGTGACAGCAAGGCCGTCAGCGATAAGCTCGCCGTCGCTGAAGAGCGTCTCGATACCACGCGGCGTGACAATGCCGAACTGAAAAGTCGCATGAGCGATCTGCAGAGCCAACTGGACAAGATGGAGCGCCTGATCGCTTTGAAAAGCGATCAGCTGGCCAGGCTGGAAGCCCAGGGGGCTGCTGGCCAGGAGCCAGCGCCGGAAGCGTCTCAGCCGCCAGCCATTTCTGCCGAGTTGCAACCGGCGCCGAGTGAGCCGGTGGTTACCCCGGCACCGGCGGCAGTGGATACCGCACCGCTCGAACCTGCTGCACCTGTTGGTCAGGAGGCCACGCCTGGCAGTTCCAGCAAGATGCTTGACGATCTGCTCGGCAACCCGGTGTTGCTGGCGCTGATCGCGGCTTCCGCGCTGTTGGTGCTGCTGTTGTTGCTGTTGTTGCTGGCGCGCAAGCGCAAGGCCGATCAAGAAGCGGAAAAACACCTGCGCATGGCCCGTGCACTGGCTGAAGAGGGGGAGCGCGGCCCGGACCTCGACTTGCCGCCAAGCAGTTTCGAAGGCCTGGAAGTGCCAGCGCCGAGCGTCACCTTGGCGCCAGCGGTCGTGGCTGCCTCCGCTGCGGCGGCCAGCGCTGCCGAAGCGCCTGTGGTGGAAACCCGCGTGAGTGAAAAGCCGCTTGAGCCAGCGCCGGCCCGGCCGCAGCCCATGGCTGCGCCGCTGGTAGCGCCTGCTGCCGATACTGCGCCAGCGCCTGGCGGTGATGCACTGCTCGATGAAGTGGAGTTGAGCATCGCCCGCGGCCGCCTGAATCATGCTGCGGATCTGCTGGAGCCTGCCGTGGCTGCTGAACCAGGACGTAGCGACCTGCGTCTGAAACTGATGGAGGTTTATGCCCGTCAGGGTGATCGTGATGCCTTTGTGGGGCATGAGCGCCAACTGATTGCCACTGGCCAGAACCATGCCGATGTCGAATCCTTGAAAAGCCGCTTTCCGGCCATGGTGGCATTGGCCGCAGCCGGCGGTATTGGCGCCGCAGCCCTGGCCGCCGAAATGGATGCCCAGTACGTCCAGGCCTTGCTGCAGGATGAGCCGCAAGCGCAGCCTGATGTATTGCCAGAGCCAGAGCCAGAGCCAGAGCCAGAGCCAGAACCAGTCGTCGAGCCAGAACCAGAGCCCGTAGCCGATCTGGAGCCGGAGCTGGAGTCTGAGCTGGAGCCAATTGTCGAAGATGAGCTCGACAGTGCCTTCGACCTGAGCCTGGACGATGACCTCAAAGGCCTGGAGTTGAGCGAGCCGCTGCAGTTGGGTGAGTCTGCACCCGCATTTGAGGTGGAAGCTGCGCCCGAGCCTGTGGTCGAAGTGCCGGAGGCCGAAACTGATTTCGACACGTTGGCTGAGCAGCCCGTAGAGTCGGCACCGGTAACCCTCGACGACTTGTCCGATTTCGATCTCGATGTGTCGGCTGATCAACTTGCGGCGATGCCAGCCAGCGAGCCAATCGATATCGCTGCCGAGCTGGCTGCATTCGACGAGACGATGCCAGAGTTCGATCCGTTGAGCGAACTGGATCTGCCGGAGGACTTCGACCTGTCGCTGTCGCTGGACGACGAGTCGGATGCGGCCAAGAGCTTTGCTTCCGAGCTTGACGACGTCAACGCCGAACTCGACAAGCTGTCGCAGAGCCTCGAACAGCCGTCGATCGAGCCGCACTTCACGGCCGAAGATGCCCTGAGCGACGATCTGGGTGATGACCTGGAGTTCGACTACCTGGGTGGCGCCGATGAGGCCGCGACCAAGCTCGACCTGGCCCGTGCCTACATCGACATGGGCGACCATGACGGCGCCCGCGACATACTCGACGAAGTGCGCAAGGAGGGTAGCGATACCCAGAAACAGGAAGCCGAAGAGATGCTTTCGCGTCTGGTCTGAGTCCTGCCCTTGTACGTCCAACGGCAGCCCTGGTGGCTGCCGTTGTCGTTATAATTCCCGCTATCTGCTTAATCAACAGGCTGTATCTTCTTGGAAATCATTGATAACACGGTTGCCGAATCGGCGGCCGAAGGCTTCTTCCGTATCGCCCTGGGTGTTGAATACAAAGGTTCGCGCTATCGCGGCTGGCAGCGTCAGGCCGATGGTGTGCCGAGCGTCCAGCAAACCCTGGAAGAGGCGTTGTCGAAAGTGGCGGACTCGCCGGTTTCACTGCTTTGTGCCGGGCGTACCGATGCTGGCGTTCATGCCTGCGGCCAGGTGGTGCATTTCGACACCCAGGTGGTGCGCAGCATGAAGGCCTGGACCATGGGCGCCAATATCAACCTGCCTCACGACATCAGCGTGGCCTGGGCCAAGGAAATGCCGGCGAATTTTCATGCGCGCTTCAAGGCAATTGCCCGGCGTTACCGCTATGTGATTTACAACGATCAGATCCGTCCTGCGCATATGGGCCAGGAAGTGACCTGGAACCATCGGCCGCTGGATGTCGAGCGCATGGCCCTGGCCGCCGAGTATCTGGTAGGCACCCATGACTTCAGCGCCTTTCGTGCCGGTCAGTGCCAGGCCAAGTCGCCGATCAAGAACATCCATCACCTGCGGGTTACCCGTCACGGCAAGATGATTGTCCTGGATATCCGTGCCAGCGCCTTCCTGCACCACATGGTGCGGAACATTGCCGGGGTGCTGATGACCATCGGTGCTGGCGAGCGCCCCGTGGAGTGGGCCCGGGAAGTGCTGGAAAGCCGCGAGCGGCGCACCGGTGGCGTCACCGCCCATCCGTTCGGTCTGTACCTGGTGCAGGTGGAGTACCACGACGAGTTCGCCATGCCCGAGCGTTACATTGGCCCACACTTTCTCACCGGTTACGAGACGCTGGCGGCTGACGACCCACAAGCCATTTGCTAACATCCGGGACTTTCCAGATCAGCCGAGGTTCACAGGTCATGAGCGCAGTTCGCAGCAAAATCTGTGGTATTACCCGCATCGAAGATGCGTTGGCTGCGGCTGAAGCGGGTGCTGATGCCATTGGTCTGGTGTTTTATGCCAAGAGCCCGCGTGCGGTCGACGTGCAGCAGGCGCGGGCGATCATCGCCGCATTGCCGCCGTTCGTGACCACCGTGGGCTTGTTCGTCAATGCCAGCCGCTGCGAATTGGGTGAAATCCTCGAGGCGGTGCCGCTGGATCTGCTGCAATTCCACGGCGATGAAACCCCGGCCGATTGTGCCGGTCATAACAGGCCGTGGATCAAGGCCTTGCGGGTGCGACCGGGCGATGATCTGGAAGCGGCGTGCAAGCTGTACAGCGAAGCCAGCGGGATTCTTCTCGATACCTATGTTGCCGGAGTGCCGGGAGGCACGGGCGAGGCATTCGACTGGTCGCTGGTACCGGAAAAACTCAGCAAGCCGATCATTCTCGCCGGTGGCCTGTCGCCCGATAACGTGGCGAGCGCTATTGCCCAGGTACGGCCTTATGCCGTGGATGTCAGTGGCGGTGTCGAGCAAGCCAAGGGCATCAAGGATGTCGCGCGGATCGAAGCCTTTATCAAGGCGGTCAAGCAGGCGTGATAACGTCTGTTGTTGCGGATGTGACGGCTGGCCGCGCGCCATCGTCCATAGCTTTCGCAGCCCGGTGCTGCCGGATCGCGCCCATGGGCCGGTCGAAATTACCGGGTGACGCCCCAGGCGTCGCCCTTACAGGTTGACGATGGAGCGGTATCGGGGCACCTCGCTGTATGTGGGGCGCCGGAGCCGGACCATCATCGCGTCATACATGAATTGAGCTCAAGGGCATACGCGCGAACCTGGCAGCCAAAGCCTGCCGGTCGCCGTTACTGGAGAAAGAAAGCATGAGCAACTGGTTAGTAGACAAACTGATCCCTTCGATCATGCGTTCCGAGGTGAAGAAGAGTTCGGTGCCTGAAGGGCTGTGGCACAAATGCCCGTCCTGCGAGGCCGTCCTGTATCGTCCGGAGCTGGAAAAGACCCTGGATGTCTGCCCCAAGTGCAACCACCACATGCGTATTGGCGCACGTGCACGCATCGACATCTTCCTGGATGCCGAAGGCCGCGCCGAACTGGGTGCCGATCTGGAACCGGTCGACCGCCTGAAATTCCGTGATGGCAAGAAGTACAAGGATCGCCTGACCGCTGCGCAGAAGCAGACCGGCGAAAAAGACGCCCTGATCTCCATGAGCGGCACCCTGCTGGGCATGCCGGTGGTAGTCAGCGCCTTCGAATTCTCGTTCATGGGCGGCTCCATGGGTGCCATCGTCGGTGAGCGCTTTGTCCGTGCTGCCAACTACGCCCTGGAAAACCGCTGCCCGATGGTGTGCTTCTCGGCCTCCGGCGGTGCCCGTATGCAGGAAGCGCTGATCTCGCTGATGCAGATGGCGAAAACCTCGGCAGTGCTGGCGCGCCTGCGCGAAGAAGGCATTCCGTTCATCTCGGTATTGACCGACCCGGTCTACGGCGGTGTTTCCGCAAGCCTGGCGATGCTCGGTGACGTTATCGTCGGTGAGCCAAAAGCCCTGATCGGTTTCGCCGGCCCGCGCGTAATCGAGCAGACCGTGCGGGAAAAACTGCCGGAAGGCTTCCAGCGCAGCGAGTTCCTCCTCGAGCACGGCGCTATCGACATGATCATCCCGCGTCAGGAACTGCGTCAGCGCCTGGGTAATTTGCTGGCTCAGATGATGGGCCTGCCGACGCCGAAGTTCGTCGCACCGGTAGTTGAGCCAATCGTCGTACCACCGGCGCCTGCCACCGTATGACCCAACGTACCCTTGGCGACTGGCTCGCCTATCTCGAGCAGTTGCACCCCTCGGCCATCGACATGGGCCTGGCGCGTTCGCAACAGGTTGCGGCCAGGCTCGGGCTGGACAAGCCGGCGCCACGGGTGATTACCGTGACGGGCACCAATGGCAAGGGTTCGACCTGTGCCTTCGTGGCGGCCTTGTTGCGTGCCCAGGGTCTCAAGGTCGGGGTCTACAGCTCGCCACACCTGCTGCGCTACAACGAGCGGGTGCAGATCGACGGCGAAGAAGCAGCCGACGAGCAGTTGTGCGAAGCGTTTGCCGCCGTTGAGGCCGCTCGCGGCGAGATTTCCCTGACCTATTTCGAGGCCGGTACCCTGGCTGCGTTCTGGCTGTTCAAGCGTTCGGCACTGGATGCCGTGGTGCTTGAAGTCGGCCTCGGCGGGCGTCTGGATACGGTCAATATCGTCGATGCCGATGTGGCGCTGGTTACCAGTATCGGTGTCGACCATAGCGACTACCTGGGTGATACCCGTGAGTCGGTGGCTTTTGAGAAAGCCGGCATTTTCCGTGCGGGCAAGCCTGCGCTGTGCGGTGACCTGAATCCGCCGCAACCTCTGCTGGACAAGGCTCGCGAGCTGAACTCGCCGTTCTTCCTGCGCGGCCGTGACTTTGATCTCGCCAGCACTGATCAATTCTGGCAGTGGCGGGGCGTAGACAGCCGCGGTCAGGCAGTCGAGCTGCATGACCTGCCATTGCTCGACCTGCCGATGGAAAACGCCGCGCTGGCGTTGCAAGCCTATTTGCTGCTGGACCTGCCCTGGGGTGCCGGGCAGATTGCTGCGGCGCTGCAATCGACGCGAATGGTCGGTCGTCTGGATCGTCGGGCATTTCGCTGGCAGGGCAAGGCATTGACTATCCTCATGGATGTCGGCCACAACCCGCACGCCGCCGAGTACCTGGCCCGGCGTCTGGCCGCACGGCCGGTGGCAGGTAAGCGTCTGGCGGTGTTCGGTCTGTTGCTCGACAAGGACCTGGAGGGTGTAGTTCAGCCCTTGCTGGGCGCTTTCCAGCGCTGGGCGGTTGCGCCGCTGGATACTGCCCGCAGTCGTCCCGTAGGCGACCTTCAGGCAGTGCTGGCGAACCTCGGCGCCGAGGTGAAGTCTTACTCCAGCGTGGCTGAAGCCCTTGACGGGCAATGTGCGCTGGCAACGGCAGAGGATGAAATCCTGCTGTTCGGATCGTTTTTCTGTGTCGGCGAGGCCCTGCAGTGGCTGGATCGGCAGGCCACGGAGGATGGGGCAAATGGCATTGCTGGATAAAGTGGTCAAGCAACGGATGGTGGGTGCGCTGGTGCTGGTTGCACTGGCAGTGATCTTCTTGCCGATGCTGTTCTCCCGTGAGGACGAGATGCGTCAAGTGCGCGTCGAAGCCCCGGCGGCGCCTGCAGCGCCGAGCATGCCTCAGGTGCAGGTCGAGCCGGTGTCGGTGCCTGAGCCTCAGGTGTTGCCTGACGAAGCTCCGGTGGTAGTCGACGAGTCCACCGCGCCCATCCAGGCGCCGACTGCGCCGATTGCTCCAGCGCCCACCGCAGTACCTGCGCCAGCCCCGGCTCCAGCTCCGGTTGTTGCAGAGAAACCGGCAACGCCACCACCGGCGGTCAAACCGCAAGCCCAGCCTGCAGCTGCTGTTGCCAGCGCCGCCAAGCCTGCGGCGGGCAAAATCGACGCCAATGGCCTGCCGATCAGCTGGTCGGTGCAATTGGCCAGCCTGTCCAGTCGGGCCGGTGCCGACAACCTGCAGAAAACCCTGCGTAGCCAGGGCTACAACGCCTATATCCGTTCGGCCGGTGGTATGAACCGGGTGTATGTCGGGCCGTTGATCGAGCGCGCCGAAGCCGAGCGTCTGCGCGATGCGATCAGTCGCAAGCAGAAGCTCAACGGCATTATCGTGCGCTTCCAGCCCGAGCGCGGCTGAATGCTCGTCGCCCGGCCAGTGCCGGGCGGTAAATCACTGCTTACCGACAGCCCGCTGCTCTGGTAAAATGCGCCGCCTTATCCGTTTGCAGGCAACACTGTGGCATTTACCTGGGTCGACTGGGCGATTTTCGCGATCATCGCCATTTCTTCACTGATCAGTCTCAAGCGCGGCTTCGTCAAAGAGGCCTTGTCGTTGCTTACCTGGATCATTGCCGGCGCTGTGGCCTGGATGTTCGGTGGCTCGCTGTCGCAGTACCTGGAGTCTTATATCCAGACGCCTTCGGCCCGGGTCATCGCCGGATGTGCCATTCTTTTCGTCGCCACCCTGCTGGTGGGGGCCATGATCAATTTTCTCATTGGCGAGCTGATTCGCGTCACCGGGCTTTCCGGGACCGACCGCTTTCTGGGCATGGCCTTCGGTGCCGCCCGCGGAGCTTTGCTGGTGGTGGTGGCCGTCGGGCTGTTGAGCCTGGGGCCGGTACAACAAGATCAGTGGTGGCAGGACTCTCGCCTGATACCACAATTTCTATTGGTGGCTGACTGGTCGAAAAACCTCATTCTGGGGTTCACCAGCCAGTGGCTAGCCAGCGGGATCAGCGCACCGGCTGATCTCCCGTTCAAGGAACAGCTTCTGGGGCCCAAAACGCCTTGAGAGCTGCTCAGTCCAGTTTCATTAAGTAGGGGTTGCGTCGCATGTGTGGCATCGTCGGTATCGTCGGTAAGTCGAACGTCAATCAGGCGCTGTATGACGCGCTAACCGTCCTCCAGCACCGCGGCCAGGACGCTGCCGGTATTGTGACCAGCCATGATGGCCGGTTATTCCTGCGCAAGGACAACGGCCTGGTCCGTGATGTGTTCCAGCAGCGCCATATGCAGCGTCTGGTCGGACACATGGGCATTGGCCATGTGCGTTACCCGACCGCGGGCAGCTCGACCTCGGCCGAGGCCCAGCCGTTCTACGTCAACTCGCCGTACGGCATCACCCTGGCGCACAACGGCAACCTGACCAACGTTGAACAGCTGGCCAAAGAGATTTACGAATCGGACCTGCGCCACGTCAACACCAGCTCCGACTCCGAAGTCCTGCTCAACGTCTTCGCTCACGAACTGGCCGTGCGCGGCAAGTTGCAGCCGACCGAAGAAGACGTGTTCGCCGCAGTCACCGACGTGCACAACCGCTGTGTAGGTGGTTATGCCGTGGTAGCGATGATCACCGGCTACGGTATCGTTGGTTTCCGTGATCCTAACGGTATCCGTCCGATCGTCTTCGGCCAGCGTCACACCGACGAAGGTGTGGAGTACATGATCGCCTCGGAAAGCGTTTCCCTCGACGTACTCGGCTTTACCCTGATCCGCGACCTGGCGCCGGGCGAAGCGGTGTACATCACCGAAGAAGGCAAGCTGCACACCCGTCAGTGCGCGACCAACCCGCAGCTGTCGCCGTGCATCTTCGAGCACGTCTATCTGGCCCGTCCTGACTCGATCATCGACGGCGTCTCGGTCTACAAGGCGCGCCTGCGCATGGGCGAGAAGCTGGCCGAGAAGATCCTGCGCGAGCGTCCGGAACACGACATCGACGTGGTCATCCCGATTCCCGATACCAGCCGTACCGCTGCGCTGGAGCTGGCCAACCACCTGGGTGTCAAGTTCCGTGAAGGCTTCGTCAAGAACCGCTACATCGGCCGTACCTTCATCATGCCTGGCCAGGCTGCGCGCAAGAAGTCGGTACGCCAGAAGCTCAATGCCATCGAACTCGAGTTCCGTGGCAAGAACGTGATGCTGGTGGATGACTCGATCGTCCGCGGCACCACCTGCAAGCAGATCATCCAGATGGCGCGCGAAGCCGGAGCGAAGAATGTCTACTTCTGCTCGGCAGCGCCAGCGGTGCGTTACCCCAACGTCTACGGCATCGATATGCCGAGCGCTCATGAACTGATCGCCCACAATCGCAGCACTGAAGATGTCGCCGAGCTGATCGGCGCCGACTGGCTGGTCTACCAGGACCTGCCGGACCTGATCGAAGCGGTTGGCGGTGGCAAGATCAAGATCGAGCATTTCGACTGCGCGGTGTTCGACGGCAAGTACGTTACCGGCGACATCGACGAGGCCTACCTGGACAAGATCGAGCAGGCGCGTAACGACGCCTCCAAGGTCAAGAACCAGGCGGTCAGCGCGATAATCGACCTCTACAACAACTAAATTAGGAGCAGCGGCATGACACAGGAATGGGATGCCGGGCGCCTGGACAGCGACCTCGAAGGGGTCGCTTTTGACACGCTGGCGGTACGCGCCGGCCAGCATCGCACGCCGGAAGGTGAACACAGCGATCCGCTGTTCTTCACCTCCAGCTACGTGTTCCGTACAGCGGCCGATGCCGCTGCACGGTTCGCCGGCGAAGTTCCAGGCAACGTCTATTCACGCTACACCAACCCGACCGTACGTGCGTTCGAAGAGCGTATTGCCGCCCTCGAGGGCGCTGAGCAGGCGGTAGCCACTTCCACCGGTATGTCGGCGATCCTGTCCACGGTAATGGCCTTGTGCAGCGCTGGCGACCACGTGCTGGTCTCGCAGAGCGTATTCGGTTCGACCATCAGCCTGTTCGAGAAGTACTTCAAGCGTTTTGGCGTGCAGGTCGACTACGTCCCGCTGGTGGATCTCGCGGGTTGGGACGCGGCGATCAAGGCCAACACCAAGCTGCTGTTCGTCGAGTCGCCGTCCAATCCGCTGGCCGAGCTGGTCGATATCGCCGCATTGGCCGAGATCGCGCATGCCAAGGGTGCACAGCTGGTGGTCGACAACTGTTTCAGCACCCCGGCCTTGCAGCAGCCGCTGAAGCTGGGTGCCGACATCGTCGTGCATTCGGCGACCAAGTTCATCGACGGCCAGGGTCGTTGCATGGGCGGCGTGGTTGCCGGGCGCAGCGAGCAGATGAAGGAAGTGGTGGGCTTTCTGCGCACCGCCGGACCGTCCCTGAGCCCGTTCAACGCCTGGATCTTCCTCAAGGGCCTGGAAACGCTCAATCTGCGTATGCGCGCCCACTGTGCCAACGCACAGGCCCTGGCCGAGTGGCTGGAGCAGCAGGACGGCATTGACAAGGTTCACTACGCCGGGCTGCAGAGCCATCCGCAGCACGAACTGGCCAAGCAGCAGATGAGCGGCTTCGGTGCCGTGGTGAGTTTTGAAGTCAAAGGTGGCAAAGAGGGCGCCTGGCGCTTTATCGACGCCACTCGCCTGATTTCGATTACCGCCAACCTGGGCGACAGCAAAACCACCATCACCCATCCGGGCACCACCTCCCACGGCCGTCTGTCGCCGCAGGAACGTGAAGCCGCAGGCATTCGCGACAGCCTGATCCGGGTGGCGGTGGGCCTGGAAGACGTTGTTGACCTCAAGGCCGATCTGGCCCGCGGTCTGGCAGCGCTGTGATCGACTGGTCCGTGGGCGACAACAGCCATAACGGCCGCGTCGCCCTGGTGACCGGGGCCGCTCGCGGTATCGGTCTGGGCATTGCCGCCTGGCTGATTGCCGAGGGCTGGCAGGTGGTGCTCACCGATCTTGATCGTGTGCGCGGCGCCAGGGCGGCCAAGGTGCTGGGAGACAACGCCTGGTTCATCGGCATGGACGTTGCCGATGAAACCCAGGTGAAGACCGGCGTGGCCGAAGTGCTCGGCCAGTTCGGACGTCTCGACGCCCTGGTGTGCAACGCCGCCGTCGCCGATCCGCATAACACCACCCTGGAAACCCTCAGCCTGGCTCACTGGAATCGTGTGCTGGCGGTCAACCTGGGTGGGCCGATGCTGCTGGCCAAGCACTGTGCGCCTTATCTGCGTGCGCACGGTGGCGCCATCGTCAACCTGGCGTCCACTCGTGCCGCGCAATCGGAACCCGACACCGAAGCCTATGCGGCGAGCAAGGGCGGCCTGCTGGCCCTCACGCACGCCCTGGCCGTGAGTCTGGGGCCGGAGATCCGCGTCAACGCGGTAAGCCCGGGCTGGATCGATGCGCGGGATCCGTCCCAGCGTCGCGCCGAACCCCTGAGCGAAACCGATCACGCCCAGCATCCGGCGGGCAGGGTAGGGACGGTAGAAGACGTGGCGGCCATGGTTGCCTGGTTGTTGTCGCGGAATGCCGGCTTTGTCACCGGCCAGGAGTTCGTGGTCGACGGCGGCATGACCAAGAAGATGATCTACACGTAACACTGTTTTTTTGCCCTTTTTGAAAAAAACTTCAACGGGGGTATTGACTTAGGTTCGATACCTGCGTAAATTTCGCCACCTCAGCGAAGCACACGGGTGATTAGCTCAGCCGGGAGAGCATCTGCCTTACAAGCAGAGGGTCGGCGGTTCGATCCCGTCATCACCCACCACTTCCTGAGATGTTCCTGACCCGACACTTTCGCAAGAAGGTGTTACCAGAGAGGAACCGGACGCAAGTCCATATGCGCAGCGGTAGTTCAGTCGGTTAGAATACCGGCCTGTCACGCCGGGGGTCGCGG
>OEPS010000136.1_pt1 | contig 27381 bp, 24 predicted proteins | sample 1539411 | NCBI WGS metagenome assembly OEPS01 (sample SAMN02671747, study PRJEB22543) | soil metagenome | biome: bacteria | place: China:Hunan Province, Lengshuijiang City | collected 2012-10-15 | depth 0.08m m
AAAATCGCTTCGGTATCCCTGAACCCGTGCGCAACCCCAAGCGGCAACGCAAGGTCTGGGCTCTGGATTTGGTACTGCTGCCCCTGGTCGGCTTTGATCGCCACGGCGGACGCCTGGGCATGGGTGGCGGCTTTTATGATCGCAGCCTGGCCTACCAGGGGCGTCGCAAAACCTGGAAGAAGCCTTTGCTGCTGGGGCTGGCGCATGAATGCCAGAAGGTCGAGCGGCTGGCGCAGGCCAGTTGGGATGTACCGCTGCAGGGGACGGTCTCGGACCGTGGCTGGTACCTGGCGCCGCGTTGAGCGGCGCCGGCAGAGGCATCAACGTTGCGGCTGGCTGGCGTCGACCGGCATCTGATAGGCGTTGTCCAGCTTGCGCTCCCAGATCCCTTGCGCATAACCGGTCGTGACCACACCCAGGCCGAAAATGAACACCAGGATCCACAGCAGATCCGGCTTGTTACGTTGATTCATCGAAGATTGCCCCCCAGGCAAACTGTTCAGGCTCGGCAATTTTCTGGGTATCGCCGGAGCATCGCGCTTTAAACGGGGCGCATTTTCCGACAACCTGCGTCTGCACGCAAACCTTGACGCCAACCGACTGTCGGTTTCATGCAACAGGTTATTTCAAACTTTGCCAGGAGCAGCACCGATGGCCTATTGGCTGATGAAATCCGAGCCCGACGAACTCTCGATCAAGGATCTGGCGCGCCTGAAAGAAGCGCGCTGGGACGGCGTTCGTAACTATCAGGCACGCAATTTCCTGCGCAACATGGCGGTGGGTGACCAGTTTTTCTTTTACCACTCCAGTTGCCCAGAGCCCGGAATCGCCGGAATCGCCCGGATCAGTGCCGCCGCCTACCCCGACCCGACGGCCCTGGACCCGCAAAGCCACTACTTCGACGCGAAGGCCAGCGATGAAAAAAATCCCTGGAGCGCCGTCGATGTAGCCCATGTTGAAACCTTCGGCAAAGTCCTCGGCCTGGGTTACCTCAAGCAACAGACAGCGTTGGCTGAACTGCCTCTGGTGCAGAAAGGCAGCCGCCTGTCAGTCATGCCGGTTACGCCCGAACAATGGGCCGCGGTACTCGCATTGCGTTAAACAGGGTAGGATTGCCGCACATTTGACGAACATCAACGCACCAGGATCGGTGCCACGTCACACTCTGACGTGAATGCAGCAGGATGCAGACTGATGAGCCAACATACCCCAAAACTCTTCGCCGGTGCCTTGATCGCCCTGCTTCTGGCTGCGGGCGGCCTGGGTTACTGGAAATCCCTGCACGACCGCCTGCCCGAAGGCTTGAGCATGGGCAATGGCCGGCTCGAAGCCACTGAAGTGCAGATCGCCAGCAAGATTCCCGGGCGCCTGGCCGAGGTACTGGTCGACGAAGGCGATGTGGTTCGCCAGGGGCAACTGCTGGCGCGCATCGACACCCGCACCCTCGAAGCCCAGCGCAACCAGGCTGAAGCCGAAGTGCTGCGGGCCCAGGAAAACTACGCGGCGGCCCAGGCCAATGTGCAACTGCGCCAGAGCGAGCAACTGCTGGCCAGCCAGGAGCTCAAGCGGGTCCGGGAAATTTTCCAGCGCAAATACGCCAGCCAGCAATTGCTCGATCAACAGCAGGCGCGCTACGACACCGCCTGTTCCGCAGTGGTGGCGGCGCGTGCTCAATTGGCCGCGATCAAGGCAGCTATCGGTGCCGCCCAGGCCCAGGTTGCGCAACTCACCAGCGAAATTGATGACAGCAGCCTGCGCGCACCGATCGACGGCGTCATCCAGCTGCGCCTGGCCGAGCCGGGTGAAGTGCTCGGCGCTGGCGGCCGGGTGTTGATGCTGATCGACCCGAACGACCAGTACATGAATCTTTACCTGCCAGCTTCGACCACCGGCCGACTGACCGTCGGTGATCAAGCCCGGGTGGTGCTCGACGCCCTGCCGGAAAAAGCCCTGCCGGCAAAAATCGCGTTTGTAGCCGCCAAGGCCCAATTCACGCCGAAACAGGTGGAAACCCGCGATGAACGGCAGAAGCTGGTGTTCCGGGTCAAGCTGCGTCTGACCGAACCCAGCGCCGTACCTCAGGCCAAGCCCGGCATGCCAGGTGCGGGCTACGTACGCACCGCTGAAGTGGGCTGGCCGGCCAACCTGCAATGAACGCACTGGCGCTGCAGGCCGAGGGCATCAGCCACCGCTACGGCACGCTGGACGCCCTGCAGGACATCAGCTTCCAGCTGCCGGCCGGCACCCGCTGCGGCCTGATCGGCCCGGACGGTGCTGGCAAGTCCAGCCTGCTGGGGCTGATCGCCGGGGTGAAAAAACTGCAGACCGGTGAGCTTGCCGTGCTCGGTGGTTCGATCCGCAAGCGCCGTCACCGCAACAGTCTGTACCCGCGGATCGCCTTCATGCCCCAGGGCTTGGGCAACAACCTCTACCCTGAACTGTCGATCAGCGAAAACATCCGCTTCTTCGCCACCCTGTTCGGACTCAGTGCAGTGGAGTGTGAGCAGCGCATGCACAACCTGCTGCTGGCCACCGACCTCGCCCGCTTTGCCGAGCGGCCAGCGGGTAAGTTGTCCGGCGGCATGAAGCAGAAACTCGGCTTGTGCTGTGCGCTGATCCACGAGCCGGACCTGTTGATCCTCGACGAGCCGACCACCGGCGTCGACCCCCTGTCACGCCGGCGCTTCTGGGAGCTGGTTGAACAGGTACGCCAGGAGCGACCGCAGTTGACCCTGCTGGTGGCCACCGCCTACATGGAAGAGGCCGAGCAGTTCGAGCATTGCCTGATGCTCGATCGCGGCCGGTTGATTGCCTCCGGGCTCAGTCAGGACCTCGCCAGCGTCACCGCCAGCGGCAAGCTGGATGACGCCTTCACGCACTTCCAGGGTGACAGCGCCGACGACGCGCAACCCTTGCAGATACCTCCGCGCCCGGCCGGTGACGCAACGATTGCCATCGAAGCCCATGAACTGACCCTGCGCTTCGGTGACTTCACCGCCGTGAACAAGGTCAGCTTCGCCATCGGCCGCGGTGAAATTTTCGGCTTTCTTGGTTCAAACGGCTGTGGCAAGACCACCACCATGAAGGTGCTCACGGGCTTGATGCCTGCCAGCGAAGGCAGCGCCACCCTGCTCGGCCGCCCGGTGGATGCCAAGGACCTGGCCACACGCAAGCGGGTCGGCTTCATGTCCCAGAGCTTCTCGCTGTACGGCGAGCTCAGCGTGCGCCAGAACCTCGAACTGCACGCACGGCTTTTCGACCTGCCCAAAACCGAAAGCGCGCCGCGCATCGCCGAGCTGATCGAGCGTTTTGACCTCGGCGAGATTGCCGACCAGCAATCCGGCGCCCTGCCCCTGGGTCTGCGCCAACGCTTGTCGCTGGCAGTGGCGGTGCTGCACCGCCCTGAAGTATTGATCCTTGATGAACCCACCTCGGGGGTCGACCCGGCTGCGCGCGATGACTTCTGGCGTCTGCTGATCGAACTCTCACGGGACCAGGGTGTGACCATCTTCCTGTCCACCCACTTCATGAACGAAGCGCTGCGCTGTGACCGTATTTCCCTGATGCACGCCGGCAAGGTGCTGGCCTGCGATACGCCGGCAGCGCTGCAACAGCAGTTTGCCGGTGACACCCTGGAAGACGCGTTCGTCACCTGCCTGGAGCAGGCCCAAGGGGTAAGCGAAGCGCCTGCAGCCACAACCCAGCTGGATACACCTGGCGCAGCAAGCCCGTTACCCATGTCCCGCGGTTTCAGCATCAGGCGCCTGTTTGCCGTGGCCACCCGCGAGGGCAAAGAACTGCTGCGCGACAAAGTACGCCTGGCATTCGCCCTGCTCGGCGCCGTGTTCATGATGGTGATTTTCGGCTACGGCATCTCGCTGGATGTCGAGAACCTCGCCTTCGCCGTCTATGACCAGGACCAGAGTCCGCAAAGCCGGGCCTACCTGGAAGCCTTCCGCGGCTCGCGCTACTTCGCCGAGCAAGCGCCAATCAGCGATTCGGCGCAGTTGCACAAACGCCTGCAGCGCTCGGAAATCAAACTGGCGCTGGAGATCCCCGCCGGCTTCGGCCGCGATCTGCATGCCGGGCGCCAACCAGTGGTGGCGGCCTGGCTCGACGGTGGTATGCCGTTTCGCGCCGAGACCAGCCGCAACTATGTCGAAGCTGTGCACCAGGCCAACCTGGAACAACTGGCAGCGCTGAGCAGCAAGGCGCAACCAGGACAATCCCCGGTGCGCCTGGAAACCCGCTTTCGCTACAACCAGGACGTGGTCAGCGTCAACGCCATCGGCCCCGGGGTAATGGCCCTGATCCTGGCCTTTATTCCAGCCATGCTCACCGCCCTGGGGATTGTCCGCGAGAAAGAGCTGGGGTCGATCACCAACTTTTACGCCACACCGCTGACCCGCCTGGAATTCCTCCTCGGCAAGCAGGCGCCGTACCTGGCGATAAGCTTGATCAACCTGGCGTTGCTGGTGGCGATGAACCGCTGGTTGTTCAATGTGCCGTTCAAAGGCAGTGCCGTGGCCCTGGCCTGTGGCGGTCTGCTGTACCTGCTGGCAACCACCAGCCTGGGCCTGCTGATCTCGGCCTTCACCCGCACCCAGATCGCCGCGATTCTCGGCACCATGATCATCACCAGCCTGCCGACCATCCAGTTTTCAGGCCTGATCGTACCCCGCTCCTCACTCGATGGTTCGGCAGCGCTGATGGGCCAACTGTTCCCGGCCGGCTACTTCCTCGACATCGCCGTCGGCACTTTCACCAAGGCCCTGGGCCTGCGCGAACTGTGGCCACAATGCCTGGCGTTGCTGGGTTTCTTTCTCGGTTTCACCGGCCTGAGCCTGGCCATGCTGAAGAAGCAGGAGGTCTGATGCATCGCTTGGCACACACCCTGCGCCTGGGCCTCAAAGAGCTGACCAGCTTGCGCCACGACAGCGTCCTGCTGCTGTTCCTGCTCTACGCCTTCAGCGTGGCGATTTACATGCCGGCGGCGGGATCGATCATCGGCGTGCACAACGCCAGCGTGGCGGTCATCGACGAAGACCACAGCCAGCTCTCGCGCAAGCTGGCCGAGGCCCTGCAACCACCGGAATTCCAGACCGCCGTACCGCTGGCCTATGACCAGCTCGACCAGGCCATGGACAGTGGTCTCTACACCTTTGTCATCAATGTCCCGGTCAACTTCCAGAGCGACCTGCTGGCCGGACGCTCGCCGGAGCTGCAGGTCAATGTCGACGCCACCGCCATGAGCCAGGCTTTCATGGGCGCCGGCTACATCGGGCGGATCTTCGAACGGGAGTTGCTTGAGTACGCCAACCAGGGCTCGGAGGCTTCCAGCAGCGCAGCGCTGATCAGCCCAAGGGCGCTGTTCAACCCGAACCTGGAAGGCGGCTGGTTTCTGGCGGTGATCCAGATCGTCAACAACATCACCATCCTGGCCATTGTCCTCACCGGCACCGCGCTGCTGCGCGAGCGCGAACACGGCACCCTCGATCACCTGCTGGTACTGCCGCTGACGGCGCTGGAAATCATGCTGGCCAAGATCGGCAGCAATGCCCTGGTGGTGGTGCTATGCACCTGGGTGTCGCTGGAGGTGGTGGTCAAGGGTGCACTGGGCGTGCCGCTGGCAGGTTCACTAGGGTTGTTCCTGGCAGTCACTGCCCTGTATCTGTTCGCCAGTACGGCGCTGGGAATCTTCCTTGCCACGCTGGCGCGCTCGACCCCGCAATTCGGCCTGCTGGCGATTCCGGTGATCATCCCCATGCTCTTGCTGTCCGGCGGCAGCACGCCGCTGGACAGCATGCCGCAGTGGCTGCAGTGGGTCATGCAGCTGTCGCCTTCGACCCACTTTGTCAGCCTCAGCGCTGCCATCCTGTTTCGCGACGGCGGGCTGGCTGTGGTCTGGCCCGACCTGCTGGCCCTGGCCGCCATCGGCCTGGCGTTCTTCGCCGTGGCGCTGGGGCGTTTTCGCCGCAGCCTGACGTCCTAGTACGGATTACTGCACGATCAAGTTGTTGAACAGCAGATCGTCAACCAGCGGCTTGCCTTCTTCGTTTTCCAGCACCTGCTGGACCTGTTTCAGCGCTTCCTGGCGCAGCCTCTCTTTGGCCTCGACATTGCTCATGCTTTCCAGGTTCTGCTGGGTGAACAGCGCCACCAGTTGGTTGCGGATCAGCGGCTCATGATGCTTTACCGCCGTCGCCGCAGCATCGCTGTTGACCCGTAATGCTACGTCGGCTTTGAACACGCGCAGCTTCGGACCACCATCCAGGGCATAGTTGCCGACGAAGGGCGGGGTCAGCGAAATGTAGGAGACTTTCGGCTCCCCTTCCTTGGCTTCTTCGGCCATGGCCGCCGCTGGCAGCATCAGCGCCAGTACCATCAAGATCCACGCTTTCACGAATTCGCTCCTCAAACAGTTGGCGCCAGCATACCAGTGGCAGCCGAATAGCGGCTTATATCGGCCTATCAAGACGGGGCATGCTCGTTGACCCTCAACGTGCCCCACCTACACTTATCGGCCACTACGCGCAAAGGAATAGCCCCGATGAAAGCAGTGTTGTGCAAAGCCTTGGGTCCGGCACAGAACCTGGTCCTGGAAGAGGTCGCCAGCCCGGTACCGAAGAAGAACGAGATCCTCCTCGATGTGCATGCGGCCGGGGTCAATTTTCCCGACACCCTGATCATCGAGGGCAAGTATCAGTTCCAGCCACCTTTGCCCTTTTCGCCCGGGGGTGAAGCGGCTGGCATCGTCAGTGCCGTCGGTGAAAAAGTCACCACCCACAAGGTCGGTGACCGAGTCATGGCCCTGACCGGTTGGGGCAGCTTTGCCGAGCAGGTCGCGGTACCGGCCTACAACGTGCTGCCGATTCCCGAGCAGATGGACTTCACCCAGGCTGCCGCCTTCGGCATGACCTATGGCACCTCGATGCATGCGCTGCAGCAACGCGGCCAGCTCAAGGCGGGCGAGACCCTGCTGGTACTGGGCGCCTCAGGCGGCGTCGGCTTGGCGGCGGTGGAAATCGGCAAGGCCATGGGTGCGCGGGTCATCGCTGCCGCCAGCAGTGCCGAAAAGCTCGCCGTGGCCAAGGCTGCGGGTGCCGATGAGCTGATCAATTACAGCGAGCACAGCCTCAAGGACGAGATCAAACGCCTGACCGGCGGCAACGGTGCCGATGTGATCTACGACCCGGTCGGCGGCGACCTGTTCGACCAGGCGGTGCGCGGCATTGCCTGGAACGGCCGCTTGCTGGTGGTGGGTTTTGCCAGCGGACGCATCCCGGAGCTCCCGGTGAACCTGGCACTGCTCAAGGGGGCGGCAGTGCTCGGCGTGTTCTGGGGGGCGTTCGCCCAGCGCCAGCCGGCCGACAATGCGGCAAACTTCGAGCAGCTGTTTGCCTGGTTCGCCGAAGGCAAGCTCAAGCCACTGGTGTCGCAAACCTTCCCCCTGGCCGAGGCCGGCGCCGCCATCGACAGGCTCGGTCAGCGCCAGGCAGTGGGCAAGCTGGTGGTAACCACCCGCTGAATCCGCTTGAGGCCCGGGAGCACCTCAGTACTTCTGAGCCAGCTTCTGGGCCAGCTTCAGGCGCAAGGATTCAGGCCAGACGTCGACAAAGTCCAGGCCGGGGTAGGTCTGGCAGCGCTCGATGATATTCGGCAAGGCTTTCTCGAACGACTTCGAGGTGGCAAGCGACTTCTTGTAGCTGGTGACGCCGTCTTCAGTGGCCTGGGAGATCATGCGGATCGACAACTGAGTGGTCTTCATGTCCTTGAGCGAACGGCCTGCGTCGTCTTTACGGTATTGCGCCACTTCGTCGTTGAACTGCCGACAGGTCATCAGGATCAGCCCGACACGCTCGTAGATTTCCCACAATTCCTGCTTGTTGTTTAGGCGGAAAATCAGATCGTTCTGCACGTCGATCTGCGCGGGATTGTCGCCTGACACCGTCCACGGTTTAAAGCGCCATTGCCGCACCGCACTCAGCGCGGCATCGGCAAACGCTGGCTCGCTGCTCTGAATGATTTTCACGTCACTGACGCTGCCGTCGGCGAGCACCTGAAAACCGACTCTTACCGAACCGGTGATAGCCGCCTTGCGCAGTTCCGCCGGATAGGCCGGTACGGCTTTCTCGACAAATTCCAGTTTGATATCGGCATGGGCGATACCTGCCGCCAGTAACAGCAGCGCTGCAAACCACTTCATCCTTGATCCTTGCCTTTCCAGTGAATGCCAAGGCGCAATAGTAGCGTGCCAGAGCCTTCCCTGACAGATTAACAATTCTCATTTCTACCGCAGAATCTTGGCTATTCCGGAAAATGGCAGCGCCGGAAGCGGGCTTCCAGATTGCGGTCCGGCATGGCGTGGCTGCGCAAGGCATTGAGAGTCTGCTCGACGTAATCACGGGTGCTGCCGTAGCGCCCCTTGGCATTGGCGAAGATCTTACTGAGCAGATCATCCGGCAAGTTACCGGCATAACACGGCAAATGCCGCTCCAGCACAAAACCCAAGGCCTGAACCTTGCTGCCATCGTCCAGGCGACAGGTCAGCCAGTGCGGCCGATAGGCCGGATATGGCATCTCGCGCTGCCACAGGGCCAGCAACGAGTCTTCCAGGCACTCGTCAGGCAAGCGATAGGCAAAGCCGCCACAGGAGCCACCGCGGTCCAGACCAAACACCAGGCCAGGACACTCGGGGGTGCCCCGGTGCTCATGGGACCAGAGGTAAAGACCGCGATGATAGCCATGCACTTTGGCCCGCCGGCGCTCGGCGGCATTGCACTCCGGCCGCCAGATCAGCGAACCGTAGGCAAACAGCCAGACCGGCCCACCCTGATGCAGGGACATGGTCTGTTGAACCGAAAGTTTAAGTTGCTCATGGGACAGTTGTTGTCCGAAGTCGAGCAACGGAGGATAGGCCACATTCAAAGATGCAGTTTCAATCGCCGACATAGCTGCCGCCAGAATTCCTCGTGAACTACTGAAGTGAGTCACTGTAAACGAATACCTCATCCGCGTACTTACCGTACGGCAGATTGTGTATTGAAGACAAGCCTCACCTCGCCCCGGAAGCGCCCTACTGCAAGGCCTGGAGCTGACAACCGGGTGTTATTCCAAGTGTAGCGAAAGTTATTTACGCTGTTGGCAATAATAATTGCCTTATGCCCAGTACAAACAACGGCGGTTATTAAAACCGGCACGCTATTGCAGCGTGCCTTATTCCGTCATTCAACCGCGCGGTGCATAAGCGAAGACATCGGCGCGCATCTGGTGCGCGTCCATCCCGGCCTCGACCAGTGCATCAAGCGTGGCATAGATCATATTGGGCGAGCCGCTGGCATAAACATGCACACCGGCCAGGTCGTTCAGATCCTCGCAGACGGCTTCATGCAGCATCCCGCAGCGCCCTTCCCAGCCACACAGGTCACTGACCACCTTGTGCAGGAACAGGTTCGGCAGGCGCTCCCATTCAGCCCAGTGCTCGATCTGGTAGAAGTCTTCCGGAAGGCGCACGCCCCAGTACAGATGGACCGGATGCTTGAAACCCCGGGCCCGGCAATGTTCGATCAGGCTGTGCATCTGCGCCATACCGGTGCCTGCGGCAATCAGTACCAGCGGACCATCGGGCAGCTCGGCCAGGTGCGTATCGCCAAAAGGCATCTCGAGGCGCGCCATGCCGTTACGCTGCAACTGCGCGATCAACTCTACCGCACTGTTCTCGCGGGCCAGCACATGCAGTTCGAGGTCGCGGCCGCCGTGGGGTGCCGATGCCAGGGAGAAGGCGGCTTTATCGCCGCCCTCGCGCTCGATCATCACGTACTGCCCGGCGTGGTAACGCGGCGGTTTTCCGGCTGGCGCCCGCAGGCGCACCCGCCAGACGTCGCCACCGACCTCAACGCATTCACTCAACTGACAGGCCAGCGTCCGTACCGGCAACTCGCCTAACGCGAGCACGCCATCCCACAGCAACACACAGTCCTCCAGCGGCTCGGCGATACAGGTGAACAGTTCGCCATGGTCACGCTCCTGCCCATCCTGACGCACCCGCCCTTCGACCAGCAACGCAGCGCAGACATGGCAGTTGCCATTGCGACAGCTCTGCGGGCAGTCATAGCCCAGACGCCGCGCCCCATCCAGAATCCTTTCTCCGGGGTTGAGCACCAACACGGCCCCGGACGGCTGCAAGGTTACCTGCATTTAGTCTATTCCCAACTGGTTCCACAGCTCATCGATCCGCCGGGTGACAGCTTCATCCTTGACGATGACCCGTCCCCATTCACGGGTGGTTTCTCCTGGCCACTTGTTCGTCGCATCCAGGCCCATCTTCGAGCCCAGGCCGGAAATCGGCGAAGCAAAGTCCAGGTAGTCGATCGGGGTGTTGTCGATCATCACCGTATCGCGCTTGGGGTCCATGCGCGTGGTAATTGCCCAGATCACATCATTCCAGTCACGGGCATTGATGTCGTCGTCGGTGACAATAACGAACTTGGTGTACATGAACTGTCGCAAAAACGACCAGACACCGAGCATGACGCGCTTGGCGTGCCCCGGATACTGCTTCTTCATGGTTACCACCGCCATGCGGTAGGAACAGCCTTCCGGCGGCAGGTAGAAGTCGGTGATCTCCGGGAACTGCTTCTGCAAAATCGGCACGAACACTTCATTGAGCGCTACACCGAGAATCGCCGGCTCATCAGGCGGACGGCCGGTGTAGGTGCTGTGATAGATCGGGTTCTTGCGGTGGGTGATGCGCTCCACGGTAAACACCGGGAAGCTGTCCACTTCGTTGTAGTAGCCGGTGTGGTCGCCGTACGGACCTTCCGGAGCCATCTCGCCCGGATGAATCACACCTTCGAGGATGATTTCGGCGGTGGCCGGTACTTGCAGGTCATTGCCACGGCATTTCACCAGCTCGGTACGGTTGCCGCGCAACAGGCCGGCAAAGGCGTACTCGGAGAGGGTGTCCGGCACTGGCGTTACCGCGCCGAGGATGGTCGCAGGGTCGGCACCCAGGGCCACAGATACCGGGAACGGCTGGCCAGGATGCTTCTCGCACCACTCGCGATAGTCCAACGCGCCACCGCGATGACTGAGCCAGCGCATGATCACTTTGTTGCGGCCAATCACCTGCTGGCGGTAGATCCCCAGGTTCTGGCGTTCCTTGTTCGGGCCGCGGGTTACCGTCAGGCCCCAGGTAATCAGCGGCGCGACATCGCCCGGCCAGCAGTGCTGCACCGGCAGCATGCCGAGGTCGACGTCGTCGCCTTCGATGACCACCTCGTGACAGGCAGCATCCTTGACCACCTTCGGCGCCATGGACACGACTTTCTTGAAGATCGGCAGCTTCGACCAGGCATCCTTGAGGCCCTTGGGCGGCTCAGGTTCCTTGAGGAAGGCCAGCAGCTTGCCGATCTCGCGCAGCTCGCTGACCGACTCGGCGCCCATGCCCATGGCCACCCGCTCAGGGGTGCCAAACAGGTTGCCGAGCACCGGGATGTCGAAGCCCGTAGGCTTCTCGAACAATAGCGCCGGGCCTTTGGCGCGCAGGGTGCGGTCGCAGACTTCAGTCATTTCCAGGACTGGAGAGATCGGAACCTGGATGCGCTTGAGTTCGCCACGCTGTTCCAGGCCACGGATAAAGTCGCGCAAATCGCGATACTGCATGCAAAAGCCTCGTATTCGCCGTACCGGTCGGGGTGCAAAGTGTATCGCCTAACCCGCCCGGCCAGAATAGCCAAAGTACAGATAGCAAAAAGCCGGGTTGCCCCGGCTCTTGCGTAACGCACTCGTTTACTTGCGTTTCATCGACAAGAAGAACTCGTCGTTGGTCTTGGTCTGCTTGAGCTTGTCGATCAGGAACTCGATGGCGGCAACTTCGTCCATCGGGTGCAGCAGCTTGCGCAGGATCCACATGCGCTGCAGTTCGTCGTCGGCAGTCAGCAGCTCTTCACGACGGGTACCGGAACGGTTGATGTTGATGGCCGGGAATACACGCTTCTCGGCGATCTTGCGGTCCAGTGGCAGCTCCATGTTACCGGTGCCCTTGAACTCTTCGTAGATCACTTCATCCATCTTCGAGCCGGTTTCAACCAGCGCGGTGGCGATGATGGTCAGCGAGCCGCCTTCTTCGATGTTACGCGCAGCACCGAAGAAACGCTTTGGCTTCTCCAGGGCGTGAGCATCGACACCACCGGTCAGGACCTTGCCGGAGCTCGGGATCACGGTGTTGTAGGCACGCGCCAGACGGGTGATCGAGTCGAGCAGGATTACCACGTCTTTCTTGTGTTCGACCAGGCGCTTGGCCTTCTCGATAACCATTTCGGCAACCTGCACGTGGCGGGTTGGTGGCTCGTCGAATGTCGAGGCAACCACTTCGCCGCGCACGGTGCGCTGCATTTCGGTCACTTCTTCCGGGCGCTCGTCGATCAGCAGAACGATCAGGTGGCACTCGGGATTGTTACGGGTGATGTTGGCCGCGATGTTCTGCAGCATGATCGTTTTACCCGCTTTTGGCGGAGCAACGATCAGACCACGCTGGCCTTTGCCGATCGGGGCGCAAAGATCGATAACCCGGCCGGTGAGGTCTTCGGTGGAACCGTTACCGGCTTCCATCTTCAGGCGCTCGTTAGGGAACAGCGGCGTCAGGTTTTCGAACAGGATCTTGTTCTTCGCGTTTTCCGGCCGGTCGAAGTTGATGGTGTCGACTTTCAGCAGGGCGAAGTAACGCTCGCCTTCTTTTGGCGGGCGGATCTTGCCGACGATGGTGTCGCCGGTACGCAGGTTGAAGCGACGGATCTGGCTTGGCGACACGTAGATGTCGTCCGGGCCGGCCAGGTAGGAGGCGTCAGCCGAGCGCAGGAAGCCGAAGCCGTCCTGGAGAATCTCCAGCACGCCGTCACCGGAGATTTCCTCGCCGCTTTTCGCATGCTTTTTCAACAGGGAGAAAATCACATCTTGCTTGCGCGAACGGGCCATATTTTCTATGCCCATCTGTTCGGCCATTTCGAGCAGATCGGTAATCGGCTTTTGCTTGAGTTCAGTCAGGTTCATAAGGGGGATGACGTAATCATGTAAGAAGGGGGAATTAAGCTTCTGGCTTAATGAAGCCGCGCCGCAAAGAAGGCGACAGGATCGCGTACTGATTCGAATTAGGGATGCGTCGGCGACGGCGTGCAGAGGGCACCAAAAAAACAGTGCGAGGCCGAATGTAACACCTGCTTTTTCTGGCGTCTAGTCACCAGATAAAGAAAAGCCCCGACGAATGCGGGGCTTTTTTGACTCAGATATTGGCGTCCAGGAAGGCTGCCAGCTGAGACTTGGACAGTGCGCCGACCTTGGTGGCCTCGACGTTGCCGTTCTTGAACAGCATCAGCGTCGGGATACCACGCACGCCGTGCTTGGCCGGGGTTTCCTGGTTTTCGTCGATGTTCAGTTTGGCAACGGTCAGTTTGCCTTTGTAGGTCTCGGCAATCTCGTCCAGAACCGGAGCGATCATTTTGCAAGGGCCGCACCATTCAGCCCAGTAGTCGACCAGCACCGGGCCTTCAGCCTTCAGGACTTCGGCTTCGAAGGTGGCGTCGGTGACGTGTTTGATAAGATCGCTGCTCATGGAAGTCTCCAAGGTCGTAAGCAAAAAAACGTGGCCCATCATAGCCGCACCGGCGACTTACAGGAAGTCGCCGACGATTGAGTGTAACTATAGTTGTGCATGACCGCGCATATCATCGCTGTCACGGGAAAGTCATATTTCCTCAATCAACCTGCCCTGCATCAAGCCTTGATAAGCTGCGCGTTGGCGTCAGCCCTGGATCGTGGCAGGATTGCCGGGTTATCGACCGAGAAGCCATGACCATGCCGCAAACCACAGCCAAGAATCTGTCCTTGATCGCTGCCATCGACCTGGGCTCCAACAGCTTCCATATGGTTGTGGCCAAGGCCCACCATACCGAAATCCGCATTCTTGAGCGGCTCGGGGAAAAGGTTCAGCTGGCCGCCGGCATCAACGAAGAGCGCCAGCTCAACGAAGAATCCATGCAGCGCGGTCTGGACTGCCTCAAGCGCTTTGCCCAGCTGATCAGCGGCATGCCTGACGGCGCGGTGCGCATCGTCGGCACCAACGCCCTACGCGAGGCCCGTAACCGCGGCGAATTCATCCGCCGCGCCGAAGAGATTCTCGGTCATCCGGTAGAAGTCATTTCCGGCCGTGAGGAAGCCCGCCTGATCTATCTCGGTGTTTCCCACACCCTGGCCGACACCCCCGGTAAACGCCTGGTCGCCGATATCGGCGGCGGCAGTACCGAGTTCATCATTGGCCAACGCTTCGAGCCACTGCTGCGCGAAAGCCTGCAGATGGGCTGTGTCAGCTACACCCAGCGCTATTTCCGTGACGGCAAGATCACCCCGGCACGCTACGCCCAGGCCTATACCGCCGCGCGCCTGGAGCTGATGAGCATCGAGAACGCCCTGCACCGCCTGACCTGGGACGAGGCCATCGGCTCCTCCGGGACCATCCGCGCCATCGGCCTGGCGATCAAGTCAGCGGGCATGGGCAGCGGCGAGGTCAACGCCGAAGGTCTGGCCTGGCTCAAGCGCAAGCTGTTCAAGTTGGGTGAGGCCGACAAGATTGACTTCGAAGGCGTCAAACCGGACCGCCGGACCATTTTCCCGGCAGGCCTGGCGATTCTCGAAGCGATATTCGATGCCCTCGAACTGCAGCGCATGGACCACTGTGACGGCGCCCTGCGCGAAGGTGTGCTGTATGACCTGTTGGGCCGCCATCACCACGAAGACGTGCGTGAGCGCACCCTGTCGTCGCTGATGGAGCGCTATCACGTCGATCAAGGCCAGGCCGCCCGCGTCGAGCGCAAAGCCCTGCACGCCTTCGACCAGGTGGCCAAGGCCTGGGACCTGGAAGACGGTATCTGGCGTGAGCTGCTCGGCTGGGCCGCGAAGGTGCATGAAGTGGGACTGGATATCGCCCACTATCACTACCACAAGCATGGCGCCTACCTGATCGAACACTCCGACCTGGCGGGCTTCTCCCGGGAAGACCAGCAGATGCTCGCACTGCTGGTGCGCGGGCACCGACGCAACATTCCCAAGGACAAGTTCGCCGAGTTCGGTGAAGACGGCGCCAAGCTGATTCGCCTGTGCGTGCTGCTGCGCTTCGCGATCCTGTTCCACCACATCCGCGGCACCCAGCAAATGCCTACGGTAACCCTGCACGCCAAAGGCGATAGCCTGGATGTCGAGTTCCCGGCGGGCTGGCTGGAAGAGAATCAGCTGACCCAGGCCGACTTCGGCCTGGAGGCCGAGTGGCTGACCCGGGTCGGTTTCGTCCTCAGCGTACGATAAGCACCGGATTGCTCAGGCGCTCGAGCAGAGTGGCCTGAGCACTGCGCGGGTTCTGGTTGCCGGTAGGCGTGCTGCGTACATAGCGGCCGTCCGGTTGCAGGATCCAGGCGTGGGTGTTGTCGGTCAGGTACCCTTCCAGCTCCTTCTTCACCCGCAGAATCAGCTTCTTGCCCTCGACCGGGAAGCAAGTCTCGACCCGCTTGTCGAGGTTGCGCTCCATCCAGTCAGCACTGGAAAGGAACATCTGCTCCTCGCCACCGTTGAGGAAGTAGAACACCCGGGTGTGCTCGAGGAAGCGGCCGATGATCGAGCGTACCTGGATGTTATGCGACACCCCGGCAATACCCGGACGCAGGCAGCACATGCCGCGCACTACCAGATCGATACGCACCCCTGACTGACTGGCTTTGTACAAGGCACGGATGATCTTGGGATCGGTCAGCGAGTTGAACTTGGCGATGATGTGCGCAGGCTTGCCCTCAAGGGCAAACTGGGTTTCGCGCGCAATCATGTCGAGCATGCCCTTCTTCAGGGTGAACGGTGCGTGCAGCAGTTTTTTCATGCGCAGGGTTTTACCCATGCCGATCAACTGGCTGAACAACTTGCCGACGTCTTCGCACAAGGCATCATCCGACGTCAGCAGGCTGTAGTCGGTGTACAGGCGGGCGTTACCGGCGTGGTAGTTACCGGTCCCCAGGTGCGCGTAGCGCACGATCTCGCCAGCTTCGCGGCGCAGGATCAGCATCATCTTGGCGTGGGTCTTGAAACCGACCACACCGTAAATCACCACCGCACCGGCGGCCTGCAGACGGCTGGCCAACTGCAGGTTGGATTCTTCATCGAAACGCGCGCGCAATTCGATCACCGCGGTGACCTCCTTGCCGTTACGCGCCGCATCGACCAACGCGTCGACGATCTCCGAGTTGGCACCGCTGCGGTACAGGGTCTGGCGCACGGCCAGGACATGCGGGTCCTTGGCGGCCTGGCGCAGCAGATCGACTACCGGCGTGAACGACTCGAAGGGGTGCATGAGCAGGATGTCCTGCTTGCCGACCACGCTGAAAATGTTCTCGGCGTTCTGCAGCAGCTTGGGAATCGCTGGCGTGAACGGCGTGTATTGCAACTCAGGGTGACTGTCCAGGCCGGTAATGCTGAACAACCGGGTCAGGTTGACCGGACCGTTCACCTGGTACAGCTCGCTTTCACTCAGGCTGAACTGCTTGAGCAGGTAGTCCGAGAGGTGTTTAGGGCAGGTATCCGCCACTTCCAGACGCACCGCATCGCCATAGCGACGCGAAAACAGCTCGCCACGCAGGGCCCGGGCGAGGTCTTCGACATCCTCGGAATCCAGCGCCAGGTCGGCGTTTCGGGTCAGACGGAACTGGTAGCAACCCTTGACCTTCATGCCCTGGAACAGGTCATCGGCGTGAGCATGGATCATCGACGAGAGGAACACGTAGTTGGCGCCAGGGCCTCCTACTTCCTCGGGAACCTTGATGACCCGCGGCAACAGGCGTGGCGCCGGAATGATCGCCAGGCCAGAGTCGCGGCCGAAGGCGTCGACACCTTCAAGCTCGACGATGAAGTTCAGGCTCTTGTTCACCAGCAACGGGAACGGGTGCGTCGGGTCGAGACCGATCGGAGTGATGATCGGTGCGATCTCGTCGCGGAAGAAGCGCCGCACCCAGGTCTTGAGCTTGGTGTTCCAGTGGCGGCGGCGGATAAAGCGGATGTGGTGCTTTTCCAGCTCAGGCAGCAGCACATCGTTGAGGATCGCGTACTGGCGATCCACTTCGCTGTGCACCACTTCACTGATCCGCGCCAGTGCCTGGTGCGGCTGCAGGCCGTCAGCACCGGCCTGCTCACGGGCAAAGGTAATCTGCTTCTTCAGGCCCGCTACACGAATTTCGAAGAACTCATCCAGGTTGCTGGAGAAGATCAGCAGGAACTTCAACCGCTCCAGCAGCGGGTAGTTCTCGTCCAGCGCCTGTTCCAGCACGCGGATGTTGAACTGCAGCTGGGACAACTCGCGGTGAATGTACAGGCTGCTGTCATCCAGACCGGGAACAGCGATGGCCGGGGCAACTGGCGCCGGGACAGGCGTAGGCGCCTCGACCTCGGCCACAGGCTCAGGCAGCGCAGCAGGCTCCGGCGGCGTTTCGAGCAGCTGCTCCGGTATCGCCTGGGCTTGCTTCATGTCGACATCACTACTGAGTACTTCGTTATTCATCTAGCGTTCCTGAAGGGCGTTACTGCCCTCTCATCAATTGAGCAGCGCGAACAGCGAAATAGGTCAGGATGCCATCAGCTCCTGCCCGTTTGAAGGCCGTGAGGGATTCCAGGATCACACCTTCACTGAGCCAGCCGTTCTGGATCGCGGCCATGTGCATGGCGTACTCGCCACTGACTTGATAGACAAAGGTCGGGACCTTGAATTCATCCTTGACCCGATAAAGGATATCCAAGTACGGCATCCCTGGCTTGACCATCACCATATCAGCGCCTTCGGCCAGGTCCGCAGCCACTTCATGCAGGGCTTCGTTACTGTTGGCCGGGTCCATCTGGTACGAGGCTTTGTTGGCCTTGCCCAGGTTCAGCGCCGAGCCGACAGCATCACGGAAAGGACCATAGTAGGCGCTGGCGTACTTGGCGGAGTAAGCCATGATACGCACGTTGACGTGGCCGGCCAGCTCAAGGGCTTCGCGAATAGCTTGAATACGGCCATCCATCATGTCTGAAGGCGCTACTACCTGAGCACCGGCTTCGGCGTGAGACAACGCCTGACGTACCAGGGCATCAACCGTGATGTCGTTCTGTACGTAACCTTCGTCGTCGAGAATGCCGTCCTGACCGTGGGTGGTGAATGGGTCGAGGGCAACGTCGGTGATTACCCCCAGCGCCGGGAAACGCTCACGCAAGGCGCGGGTGGCACGCTGGGCGATACCGTCCGGGTTCCAGGCTTCGGCGCCATCCAGCGATTTTTTCTCGGTCGGGGTCACCGGGAACAGGGCCAGGGCCGGGATACCCAGCTTCACCCACTCTTGCGCCGCTTCCAGCAACAGGTCGATGCTCAGACGCTCGACACCCGGCATCGAGGTCACTTCCTCACGGCGGTTCTCGCCATCGAGGACAAACACCGGCAGGATCAGATCATCGACGGTCAGCACGTTTTCACGCACCAGGCGACGGGAGAAATCGTCACGACGGTTGCGACGCAGACGAGTAGCAGGAAACAAACGGTTAGCGGGGGTAAAGCTCACGGCAGACTCCTGAGCCCGCGCAGGCGGGCGAGCGCGACAGTTATAAGCGGCCATTATGACGCTTGAATGACAGCCAGGGACAACCCTGCGACTTGAGGACGCAGTCATTGTCCTTGCAGCAAATGTTAACGTCGAGACACATTTGGATACTTTCCCCAACGGCCACGAAGGGTTAGGCTGCGCGTTCATTTCGCCAGCACCCAGAAAATGCTCCAACAATTCCTGCAGGATTTTGGTTACTTTGCCCTTTTTCTCGGCACGTTTTTCGAAGGTGAGACCATTCTGGTTCTCGCAGGCTTCCTTGCGTTCCGCGGATACATGGATATCAACCTGGTGGTCCTGGTGGCCTTCTTCGGCAGCTATGCCGGTGACCAGCTCTGGTACTTCATGGGGCGCAAGCACGGGCGCAAGTTGCTGGCACGCAAACCGCGCTGGCAGCTGATGGGCGACCGGGCGCTGGAGCACATCCGCCGCCATCCGGACATCTGGGTCCTGAGTTTCCGTTTCGTCTACGGTTTGCGCACGGTGATGCCGGTAGCCATTGGCCTGTCCGGCTATCCGCCACGCCGCTACCTGCTGCTCAACGGCATCGGCGCGGCGGTCTGGGCCCTGGCCCTGGGCGCTGCCGCCTATCACTTTGGCGCGATTCTCGAAGGCCTGCTGGGCAACGTGAAGAAGTACGAGCTATGGGTGCTCGGCGGCCTGCTGGCCCTCGGCGGTTTGCTGTGGTTGCGGCGGCGCTTCAAGGCAGCACGTGTCGCCCGCAAGGAAGCGGCTGCCATGCAGGCCGAACAGCGTGCCTCGGACCAGGACAGCGACCGGCCCTAAACCCGGCAATCCACGTTGTCGTTCTCACCCTGAACAATGAACACTGCGCCATTTGCAGAATCCAACTACAAAGGATTTTGAGAAGATGGACGCGGTGATTGGACATCTGCCAATTTAGAGGCGATCTAACGCCTCGACTCGGGAGTAGTGAGCATGACCAAAAAAAAAGTTGCAGTGATTCTTTCCGGCTGTGGTGTCTATGACGGCGCCGAAATCCACGAGAGCGTGATCACCCTGCTGCGCCTGGACCAGCGCGGTGCCGAAGTGCAGTGCTTTGCGCCAAACATTGCGCAGATGCATGTGCTCAATCACCTGACCGGCGAAGAAATGCCTGAATCGCGTAACGTCCTGGTGGAATCGGCGCGTATTGCCCGTGGCAACATCAAGGACCTGCGTGAAGCCGACGCCAAGGACTTTGACGCCCTTATCGTACCGGGTGGTTTTGGTGCGGCGAAAAACCTCTCCAACTTTGCCGTGGAAGGTTCCGGCTGCTCTGTTCACCCGGACGTGCTGAGCTTGGCAGAAGCCTTTGCCGAAGCCGGCAAGCCGGTTGGCCTGATCTGCATCTCCCCTGCTCTGGCAGCGAAAATCTATGGCCCTGGTGTGGTGTGCACCATCGGCAACGATGCCGACACCAGCGCCGCCATCGTCAAGATGGGCGGTACCCACGAAGAGTGCGATGTCCATGACATCGTCGAAGATACCCAGCGCAAGCTGGTCAGCACCCCGGCCTACATGTTGGCGCAGTCGATCAGCGAAGCGGCTGGCGGTATCTACAAGCTGGTCGACCGGGTGCTGGAACTGACTCACGAAAAAGACTGAGCCCGTAGGAGCGGATTTATCCGCGATGGACTGCACAGCAGTCCCGATTTTTGGGGTCGCGCTGCGACCCATCGCGGATAAATCCGCTCCTACAGCCAGCGATCAGTTGGGAAACTCACGCGCCAGGCGGGTGAGGATACGGTCCAGGGAATTGGCAAAAGCCTGCTTCTCACGGTCACCGTAGGGCGCCTGTCCACCACCGACCTGCCCCTGCTCGCGCAGGTCGGTGAACAGGTTGCGCACCGCCAGACGTTCGCCCATGTTGCGCTCGTCGAACTCTCGGCCACGCGGGTCAAGGCAGGCCACGCCTTTCTTGACCAGCCTGTCGGCCAGCGGCACATCACTGCAGATCACCAGCTCTCCTGGCAGCGCATGCTCGACCAGGTAATCATCGGCAGCATCCGGCCCACTGGGCACAACGATCAGCCTGACGCAGGCGAAGGCCGGCTTGATCTGGCTTTGCCCGGCCACCAGCACCACCTCCAGCTGACGTTTGAGGGCAAACTTGACGACCTGATCCTTGGCCGCCTTGGGGCAGGCATCGGCATCAATCCAGATACGCATGACAGCACATTCCAACAAGAAAACGGGCGGACAGTATCCCCGCTCGCCCGCTCGGCTTCAAATCAACCCGCCGACACCCGGCGTTTCTCGGCCAGGCGGCTGCGACCGTAAAGAATCGCAATGGCCAGCAAGGCCACCACTTGCGCCGCCAGCGAGTAAGCGTCGGCGTGAATACCCAGCCAGTCAAAATCAAAGAACGCCACCGGACGGGTGCCGAACACGCCGGCCTCTTGCAAGGCTTTGACGCCATGACCGGCAAACACCACCGACAAGGCGCACAGCAATGCCGCGTTGATGCTGAAGAACAACGACAGCGGCAGTTTCGCCGAACCGCGCAGGATCACCCAAGCGAGCCCTATCAGCAGCACCAGCGCCGTGGCGCCACCTGCCAGTACCGCCTGATGTCCGGCAGGACCTGCCTGAAGCCACAGCGTCTCGTAGAACAGAATCACTTCGAACAGTTCTCGGTAGACCGAGAAGAACGCCAGCAAGGCAAAGCCGAATCGCCCGCCGCCGCTGACCAGGCTGCTCTTGATGTAATTCTGCCAAGCCGCCGCGTGCCGGCGATTATGCATCCACACGCCCAGCCAGAGCACCATGACGCTGGCGAACAGCGCCGTGCAGCCTTCAAGCAGCTCGCGCTGGGCGCCACCGACGTCGATGACATAGGCGGCCACCGCCCAGGTACCGAAACCGGCCAGCAATGCCAAGGCCCAACCGATGTTGACGCTGCGCACTGCCGACTGCTGGCCGGTATTGCGCAGGAAGGCGAGGATCGCGGCCAGGACAAGAATCGCTTCCAGGCCTTCGCGCAGCAAAATCAGCAGGCCTGAAATGTAGCTCAGCGACCAGCTCAGGCCATCGCTGCCGAGCAAATCGGCAGCCTCCTTGAGCTTGCCCTTGGCAACGTCCAGACGCTGCTTCACCTGCTCGATCGGCAAGCCGTCCTGCAGTGATTGGCGGTAAGCCATCAGCGACTTTTCAGTGTCCTTGCGCACGTTGGCATCGACGTTATCCAGGGAGCTTTCGACCAGTTCGAAACCTTCCAGATAGGCTGCCACCGACAGGTCATAGGCCTGTTCGTGGTCGCCGTTCTGGTAGGCCGCCAGGCTCTTGTCCAGCGTACTGGCGGTGTAGTCCAGCAATTGTGCCGGGCCACGCTGCACCTGTGGTGGCTGGGCACGCTGGGCGCGGAACAGCGCCGCCGCTTCCGGCCCTTGCGCCGCTTCGACTTCCAAAGGCGTCTGACGCGCCAGATCGGCGAGGTTGTAGCTGGTGTCTCCCTTGGCTTTGGCGGGATCGGCGGTAAAGCTGGCGACATAGGTGGCCAGGTCCCAGCGCTGACGCTCGTCGAGCTGGTCGGCAAACGACGGCATGTCGGTACCTTCGATACCTTGCCCCAAGGTGTTGTACAGGTCGAACAGGCTCAGGCGGGCCAGGCGATCGCTGCTGCGCAGATTGGCCGGTGGCGGCTCCAGGCCTACCCCCGCCGGGCCGTCACCGGCGCCACTGTCGCCATGACAGACCGAGCAGTGCTGGGCATACAGCGGTGCACCACGGGTGGGGTCTGGGGTGATCAGTGGGGCCTGACTGACCTCATAGGCCACTGCCAGCTGCGCACCAAGCTGGCGCGCCATACGCGCGACGCTGGCGCCGTCCTGATGCTGACTAATCGCCTGGCGCAGATTGACCACGCCCTGCTCCAGCGCTTGCCGCTCGGTACGGGCCGACAAGCCACTGATCAGACCTTGCAGCACGTCAGTGAACTCCAGCTGCTCACGGTATTCACCGTCGTCCACCACCTTGCCGGCCTCTACCGTCGCCGGGTAGTCGGCGCCGATGTAGTCGAGCAGGTGCAATGCCTTGGCAGCGTCATCGACCGTATCGGCCAGCAGCGCGGTACTGCTCAGCGCCAGTACTGGCCACAGTAGCCAGGCGAGCAAGCGGGAACGGGGAATCATGGGCCAATCTCAAATAACAATGCGAGGTATTGCATTGTTCACTTCCATTGGCCATCGCTCAAGGTTTGCGCGGCAAACTAAGTAAAATTTAGTGACAATTTCATCTTTGCCCATAAAAAAAGCGACCCTGAGGTCGCTTTCTTCCACTGAGTACAGGCTTATACCGGCGCGCGGCGAATCGTCGCCAACAAGGTCGCAGCCCCCAGGAACAGCCCGGCAAAGGTACGGTTCATGCGCCGTTGTTGCTTGGGCGTGCGCAGCAGGCGCAGCACGCGCGCTGCCAGCCCGGTGTAGCCGGCCATCACCAGCAGATCCACGGTGACCATGGTCGCAGTGATGATCAGATACTGCGGCAGCAGCGCTGCATGCGGGTTAATGAACTGCGGCAGCACCGCCAGCATGAAGATCAGGGCCTTGGGGTTGCTGACGTTGACCAGAAACCCGCGAAACACCAGGCTCAACGGCTTGCCGATAGGTCGCACGGCAGACTCGTCGCTGATATCCGCCGGCAGCGCACGCCACTGTTTGACGGCCAGGTAGACCAGGTAGGCAACACCGAACCATTTGATCACCTGGAACGCGGTGGCCGAGGCTGCGAGGATGGCACCGACGCCGGCTGCAATGATCGCAATCTGCAGCACCAGGCCTAGCTGCAGGCCCAGGGCGTTCCAGTAACCGCGCCAGAAGCCGTACTGCAGACCACAGGACATCGAGGCAATCGCCCCGGCGCCCGGTGAGAGACTGATCACCCAGCAAGCGGCAAAAAATGCCAACCACGTTTCCAATGACATCACACACCTCAGCCAAAGCTTGTTACAAAGCTCTAAACTAGTGCGCTGGCGAAAAAATAACCACGCTTTTTTTCAGCTGCCGATCAATTGCCCGCGGGCTTGTCTTCGCCCACCAGCGGCACAATCTCTGTACCGCGCCAGCGCCTGACCGACTTCTGGAAAAACTGGCTGTTGGGCACCTGCACAATCGCCCCGCCAGCCTCTGGCATTTCGATCAGCGTGGTGAACAGCAGGTTGATCGCCACCACCCGCCCTTTCACGCCGGGCTTGTCGATGGTCTCGACCAGCTCCACCACGTCACCGATGCGAAACGGCCCGACCGTGAAGATCAGCACTGCACACAACAGGTTCGACAACACGCTCCACATGGCGAAGAACGCCACGGCCGCCACCGCAACGAAGCCGGACAAAGCCGTCCACAACACGGTGGCAGAAACGCCAAGGCGCTCAAGCACGAACACCAGCGCACTGCCCATGATCAACCAGCGCAGGCCACCGCGCACCGGCATCATCAGCTCAGGCGGCAACGGATAGCGTTCGCCCAGACGCTTCAGGCAGCGCCCGACCAGGCGCTGCAGGACAAACGCGGCACAGAGGATCAGGAGAATCTGCAACCCCAGCCAGAACGGTGCAATCCACTCTGGCGGAACCGGCAATTGCAACGACGCCATCAAGACAACGCCTCCAGCTCCGCCTGCATGGTCTCCAGCTGCTCGAGGGCAGCCATCCAGGCTTCTTCCAGGTCTGCTTCGCGAACTTTGAGCTTGGCCTGCTGGGCCAACAGGTCGCGCAACTCATCCTTGCGTGCCGCCTCGTACAGAGCACTATCACCCAGGCTGGCGTCGATCTTGGCCAACTGCTCATGCACGCCGCCCAGCTCACGCTCGAGCTTGTCGGCTTCACGCTTGTGCGGTGCCAACTGCTGACGCAAGGCTGCTGCAGCCTGACGCTGGGCTTTCTTGTCCGTCTTGTCGGCGTTGACCGGTGCGGTACTGACCGGCGCGTTGCGCTGGCGGTACTCGACCAGCCAGCGACTGTAGTCGTCGAGGTCGCCGTCGAAGGTTTCAACCTTGCCATCGGCCACCAACAGGAAGTCGTCGGTGGTGCTTTTGAGCAGATGGCGATCGTGAGAAACCACCAGCACCGCACCGCTGAACTCCTGCAGCGCCATGGTCAGCGCCAGGCGCATTTCCAGGTCGAGGTGGTTGGTTGGTTCGTCGAGCAGCAGCAGGTTCGGCCGCTCCCAGGCAATCAGTGCCAGCGCCAGGCGAGCCTTTTCGCCACCGGAAAAATTCAGCACCGGCTCGTCGATGCGAGCGCCGCGGAAGTCAAAGCCACCGAGGAAGTCACGCAGCGTTTGCTCGCGCTCGGTCGGTGCCAGACGCTGCAGGTGCAGCAACGGGCTGGCCTTGTTGTCCAGCGAGTCCAGCTGATGCTGGGCGAAGTAGCCCACCGACAGGTTCTCACCGCGCACCAGACGGCCGCTCAATGGCTCCAGCTCGCCGGCCAGGTTCTTGATCAGGGTCGACTTGCCCGCACCGTTGGGGCCGAGCAAGCCGATACGCGCACCAGGAGTGAGCTGCAGCTTGACCTTCTCAAGGATGGTCTTGTCGCCGTAACCCAGACGACCTTCGGACAGGTCGAGCAAAGGACTGGAGATCTTTTCCGATTCACGGAAGACGAAGTCGAACGGCGAATCCACATGCGCGGCCGACAGTTCTTCCATGCGTTCCAGGGCCTTGATCCGGCTCTGCGCCTGACGTGCCTTGGTGGCCTGGGCCTTGAACCGGGCGATGTACTTTTCCATGTGCGCACGCTGCGCCTGTTGCTTCTCGTAGGCCTGTTGCTGCTGGGCCAGACGTTCGGCACGGGTACGCTCGAAGGCGGTATAGCCGCCACGGTAGAGCGTCAGCTTGCACTGCTCGACGTGGGCCACGTGATCAACCACTGCGTCGAGGAAATCGCGGTCGTGGGAAATCAGCAACAGCGTGCCCGGGTAGCCCTTGAGCCAGTCTTCCAGCCAGAGGATCGCATCGAGGTCGAGGTGGTTGGTCGGTTCGTCGAGCAACAGCAGGTCGGAAGGACACATCAGTGCCTGGGCCAGGTTCAGGCGCATCCGCCAGCCACCGGAGAAGTCGCCGACCCGGCGGTCCATCTGCTCGTTGGTGAAACCCAGACCGGCCAGCAGTTTGCGCGCACGGGCATCGGCGGTGTAGCCGTCGGCGCTGTCCAGTTCGATATGCAGACGCGCCAGCGCCGTGCCGTCATGGGCGGCTTCGGCGGCAGCCAGATCGGCTTGCACCTTGCGCAGGCGAATGTCGCCATCGAGCACATAATCGACCGCCAGCCGGTCGAGGGTGTCGACCTCCTGGCGCATGTGCGCGATGCGCCAGTCGGCCGGTAGCTGACAGTCGCCCGAGTCGGGCGTCAGCTCACCGCGCAGCAAGGCGAACAGGCTGGATTTACCGGCGCCATTGGCACCGATGAGACCGGCCTTGTGACCGGCGTGCAGGGTCAACTCAGCGCCTTCTAGCAGGCGCTGGGGACCACGCTGTAAAGTGAGGTTCGATAGTCTGATCATAATGGCCGCGGAGTCTACCAGCTTCGTCGGCAACTGGCGCGAGTGGGACCATGCACACCGACCTGTGGAATTTTGCCCTGAATCTTTATGCCCGCCCAGGCGTGGAGACGGCCTGCCTGCAATGGCAGGATCAAGGCGGCGATGTCTGCCTGCTGCTGTGCGCAGCCTGGCTCAATACGCGCGGTGTAGCGCCGAGCGAGCAGCGTGTAAAAGCACTGCACGACCTGGCCCAAGGCTGGCAGGCGCAGGTGATCGTGCCGTTACGCAGCTTGCGTCAGCAATGGCGAAAAGCAGCCGCCGAGGATTCGCAGTTAGCGAGTTTGCGTGAACAGGTGAAAGGGTTGGAGCTGAAGGCAGAGCGCGTGTTGCTGGAGCGCTTGCAAGAGGTGTGTGAAGGCTGGGCTGCATCCACTGAGCCTGGGGGTGACTGGCTGCAATGTCTGGCGCCAAAGGGCGCCGGGTTACATCACGACGCGCTGCATACGCTGCGCGCCGTGATGCAGTCGACTCAGGACGCCGAAGACGGCGTCTGAGACGGCGTTACCGAGGATGCAGGTGCAGTCGGCGCTGGATTGGCCGCTGCAGTGGCTGCAGGTGCTGGCGTGGAAGCGGTTGGCGCTGGAGCAGTAGCAGGCTTGGCTGCCACTGGCTGTGCTGCCGGCTTGACCGCTGGTTTGACAGCAGGCTTGGCCGCTGGTTTGGCTGGCGCTTTTGCTGCTACTGGCTTGGCTGCGGGCTTGGCCGGGGCTTTGGCTGCAGCTGGTTTGGCTGCAGGTTTGGCCGGGGCTTTCGCTGCTGCGGGCTTGGCTGCGGCAGTTCGTGCCGCCGGTTTGGCCGGTGCTTTCGCCGCTGCTGGCTTGGCTGCAGGTTTAGCTGCAGGCTTCGCAGCAGCAGTTCTTGCCGCAGGTTTAGCTGCCGGTTTAGCCGCTGGTTTTGCCGCCGCAGGTTTGGCCGGCGCTTTCGCGGCAGCGGGTTTGGCGGCTGCGGTTTTCGCTACAGGTTTAGCGGCTGCCGGCTTGGCAGCGGTGCTGCGCGCCGGAGCTTTTGCTGCTGGTTTGGCGGCGGGTTTGCTCGCAGTCTTGGCCGCCGGCTTGGCAGCTACCGGAGCAGGTTTTGCCGCACGTTGAGTCAGCGCCTTGGCGGCAGCTTCCTTGACCTTGCCAACACCCTGGGCCAGTTTCAGGCTTTCCTGGGCATCGCGCTTGAGTTGCAGAATGTAG
>OEPS010000137.1_pt1 | contig 27270 bp, 20 predicted proteins | sample 1539411 | NCBI WGS metagenome assembly OEPS01 (sample SAMN02671747, study PRJEB22543) | soil metagenome | biome: bacteria | place: China:Hunan Province, Lengshuijiang City | collected 2012-10-15 | depth 0.08m m
TGCTCGAACGCCTCGGCCCGAGGCGCGCGTTCCTCCTGGCACTGGCCATTTTTGCCGCGGGATCAGCCCTCTGCGCCGCCGCCCCGAGCATGCCGGTGCTGCTGGCCGGGCGCAGCGTCCAGGGCTTGGGCGGTGGCATCCTGTTTGCCCTGAGCTATGCCCTGATCCGCCTGGTATTCGATGAACGCCTGTGGCCGCGGGCCATGGCCATGGTCTCGGGCATGTGGGGGCTGGCGACGCTCTGCGGTCCGGCCATCGGCGGCATGTTCGCCGAAGGCGGGCATTGGCGCTGGGCGTTCTGGACCTTGCTGCCGGTGGTGGGGTTGCTGGCCGTTATCGTCATCAGCCAACTGGGCAACACCCTCGCCCACGCCGCTACGCGTACTCGCCCGCCCTATGGCTTGATCGCTTGCCTGGTGCTCTCGGTGCTGGCTATCTCGGCAGCGAGCCTGTCGAACGACCTGCTGTGGAATCTGTTCGGCATCGCCGTGGGCGTTGGCATCGCCGTGGTGATCGCGCGCCTGGATCGACATCCCGAACGTCGCCTGCTGCCCACCGGTGCCTACTCGCTGGGCAGCCGCCTGGGTGTGCTGTACGCGGTCATGTGCCTGTTGATCGCGGCGATGACCACGGAGATTTTCGTGCCCTATTTCCTCCAGCAGATCCACGGTCTTGGCCCCCTCGCCGCCGGCTACATGACCGCCGCCATGGCCGCTGGCTGGACCCTCGCCGCCCTGCTCAGCGCCAGTCGCACAGGCGATGCCGCCGAGCGCCTGATCCGCCTGGGGCCAGCGGTGATCGTTGCGGCGATGCTGGCATTGGCCCTGATGACCGCGCAACTGCACTGGCTGACCAGCGCAATCGGCGTTGGCAGTTACTGCCTGGCCCTGGCCGGGGTCGGACTGGGCATTGGCCTTGGCTGGCCGCACTTGTTGACGCGAGTACTGAGCGCCGCACGCCCCGGTGAAGAAAACCTGGCTTCGGCATCGATCACCACGGTGCAGTTATATGCCACCGCCCTCGCTGCAGCACTGGCCGGGCTGGTCAGCAACAGCGCAGGATTGGTAGATCCCGGTGGCGTGATCGGTGCTCAACATGCGGCCATGTGGCTGTTCGGCGTGTTCGCGCTGGCGCCGCTGCTGACGCTGCTCCTGGTCCGGCGCATCACCGGCGCCAACGCCCTTGCCCTGGCCTGATACCCTACGCCGAGCGGCTTTTTCAGCGCTCATTCACTACAATCCGGACCCTTCCACCTGTATGGCGACCGCCTCTACATGACCCCGACTGCCACTGACGCCAGCAACTCCACTGCCGAGCGCATCCTGTTTCTGCTCAAGACCCGCGGAGCGCTGAAGACCACCGAGCTGGCCACTCTGCTGCAGATCAGCTTCGAGGCCGCGCGCCAGCACATCCAGAAACTGCAGGCTGCCGAGCTGATCAGTGGCATCAGTGCGTCGGCCAACGGTGCAGGCCGTCCCTCACAGAAATGGTTGCTGACGGAGGCTGCGCAACGGCGCTTTCCGGATGCCCATAGCGTGCTCACCCTGCAACTGATCGAGAGTGTCGAGCAGGTATTCGGTACCGACGGTGTCGAGCAACTGATTCAGCGTATGGAAACCACCAACCGTAACGAGTACCAACAGGCCTGCAGGCAACTGCACAGCCTGGAAGACAAGGTGCGCACCCTGGTGCAACTGCGCGAACAGGCCGGCTACATGGCCGAAATGCAGGCCAGCGACAACGGCTGGCTGATCATCGAAAACCACTGCCCGATCTGTGTCGCTGCCAGCCGCTGCCAGGGCTTCTGCCGCTCCGAGCTGCAAGTCTTTCAGGCGGTGTTTGGCCAACAAGCGCTGGTCGAGCGCTGTGAGCACCTGCTCTCAGGCCAGCGTCGCTGTGTGTATCGGGTTACCCCCACTACGCCCACTGCAGGTTGAACACCACAAAGGCCAGCAAGGCCCAGAGCACCAGCACCAGGTGAGTCAATTGCAGCCCTTCCTGGCGAATCCAGTAGCCGAACCAGAGGCCACCCAGGAGCATGCTGAAGGTAAAGCCGAGAAACGCACTCAGGGCCAGGTTCAACCACGGGCGGGCCTGCATCAGGTCGGTCGCGACCACCAACAGGTAACTACCGGTCAGCGCGGAGATTGCAGCAACTAGCTGCAGCACCAGCACCAGCAACAAGGCAATGCGGTGCCAGGTCGGCGAATGCAGGGCGCGGCTGAGCAACGGGATATCGATGGCCGGCGCCTGACGCAACGGTGCCATGGCCATGGTCGCGCCTACCGCACCAACCGAGGCGCGAAAGGCCTGCAGATTGTTGAGTAGCGCAATACACAGCCAGAGGCTCAGGCCCAGCGCCAGAATGGTTTGAAACAGCCACAGGGAAGTGTGCAAATCCATTTGATTCCTCGTCCTAATATACAAGTAAAGACTTGGATATTAGAGCGGCGCCCGGCAATGCACAAGGCACTGCCTCACGCGGGCCTCTACCGATAGACGACACTTATCAATCGGTCATTATTAGCAATTTGACGCTCCACCAGCACCTCCCTATGCTCAACGACAACCGCGCCGCGGTTTGAATACAGGCGCGCACCATGCGTTCACTGCCATGATCGCCATTCGATGCAATGAGGAAATGGATACTGTGAAGGCCGGCGAGAACACACTCATCGATGGTTTCAATCGCAAGATTGATTACCTGCGCATGTCGGTGACTGATCGCTGCGATTTCCGTTGCGTCTACTGCATGGCCGAAGACATGCAGTTTCTTCCGCGCCAGCGCATTCTCACCCTCGAAGAGCTGTACCAGGTGGCCGAGCGCTTCGTCGCCATGGGTACCCGCAAGATCCGCCTGACTGGTGGGGAGCCGCTGGTCCGCAACGGCATTGTCGAACTCTGCGCACGGGTCGCCGCCTTACCGGGCTTGCGCGAGCTGTGCATGACCAGCAACGGCTCGCAACTGGGACGCCTGGCCGCGCCGCTGTTCGATGCCGGGCTGTCGCGCTTGAACATCAGCCTCGACAGCCTCGACCCGCAACGCTTCAAGGCCCTCACCCGCACTGGCGACCTGCACCAGGTCATCGCCGGCATCGACGCGGCTCGCGCAGCAGGTTTTCGCCGTACCAAACTCAATTGCGTGGTGCTCAAAGACCGCAACGATCACGAAATCAACGACCTGGTGCGCTTTGCCATCGAGCGCGAGCTGGACATTTCCTTTATCGAAGAGATGCCCCTGGGCGTCATCAGCGAGCACCAGCGCAGCGAATCCTACTGCTCCAGCGATGAAGTGCGCGCACGCATCGGCGAACAGTTCACCCTGATCGAGTCGGCCGAATCCACCCAGGGTCCTTCGCGTTACTGGCGTGTCGCCGAAGCGCCGCAGATCCGCATCGGTTTCATCTCGCCCCATAGCCATAACTTCTGCGACAGCTGCAATCGTGTGCGGCTGACGGTCGAAGGCCGCTTGCTGCTGTGCCTGGGCAACGAGCACTCGAGTGACCTCAAGCAAGTGCTGCGCGCCCACCCGGGCAACAACGAGCGCCTGGACAAGGCGATTCGCGACGCCATCGCGCTCAAGCCCCACCGCCATCACTTCGACGTGCATGGCGAGGTGCAGATCCTGCGCTTCATGAACATGACCGGCGGCTAGTCAACCGCGCCTGCGCCCCTGCCCCGTCCTCTGAATGACCGCTGAAAAGTGACCGCCTGGGTGAGCGGCGCAATTTCCGCACACCCACTTGACTGTATTTGTATATACATGCTCATATCTGTGAACGTTGCCGCCCCCGCGTCCGGCCGGCGACTCGACCGCTCGACAACAACAATATGCGGAGATCCACAGCAATGACCCAGGCCAGCGCCTCGCGCAGCAAGCCCCTGATCGAGCGCCGCTCGATCGACTACATCCCGGAGAACGAGCGACACGGACGCCTCTACAGCCAGTTCACCCTGTGGCTGGGTGCCAACCTGCAGATCACCGCTATCGTCACCGGGGCCCTGGCCGTGGTGCTTGGGGGTGACGTGTTCTGGTCGCTGATCGGTTTGCTGATCGGCCAGCTGGTCGGCGGCGCGGTCATGGCCCTGCATGCCGCCCAAGGGCCAAAGCTGGGGCTGCCGCAGATGATCTCCAGCCGCGTGCAGTTCGGGGTCTATGGCGCGGCCATCCCGATTGCCCTGGTGTGCCTGATGTACCTGGGGTTCACCGCCACCGGCACGGTGCTGTCGGGCCAGGCCATCGGCCGGTTGCTCAGCGTCAGCGACAGTACCGGGATCCTGATCTTCGCCGGGGTGATTGTCCTGGCCACGGTGTTCGGCTACCGCATGATCCACTGGATCGGCCGTATCGCCAGCGTGCTCGGCATCATTGCCTTCGTTTACCTGTTCAGCCGCATCCTGGTCATCAGCGACATCGGTCAGCTCCTGGAAAACCGCCATTTCACCTGGGCCTCGTTCCTGCTGGCGGTATCGCTGTCAGCCTCCTGGCAGATCTCCTTCGGGCCCTATGTGGCGGACTATTCGCGCTACCTGCCGAGCCGCACCTCGTCATTCAAGACCTTCCTGGCCGCCGGCCTTGGCTCGGTGGTGGGTGCCCAGGCATCGATGGTTCTCGGCGTGTTTGCCGCCGCCATTGCCAACGGCCAGTTCTCCGGCCGTGAAGTGGCCTACATTGTCGGCCTGGGTGGCACCGGTGCCACTGCCGCGCTGCTGTATTTCAGCATTGCCTTTGGCAAGGTGACCATTTCTACCCTCAACTCCTACGGCAGCTTCATGTGCATCGCCACAATCATCAGTGGCTTTCGTGGACACATCGAAGTCAGCCGTCGCCAGCGCCTGGTCTTCGTGCTCGCCATTGTCGGTGCCGCGACCCTGATCGCTCTGCTCGGCCAGCACTCGTTCCTCACCGCGTTCAAGTCGTTCATCCTGTTCCTGCTGACCTTCTTCGTGCCCTGGAGTGCGGTCAACCTGGTGGACTACTACTTCATCACCAAAGAGCGCTATGACGTACCCGCGCTGTCCGATCCCAACGGCCGCTACGGTCGCTGGAACATGCCAGGCATCATCGTCTACACCATTGGCGTGCTGATCCAGATGCCGTTCATTTCCACCAAGCTCTACACCGGCCCGATGGTTGCCCACCTGGGCGGGGTCGATGTGTCGTGGATCATCGGCCTGGTGGTACCGAGCGTGCTGTATTACCTGGTGGCCCGTGGCAAGGCCGCCCAGGCACCGGCCCGGATGATCCTGCCGGAAGCCGTCAAACCCTGAGCGGATAGCAGCGCTTGCCCACCGCCTTGACGGTGGGCAAGCACCGTTCGGCGCCCAAACCAATAACGACATATTTTTATGCTGTAATTGATCTTGTAGGCCACTTCACCCGTCGAGGGTACTGCCATGAAGATCAGATTGCCGGTTGTGCTGCTGCTTGCAGCCTTGTGTGCGCTTCCCAGCTTGAGCCCTGCGGCTCAAACCCCTCCCCCTCAAGCTGAATCCGCCGCCCTGACTACCCGCCTGGCCCTGCGTGATCTGTGGGTCGAGCATATGTTCTGGATTCGCAATTACGCCATCGCCAATCAGGCCGGCAATCGCCAAGCGGCGGATGTCGCCAGTCAGGAGGTGGTCAGCAATGCCACCGCGATTGCCAACAGCATCGCCCCGCTCTACGGCCAGCCCGCCGCCGACCAACTGCTGAAGCTGCTCGCCGGTCACTGGGGTGCGGTCAAACAGTACAGTGACGCCAGTGTCAGTCAGTCGGCGTCCGGCAAACAGGCGGCGGTCAATGACCTGACCAGCAATGCCAAGGCGCTGGCCAAGTTCCTCGCCACGGCCAACCCGAACTTGCCGGAGGCAACGCTCAACACCCTGCTGGCCGCCCATGGCGGGCACCATATCGCGCAGATCGACGAACTCGGGAAAAAGGATTACAAGGCAGAAGCCGCCACCTGGAAACACATGCGCGAGCATATCCTCGGTTTGGCCGACGCCTTGACGGCGGCGTTGGTCAAACAGTTCCCGGACAAGTTCTGAGCGAGGTTCATTGATGTTCGAAGGCCTGGGACGTACCCAACAGGATTTGCTCTCGGCCCTGCTGTACCGGGCCGCCGGTATGAGCATCGAAGAACTGGCCAGCCAGCTGGCGGTCACCCGCACGGCGGTGCGCCAGCACCTGGCGGCGCTGGAACGTGACGCTCTGGTGGTGCGCGGCGATCTGCGCGCCACCGGTCGCCGCCCCGAGCAGCTGTACCGGCTCAGCGACCACGGCAGGGAGTTGTTCCCACGCCACTATCACCTGCTCGCCAACCTGCTGATTGATGAAGTGGCCAGCCTGATCGGCCATGAGGCCCTGGTGAAGCTGATGCGCAGTCTGGGTGAGAAAATGGCCGCAGACCTGAGCGCTACCCGCCTGGATGAGCAGCAGATCGCTGCCCATATGAAAGTGGTGGGTTATGAATCCGAAGTGTTTTTCCGCTCCGGTGAGCCGGCGCAAATTGTCGCCCATAACTGTGTGTTCCATCAGCTGGCCGAAGCTCACCCGCAAATCTGTGAGCTCGACCTGGCGCTGATTGGCAGCTTGGGTGGAGGGGACGTGCAGCACCTGGAATGCATGCTGCGCGGTGGGCAGGTGTGTCGCTTTCAACTGACGCGCAACACCTCATAGCTTGGCGATCGACACCTCGGTGGATTTCACGAAGGCAATCACTTCACTGCCTACCCGCAATTCCAGCTCGTGCACCGAGCGGGTGGTGATCACCGAGGTGACGATACCCGCCGAGGTCTGCACATCGATTTCCGATACCACCGGCCCTTCGATGATCTCCTTGACCGTGCCCTTGAACTGATTGCGTACGTTGATCGCCTTGATGGTCATGCTCTGCTTCCTCGTTCGGGGTTGCACTGCCGCGCAGTGCTTGAGGTGCAGAGTGCGCTGGATCAAATAAAATTAAAAAGAATAAATATTCACTTAATTAGACCTTATTGGAATATAAAATCGGCATATAGAAAGACCTATAAGTTATTTATTTTTGATTTTTTAGATCATTTAGCATCAGTGCATCTCTCATCGTTCAAGTGAGCGCAGCCTTGCACATCACCCCCAACACCCCGTTGCAGACCGCTCGGGCATTGGCCAGCGAATTCGCCCGCACGGTCGTCGAACGCGACCGCCAAGGCGGTACCCCGAAAAATGAACGCGATGCCATTCGCCGCAGTGGTCTGCTGGCCTTGAGCATCCCCCGTGAGTTCGGCGGTCTGGGCGGCAGCTGGACACAAACCTTCGAAGTGGTGCGCGAATTTGCCCGGGTCGACAGCTCCCTGGCCCATGTCTTCGGTTTTCATCACTTGATGCTGGCCACCGTACGCCTGTTCGCCACCCCGGCGCAGTGGCAACCCTGGTTCGAACTGACCGCACGTAAAAACTGGTTCTGGGGCAATGCCCTCAACCCGCTGGATGCGCGCACCGTGGTCAAGGATCGCGGCGGCTTTCGCGAGTTTTCCGGCAAGAAAAGCTTCTGCTCCGGCGCCAGCGACTCACAGATGCTGATCGCATCAGCCGTGGACGAAAGCGCCGGCGGCAAGCTGTTGATCGCGGCCATTCCCAGCGGTCGCAGCGGTATCACCCTGCACAACGACTGGAACAATATGGGCCAGCGCCAGACCGACAGTGGCAGCGCCACCTTCGAACGGGTGCGGGTCGAGGAAAGTGACCTGCTGCTCGATCCCGGCCCGCTGAGCACACCCTTTGCCTGTCTGCGACCGTTGATTGCCCAGTTGCATTTCGCCCATGTGTTTCTCGGCATCGCCGAAGGCGCCTTCGAAGAGGCGCGCCATTACGCCCTGACGGAATCGCGGCCGTGGTTCAAGTCGCAGGCTGAGCACAGTAGCGCCGACCCTTATGTGCTCCAGCACTTCGGCGACTTCTGGGTACGTCTGCAAGGCGCCAAGGTGTTGGTCGAACAGGCTGCCAACGCGCTCGACCAGGCCTGGGCCAAAGGCGCGGCATTGACCGCCGAACAACGCGGGCGCCTGGCCGTGAGCATCGCTACCGCCAAGGTCGCGGCCAACCGCGACGGCCTGGCCATTTGCAGCAAGGTCTTCGAGGTCACCGGTGCACGCGCCACCCAGGCGTCGGTGGGGCTCGACCGCCACTGGCGCAACCTGCGCACCCAGAGCCTGCACGACCCGCTCGACTACAAGCTACACGAACTCGGTGAATGGGCCCTGCGCGGGCAATTGCCGACTCCGACCTTCTACTCATAGTGTGAACCCCATGCAATTGCTCACCCTACCGCCGTCCCCGGCCCTGGCCACTTCGATCCGCGCTACCGCGCAAGTGTTCGAAGACCCGAAGTCCCAGGCCCTGCTGGCACACTTGCAGCAGGTCGCCCCCAGTGAAGCCAGCGTACTGATCATCGGCGAGACCGGTACCGGCAAGGAACTGGTGGCCCGCCACATCCACAACCTCAGCGGACGCCGCGACAAGCCGTTCGTGGCGGTCAACTGCGGAGCGTTCTCTGAATCGCTGGTGGAGGCTGAACTGTTCGGCCATGAAAAAGGCGCCTTCACCGGTGCCCTCAGCGCCAAGGCGGGCTGGTTCGAAGAGGCCAATGGCGGCACCTTGTTCCTCGATGAAATCGGCGACCTGCCGATGGCCATCCAGGTCAAGTTGCTGCGCGTGCTACAGGAGCGCGAAGTGGTGCGCCTGGGCTCACGCAAGAGCATCCCCATCGATGTAAGGGTACTGGCGGCAACCAACGTGCAGCTGGAAAAAGCCATCAACGCCGGGCATTTTCGCGAGGACCTGTATTACCGCCTGGACGTGGTCAACCTGGAGCTGGTGCCACTGCGCGAACGCCCGGGTGACATCCTGCCGCTGGTGCGCCACTTCATCCAGGCCTACAGCCAGCGCCTGGGCTATGGCCAGGTCAGCCTCAGCGCGCAGGCCGAGGCGAAGCTGCGCAGCTATGGCTGGCCGGGCAATATTCGCGAGCTGGAGAACGTCATCCATCACACCCTGCTGATCTGCCGTGACGGCGTGATCCGCGAAGAGGACCTGCGCCTGTCGAACATGCGCATCGAACGCGCCGACGACAGCAGCGGCGCGGACGACTCGGCGGAAGGGTTGCTTGAGCGGGCGTTCCAGAAACTTTTCGAGCAGGCGCCGGGGGCACTGCACGAAAAAGTCGAGGATGCTTTGCTGCGTGCAGCCTACCGCTTCAGTCACCACAACCAGGTACACACGGCCAACCTGCTGGGGCTTAGCCGCAACATCGCCCGCAGCCGCTTGATCAAGATCGGCGAACTGGCGGTCAACCGCCGCCAGCCGGCTACCAGCTCGCAGGGTGAGCGGATGCTTAACCTGTCGATCTGAGATATCGACTTGCTTAATTGTGGGAGCTGGCGACAGCCGGCGATGCTGACACCGCGCACTAACTGACACCGCAGCGATCTCATCGCCGGCTATCGCCGGCTCCCACAGGAATGCCTCATCGGTACACCTCCCTGCCCGCCTCTGGCGCCAACCGGCGAAACACCAGGGCCGAGGCCATGCACACCACCCCGCAGACACCAATCACGGTGGCTATATCGGCCACCCCGACCTGCTGCTCGCCCTTCACACTCATCAGCAGGCTGAGCAACGACGCCGCCATACCCACCGATACGCTCATGGTCAGTTGCGTGGTTGCCGCCGACAGACTGCTGGCACGGCTGTGCAATTCGGCCGGTACATCGGCGTAGGTCAGCCCGCCCATGGCGCTGAACTGCAACGAGCGGATCAGGCCACTGCAGAACAGAATCAGCACCACCAGCCAGTACGGCGTCTCCAGGTTGAAGGTGGCGCAGGCCAGCAGGCTCAGCCCGGTCAGCAGCGCGTTCCGGCTCAAGGTTCGGCGAAAGCCCAGGCGCCTGACGATGCGCACCGCCAGCAGTTTGACCACAAAGGCCCCGACGCCGCCGGTAAAGGTCAGCAACCCGGCCTGCAACGGGCTCAGGCCAAAACACAGCTGGAACAGCAGCACCATCAGGAACGGCTGCGCCGCCGTACCCAGGCGAAACAAGGTGCCGCCCCAGAAGTTCACGGCAAAGCTGCGCACCCGTAACGACGAAAAATCCAGCAAGGGCTGAGGGCAACGCCGGGCATGACGCAGGTACAGCACTGCGGCAATGGCACCGACCAGCAGCATCAACAGCCCCCAGCGCCGTTCCAGCAAACCATGGCCCAGGGTTTCAAAGCCGAACACCAGAGCGGCCAGGGCGACACTGCTGAGCAGCAGGCCGCGCACATCCAGCGGCTGCTTGCCGACACCGGGATAATCAGGGATGTAGCGCCGCACCAGGTAGATGCCGAGCAGGCCGATCGGCAGGTTGACCAGGAATATCCACTGCCAGGACAACAGGGTCACCATCAAGCCGCCCAGCGGTGGCCCGAGCATCGGCCCGATCAAAGGCGGAATGGCCAGGAAAGACATGTTGCGCAGCAGGTCTTCGCGTGACGACCAACGCAACAGAATCATCAACCCCACCGGCACCATCATCGCCCCGGCCGCTCCCTGGCACAGCCGCGCCAGGCACAGCTGCAGCAACGAACCGGCCAGGGCGCAGGCCAGCGATGCCAGGGTGAACAGCACCATGGCCAGCACGAACAGGCGCCGCGGGCCGAAGCGGTCGGCCGCCCAGCCGCTGACCGGCACCGCCAGCGCGGCGGCGAGCATGTACAGCGACACCACCAGGTTCATGCGCACGCTGGCGACCCCGAACTCAATGGCCATCTGCGGCAAGGCCGTCATCACCACGGTGGCGTCGATCAGCTCCATCAGAAACGCGCAGCCGATAATGATCGGTACCCGTCGTGATTGATTGACCTGTTGCGTCAGCGGCGCTACCTGTAGCGTGCCCAATTCAGAACAGCCCCGAGGTCGGCGGTGGAGTACCGGTCAGTTGCCAGTTGCCCACCGCGGCGGCTTTCCAGTGCCGCGGGTTATGGTTGGCCACGGTGCGGGCGTTGCGCCAATGGCGGTCGAGGTTGTGACTGCGGCCGGTGGTCGAGGCGCCGCCAACGTCGAAGAGCAATTCAGCGGCCTTGAGCGCGGACTCGGCGGCGATGTATTGCGCCTGGGCCACGTCGATGGCGGCCTGATCGACCTGCTGCGGATCAAGCTCCGCCGCCCAGGCGCGGTCGATCGAAGCAGCGGCGCGCAACACCACGGCTTCGGCGGTAAAGGCACGGGCGGCGATCTCACCCACGCTCAGTTGCACATAGGGATCGTCCACCGAACGGCTAGCGCTGCTGTGTTTGATCGGTCGCGCATGCTCGCGGGCAAAGTGCACGGCATCGTCCAGGGCATTGCGGGCGATGCCGGCCTGCACCGTGGCCAGGAACAGCTGCAGGAATGGCGTGACGACAGTGCGCTTGCCCTCCTCCACCGTCCGCGTGCGGATCTCGTCGGCATAGACCCGGACGTCATTGAGCCGGGTGGTACCGCTGGCGGTCAGGCGCTGGCCCATGGCGTCGAAATCATCGAGCAGCTCCAGGCCCTGACGGTCCCGTGGCAAGACGAAGGATACCGGCTGCTCGTCTTCATCCAGGGCCACCGCACTGATCCAGTCGGCATACAGCGAGCCGGTGCTGTAGTACTTGCTGCCACTGGCCCGGTAGTGCTCACCGTCACGCACCAGGCGCGCACTGATCGCGCCATTGGCGCCGCCCACTTCCCAACCGGCATTGCCCAGCACCGCCCCTTGCAGGTAGCGGGCGAACCAGCGCTCGCGCTCGGCCTCGGCCCCTTCAGCGCGCGAGGCCAGCAGCCCTTCGACAAAGCCGAAGCCGGGGCGCAGCGCCTGGGCGACGTTGGAGTCCACCGAGGCGATGCGCAGCAGCAAGGCGATGACATCGCTGACACTGCCGCCCGGCCCACCATGGGCCTGGGGAATACGGCAGGTGTAGAGCCCCGCCTGCGCCACCTGGCGGACCGCTTCATAGGGCAACTGTCGCTGCCGTTCGCGCTGCGCAGCGCCGGCGGCAATGAGTGGCAACAGGTTATCGATATTGCCCTTGATGTCGTCCAGGTGACGGCGTTCACGGCGTGGTACTGCAGATAAACCAGGCATAAAGCATCCTTGTGTCAGTCAGGCGGATCAGATCGCTAAGCGGAGAAATTCGAAGCTCGTGCGCCGGCCGCTTTCCAGGTGCGGGATGGCGTCGAGCAAGGCACGGGTATAAGGATGTTGCGGGCGGTCGAAGACATCGCGGACCGGGCCGCTCTCCACCGCCACGCCGTCTTTCATCACCAGCACCTGGTCGCTGACATGGTTGATCACCCCCAGGTCGTGAGAGATGAACAGGCACGCCAGGCCCAGGCGTTGCTTGAGGTCGTCGAGCAGCTCCAGAATCTGTGCCTGCACCGACACATCGAGGGCCGACACCGGTTCGTCACAGACCAGAATCTGCGGTTGCGCCGCCAATGCCCGGGCAATGGCGATGCGCTGGCGCTGCCCCCCCGACAGCTCGATCGGACGGCGCAACAGGAGGCTTTCGTCGAGGCGCACCAGCGCCAGCAGTTCCAGCGCCCGGGTGCGCCAGCTGGCGCGCAGGTGGCCGGCCACTTCCAACGCCTCGAACAACACACGCTGCACGGTGTAGCGCGGATCGAACGAGCTCAGCGGGTCCTGGAACACCACCTGGATACTGCGCCGCAGCTGCCGTTTTTCATCCTCGCCGAGGTTCAGCCAGGGCCGGCCCTTGATGTGAATCTCGCCGCCGTCGGGGGTTTCCAGGCCGAGGATCATCCGCGTCAGGGTGGTCTTGCCCGAGCCCGACTCGCCGACAATGCCCAGGGTGCGGCCCTTGTACAGCTCTAGTGAAACGCCATCGACCACGGTGCGCCGCTGACCATCCGGGCCCTTGAACGCTTTGCTCAACTGCTGCACCTGCAACAGCGGCGCGCTGGTTTCCTTTGCCGGCGCGCTGACCGCCGCCAGCGCGGGCTGCTGCGGACGGCGAAAATGCACAGCGGCGCCGGCCTTGAGCAGGTACTGGGTATAGGGGTGTTGCGGGTCCTGCAGCACCGCTTCGACACTGCCTTGCTCAACGATGACACCGTTGTGCATCACCGCCACCCGGTTGGCCAGGCGTGAAACCACCGCCAGGTCATGGCTGACAATCAACATTGCGGTGCTGTCGCCACGCAGCGATTCCAGCAGGTTGAGCACCTGCGCCTGGACGGTGGCATCCAGCGCCGTGGTCGGTTCATCGGCAATCAACAGGCGCGGGTTGCAGGCGATGGCCGAAGCGATCAGCGCACGCTGGCGCAGGCCGCCCGACAACTGCCAGGGATACTGACGGGCGCGCAACTCGGGCGCCGGCACGCCCACCTGACGCAACAAGTCGAGCACCCGTGCCTGACGCTGGTCGCGGTTCAAGCGGGTGTGCAATTGCAGCGGTTCGGCGATTTCCTTGCCTACCGGGCGCAACGGATCAAGCGACCCCAGCGCGTCCTGCATGACAAAGCCGATCTGCGCTCCGCGAACCTGGCGCCAGGCGCGTTCGTCGAACTGACGCAGGTCCTGCCCCGCGAAGGCCAGGCGCTGGGCCTGAACCTGGGCATGGGCGCCGGTGAGCCCGGCGAGGGTACGCGAGGTGACGCTCTTGCCGGAGCCCGACTCGCCCACCAGCGCCAGGCATTCACCCGCCTGCAGGCTGAAGCTGATGCCCTTGAGTACCGCTGCGCCCTGGCCGAAACGGACCTGCAGATCACGGACATCAATCAGCGGCTGAGGCAATTGAGTAAAAGCGTTCATAGGTGTTTACCTTCGTTACGGCGCAGCAGTTCACGGCCGATGGCGGTGATCGACACCACCGTGAGGGTGATCGCCAGGGCCGGCCAGGCCACCAGCCACCAGGCGTTGGCCAGGTAGTTGCGGCCGATTGCGAGCATGCCGCCCCACTCCGGTTCCGGCGGTGGCGCGCCGAAGCCGAGAAAGCTCAGCGCCGCCCCGGCAACGATGGTGCTGCCAATACCGATGGTGGCGAGGATCAGGATCGGCTTGATGGCGTTGGGCAGTACATGCCGCCAGATCACCTGACGGCGTGGCAGGCCGAGGGTTGTAGCGGCCTCGACGTAACCGGCGCCGCGCACCACCAGGGTCTGCGCCCGCACCAGGCGGGCATAGCGCGGCACACTGGCAATGCCCACGGCGATGATGGTGTTGAGCGCGCCCTGGCCGAAGAAGGTGATGATCACCAGTGCCAGCAGCAGGTCGGGAAACGCCAGCAGCACGTCGACCAGGCGCATCACCGCAGCATCGACAAACCGCGGCCCCAGGCCGGCAGCCAGCCCCAGCACTGTCCCCAGCAGCAGCCCCAGGGCCGTGGCACTGAGGCCCAGCACCAGCGAGGGGCGCACGGCATGCACCAGGCGCGCAAGAATGTCGCGACCATTCTCGTCGGTGCCCAGCCAGTGCAGACTGTTGGGTGGCTGAAACGCCTGGCGCGCACTGGCTTCCAGCGGATCGGCAGACACCAGCCAGCCCGGCTGCAGCGCTGCCAGTACCAGCACAACAACGTATACCGCGGCCAGTATCAGCCCGGGCCGCCAGGCCAGTTGCTGCAGGTTGCGCCGCCAGTTGCCGAAGCGTCCTTGAAGGTGAATCGGTGCGGGGCTCGGCACAGCCAGCACCGCTGCTGTTGAATTGATCGGCGCCATCGGGCACCTCCACGGGCTAAAGGTTGTCGTTCACGGCGCCGGATTGGGGAACTGCCGATGGATCTGCTCGATGCGCGCCAAGGCCTGCTCATCGAGCTGCACCTCCAGTGCGCCGAGGTTGTCGGCCAGTTGTTCCAGGCTGGTCTGCCCGCTCAGGGCACTGCTGACAAAGGGCTTGCCGATGACGAACGCCAGCGCCAGCTGTGCCGGGCTCAGCGACAGCTCGGCCGCCAGCGCCACATAGGCGGCAATGGCCTGCTGGGCAGCGGGGCTGTCGTAGCGATTGAAGGTGCGGTACACCGCTGACAGCCGCGAGCCTTCAGGCAAGGCGCCGTTGAGGTATTTGCCGGTCAAGGTGCCGAAGGCCAGGGGCGAATAAGCCAACAGGCCCAGCTGTTCGCGCTGGCTGAACTCCGACAACCCCCCCTCGTACAGGCGATTGAGCAGGCTGTATGGGTTCTGGATGCTGACAATCCGCGGCAACCCCTGTTCACGGGCTTCACGCAGGAACTCGGCCACACCCCAGGGTGTTTCGTTGGACACACCGATGTGGCGGATTTTGCCGGCCTTGACCTGCTCGGCCAGCACCTGCAAGGTTTCGCCAATGCTCACCACCTCGGCATCATCGGTGCCATAGGGATACTCGCGCTGGCCGAAAAAGTTGGTGGTGCGATCTGGCCAATGCAACTGGTAAAGGTCCAGGTGGTCGGTGTGCAAGCGCTTGAGGCTGCCGTCGAGGGCAGCAACAATGTTGGCCCGATCATGGCGGCTGCGGCCGTCGCGAATATGCGTGCCGGCACCGGGTTGACGCGCCGGGCCGATGATCTTGCTGGCCAATACCACTTCGCGCCGCCGGCCGCTTTTGGCCAACCAGCTGCCGATGAAGCGCTCGGTGCTGCCCCAGGTCTCGCCATGAGTCGGCGTCGGATACATCTCGGCGGTGTCGATCAGGTTGATACCGGCTGCCACGGCAGCGTCGAGCTGGCGATGGGCATCGCCTTCGCTGTTCTGGTGGCCCCAGGTCATGCTGCCAAGGCCGAGCACGCTGACCTGGATGTCGCTGTTGCCTAGTGTGCGTTTGATCATGCTGTGTCCGTCTTCGATAGGGGAAAAATCAAACCGCCGCGGCGGCGCGCTGGTACTGGCTGGCGGGGTACGGCAGGCCAAGGTGATCGCGTAAGGTGCTGCCCTGATAGTCGTGGCGGAACACCCCGCGTTTTTGCAGCAGCGGCACCACCTCATCGACAAACACTTCGACCCCGGACGGGAACATGTCCGGCATGATGTTGAAGCCGTCAGCGGCGCCAGCGCGGAACCAGTGTTCCAGCGTGTCGGCGACTTGCTCGGGGGTGCCGACGATCAAACGGTGGCCGACCAGAATTCGCCGCGACAGCTCGCGAATGGTCAGGTTCTCGCGGCGCGCCAGGTTCAGCTGGGCTTCAAGGAACCCATGGGAACCGCGCTCGAAGGCATTGACCGGGCCGATGCGCTCCCAGGGCAACGGCGCGTCCAGCTCCAGTTCGTGCACTGCCAGACCGACCCGCGCCGCCACCTGGTTGATCAAACCCTCCTCGCCGTAATAGGCATTGAGCTCATCGAAGCGCGCCTGGGCCTCAGCCTCGGTGCTGCCGATTACCGTCGACAGCCCCGGCATGATCTTCAGGTGCTGTGGGTTGCGGCCCCATTGACGGGCGCGCTGCTTCATCTCCTGGTAGAACGCCTGGCCATCGACCAGGGTGGTCTGGGTGGTGAAAATCGCGTCGGCATACCGTGAGCCCAGGGCCTTGCCGCCTTCGGAGGAGCCCGCCTGCACCAGCACCGGGCGGCCCTGAGGTGAACGCGGCAGGTTCAACGGCCCCTTGACCGAAAAGTGCTGACCGACGAAATCGATGCTGTGGACCTTGGACGGGTCGGCAAAGCGCCCGCCCTGGGCATCGCCGATCACTGCGTCATCCTCCCAGCTGTCCCAGAGTTTCAAGGTGACATCGATGAATTCGTCGGCTCGGGCATAACGGTCGACGTGGCGCGGCGCACCGGCCAGGCCGAAGTTCTGCGCGGCCGCGTCACCGGCATTGGTGACCACATTCCAGGCCGCACGACCGCCACTGATATGGTCCAGCGAGCTGAAGCGCCGGGCCAGGTTGAACGGGTCGTTGTAACTGCTCGACGCCGTGGCGATCACCCCGATGTGCTGGGTCGCCAGCGCCACTGCGGTGAGCAGCACGGTAGGTTCCAGACGCCCGGCCGGGTGCTCGGCGATGTCCCCGACCAGCGCCGGGCCATCGGCCAGAAAGATCGCATCGAGTTTGCCGCGCTCGGCGATGCGGGCAATGTTGCGGTAGTACTCGACATCCAGGTAGGCATCGGCCGCCACCTCGCCCTTGCGCCAGGCGCTGGCGTGGGCGCCGAAGCCGAGAATGTTCATGCCGATGCTCATCGTTGGGTTGGACTGGCTCATGGCAACTCCACAGTAATTGGCTTCAAACGGCGCTGGCTTCATCGCGGGCGCCTGCGTCTTCCTGGTTCGCGTGCTGCGCGTGCAATTCACGCCAGGCCGCGCCGGGGCTGACGCCGTTGAGGTAGTAATGGCCCAGGGCACGCTCGCGGAAGATCGCCGGGTTGTGCGACGCCAGGGTGCGGGCGTTGCGCCAATGCCGGTCCAGGCGTCGGGCCTGGCTGGTGGCCGAGGCGCCGCCGACTTCAAACAGCAGGGTGGTGGCTTCGAGCACCTGTTCCAGAACGATCTGCTGCGCCTGGTAGGTGCGGATGTCGGCTTCGACGTAATCGGCTTCAGTGACGGTGCCGTCGAGCTCGGCCTGGTGCACCTGCTGCAACACCTCGGCGACGCCCAGCACCAGGGTCTGGGTGGCATAGGCCAGGCTCGACAGGCGGCCAATCACCCGCTGTACCAGCGGATCGTCCTTGGGGCTTGATTGCCCGGGGATGCCGAACGCGCGGGTACGGCCCTGGACGAATTCCGTGGCATCGCGTTGCACGGCACGGGCAATGCCAGCCAGGGTTGCCAGGTGGAACAGTTGATAGAAGGCCGAGAGATACGACTCCGCGCGCAACTCACCTGGCTTGAAGCGCCGCAATACCTGCTCCGGGGCCACCGCCACCTGGTTGAAGCGGGTGGTACCGCTGCCGCTGAGGCGCTGGCCAAAGCCGTCCCAGTCATCCTCCAGGCTGACGCCGGGGGCCGTGGTCGATACCACGACACTGACAAAATCCTTGTCCTCCATGGCCACGGCCGCCACCCAGTCGGCGTAGATGGCGCCGGTGCAGTAATACTTTTCGCCCTGCAACAACCAGCCTGCCTCGGGGGCCTGAGCATCCACCGCACTGAGCTGAACCGTGTTGCCGGTGCTGTCGGTGCGCTCGGCCATGGCCGCGCCCCACAACTGCCCTTCCACCACCTTGGTCAGCCAGTAACGCTGGGAGGCGGCATCGCCACTGGACAACCGGCCTTCGACGAAACCGAAGTGCGCGCGAAAAATCTGCGGCAGGTTGGAGTCGGCTTCGGCGAGGTCGATCAGCAGGCGGAACAACACCGGCAGGCTGACCTGCGCGCCTTGCAACGCTTGCGGTACTCGCAAGGCACCAAAGCCGGCCTCGCGCAGCCAGGTCACCGGCTCGTGAGCCAGTTCGCGCTGCTGTTCGCGGGCCACAGCGGTCTGCGCGATACGGGCGAACACCGGAGCAAAGCGCGCCTGCAGCGGTGAGTAGTCCAGGCCAGCGCGGGTCGCGGCCAAGGGTGATTTCAGGTCATGGGCACTCATGGCTTGTCCTTGAAAGGGGTCACACGCGGGTACTGCGTGGATCGACCCAGTGGTTGATCAGGTCGACGAGGAAATTGACGACCACATAAATGGCCGCTGCCAGCAGGGTGATCCCCAGCAGCAACGGCATGTCCTTGGTCACGGCGGCGTCGAGCATCAGCCGGCCGATCCCCTGGCGAGCGAAGAGCATTTCGATGATTACCGCGCCCCCCAGCAGGCTGGCGAAGACAAAGCCCGACAGCGTCACCAGCGACACCAGGGCATGGCGCAAGGCGTGCTTGAGGCGCACGCCGAGCTCCGACATGCCGCGCGCCCGCGCCATGGCGATAAAGGGCTGTTCGAGGATGTCTTCCAGTTCCTGGCGCAGCACTTGGGTGAGTACCGCAGCAATCGGCAAGGCCAGGGCCAGGCTCGGCAGAATCAGTGCCTGCCAACTGTTGGAGCCGGACGGCGGGAGCAAATGCCAGCCGAAGGAAAACAGCAGCAACAGGACAATGCCGATCACGAACGAGGGCGCCGACGACAGCACCAGCTCGCTGCCCGAGACCAGCGCACGCACCCAGCGCGGCCGGTTGGCACTGAACACGGCGCAAACCACGGCCAACAGCACCGACAGCAGCGCCGCAGCCAGCGACAACTGCACCGTCGCCCCCAGTTGCGAGCCGATCACCTGCAGCACCGGGCTGCGCAAGCGATACGACTCACCCAGGTCGCACTGGGCCAGACGCCCAAGGTACTGGCCGTACTGCACCAGCAGCGGCTGGTCGAGGCCATACTCGGCACGCACCTGGGCAATCAGTTCAGCGCTGGGCATCGCGTCCGGGCCGCCGAGGATTGCCAGGGCCGGATCGCCGGCACTGAGATTGATGGCCATAAAGGTCAGGGTCGCTGCGCCCCAGAGCACGCCCAGACCCGCCAATAAACGCCAGGCTATTCGCTGAATGCTGTTCATTTGCTCTCCTGGTCAAGCCAGACGCTGGTGAAAAACGGCGTGTTGTGCGAGGTGTCGAAAATCAGGCCCTTGACCTGTTTGCGGTAGGCCAGCAGTACATGGCTTTCGAACACCGGCACCGCCGGGATGGTCTGCGCCAGGCGCTCCTGGGCGGTGCGATAGAGTTCGGCCAGCGCTGTCGGGTCGGTGGTGAGTCGCGCCGCACTGAGCGCCCGATCCAGCTCGGCATCACGGAAGCGCCCGACGTTCTGGCCGATCAGCTTCGCGGTGCTGATCGATTGGCTGTGGTAGAGGATGAACAGGCCATCGGGCGTGTTGGTGTGCCAATAACCGCCACCGATGGCCTGGAAATCACTGGCGTAACGGCGTTGGGTGACCTGGGCCAGGGGCAGCAGTTCGATGTCGATCTCGAAGCCGACTTTCTTCAGGTCGGACTGGATGGCCACGGCGATGCTGCTCGGATAGGCGGCGGTTTCATAGGTCAGCAACTGGGCCGCCAGGCGCTGGCCGTTCTTGACCCGATACCCCTGGGCATCGCGCTGCTGCCAGCCGGCCTGGTCGAGAATGCGGTTGGCCGCAGCGACGTCATAGGCCAGGGCATCCTTGAACGCCGGGTCGTAGTAGCGGGTGTTGGCGGCGAGAAAATCGCCCTTGGCCAGGTACTCGCCAAAGCCGGTGATCCAGGCCAGGCCATCACGGTCGATGGCCTTGGCCACGGCCCGGCGCACCTCAATCTCATCGAAGGGAAAGCGTTCGACGTTGAAGGTCAGGCTGCGAAACGGATTGGCTTTGCGGATACGGCTGCGCAGTTCCAGTTCGGGATTGTCGCGAATGGCCCTGGCGTTCTGGGTCGGGGCATCGACAGTGAAATCCGACTGGCCCGACTCCAGGGTGCTGAAGCGGATCATCGGCTCCGGAACAATGCTCAGCTCCAGGCGATCGAGATAGGCTTCGCCCTGGTGCCGGGTTACCGGTGGCGCCCAGTTGTAGCCTTGGCGTTTGACGAACGTGGCGCCCTGGTCGCGGGTATAGCGTTCGAGCACGAACGGCCCCGAGCCGATCGGGTGTTCGGCAATACTCTTGGGTGCCTCGATGATCTGCCGCGGCGAAATCATGCTCAGCCAGGACTGCGCCAGCACGTCGAGAAACGGCGAGTAGGGTTCACGCAGATGCGCCTCGAAGGTGTACTCATCGACAATGCGCCCGTCCACATAGGGTGCAATGTAGGCCGCCGCCAACGGCGATTTGGTCGCCGGGTCACGCATGTGCTCAAGGTTGATCTGCAGCGCCCGGGCGTTGAATTTTTCGCCGTCGCTGAAGGTCACGTCATCGCGCAGGTGAAAAGTGTAGGTCTTGCCGTCGGCAGAGATCTCCCAGGACTTGGCCAGCCATGGCGAGATGTTGCCCTGCTCGTCCTGGTACAACAGGCAGTCGAACAGGATGCGTCCCAGCCACTGCACGTTGCCGTGGGAAATCGAATGCACGTCCAGCGTGGTGGTGTCCGAGGCCGTGGACACCCGCAAGGTGCCGCCGGACTTACCCGGTGCATGTTCAAAATAGTCCTGGGCGGCGTAACTCAGGGTGCCGTTGCTGAGCGTGCCATCGATGGCACTGCCCTGCCCCGGCGCCTGGCTGCCGCCCGGCTTGCAGGCACCCAGGGCCAGCAAGGCGCCCAGCACCGTCAGGCTGGCGAGCCGTGTGATTACACTCATGTCGATCTCCCGCAGGTGCCGCATGCACGGCACCCGCCCCTGGCTCAGAAGTTGTAGGCAATACCGGTGAAGGCGCCGAAGCCGTCACCCGGATACAGCGACGCTGTGTCCTGGCCCCTGGCGTTGTAGGTGGGCAGTACGGCGGTGACGTAGTCCTTGTCGGCGAGGTTCTTCAGGTCCAGGTACACCTGCCATTTGTTGTTCGGCGCGTCATAGCCCAGGCGTGCGCCCCAGAGGGTGTAGGACGGTGCGTAGAAGGTGTTGGCGTAGTCCACCGCGGTGCTCGACGCCGAACGCACGTTGATGCCGGCGTAGAAACCATTGGCGTACTGGTAGAACAGTTCGCCCTGGTAGACATGCTTGGGCAGGCCCGGCAGTTCGTTCTTGCTGAACAACGGGTCGTTGCGGTAGTGGAAGTCGTTGAGGGTGTAGGCCTGGCGCCAGCTCAGCACATCGCCGTTGTCACGCTGCCAGAGTTTGGTGGTCAGTCCGGCCTCGACACCCTGATGGATGGTCGGGGTGGAGTTGTAGGTCGACACCACTGCGGCCGAGGTGTTGGTCGCCGGGATGATCTCGACGTTGAGCAGTTCATCCTTGATCCACGATTTGTACAGGGTCAGGCTGCCATCGAAAATCTCCGAACGCCCGCGAACACCCACTTCCACGGTATTGGCGCTTTGCGGCACGAGGTTCTTGGCAAAGTTGGTGGTCACCCCGGAGCCGGAACTGGACCAGGAGCTGGGCGGATCGATGGAACGGCTGACGTTACCGAACACTTGCACGTCCGGGGTCAGGTAGTAGCGCAGCCCCACCCGTGGCGCCAGCTTCCACTCCTGGTAGCGATAGTGGCTGGGGAAGTCGCTGGTGTTGGCGCGGTCGCTGAAGGTCACGTCGACATTGCGCTTGACCTCAATGGCCGAGACGCCGGTGGACAGGTACAGGTTATCGGTCAGGCCCAGGTCGTTGCCGAGCGAGAACACATGGTCGAACGAGCCATCGTATTCGACCTGCTTCTGCAGCACGCCGAGGTCCTTGTCACCCTTGTAGGTGCGCACCCCGGCGCGTATGTGCTGGGTACTGCTCCAGCCGGCGGTGGTGGTGCTGGACAGGCCGAACAGTTCATCGCTGCGGCTGTACTTGAGCGAGTAGTTGATATCGCGCCAGTCCCAGTAGTTGGGGTTGACCGTGCTCTTCTTGCTGAGGATCTGCGGATAGTTGTGATAGACCAGCCCGGCGACCAGGGTCGAATCGTCGTCGAAGGTGTAGGTGGTCTTGCTGCCCACCCAGGTCGAGCCTTCCTTGGTTGAGTCGGCACGGGTTGCGCGGGTGGCCGCGTTGGTCTGCGAGGAGTTCTTCTTCAGCTGTGCCAGGGTCAGGGTGCCGGAGTTCTCGTGGTACTCCTCGCGGTAACGGATGTAGAGGCGGGTTTCCAGTTTCGGGTTGAAGCGGTAACCGAAGTTGCTGACCACACCCTTGGCTTTGGTGAAGGTGAAATCCTGGTAACCATCACGACGGGTATTGTCGACGCTGATGAAGTAGTCTCCCGCGCCCGCCACGCCACCGGTACTCAAGGTCTGCTTCTGCCAGCCGAAGCTGCCGCCTTCGACCTTGATACGGTTGCCCGGCGCAGTGAGGCCGGAGTTGGTCACAAAGTTGATTGCCCCGCCCAGGGACAACGCGCCGTATTCAAAGGCGTTGGCCCCGCGCAGCACTTCGGTGTAACTCAGGCCCTGGGTGTCGAGCAGCTCATAAGGCGTACCACCGGCACCGGTCAGAGCCAGGCCGTCGAAGAGGAACTTGGTGCCTTCACGGAAATAGCCGGGCGAAGTGTTGGCGCCCGAACCACGAATGGAAATCTTGATCGCATCGTTGCCACCCGCGGCCTGGGCATACACACCCGGCTGATAGGCCAGGGTGTCTTCCAGGGTCGCCGAGCGGCCCTTCTCCACTTCAGCCTGGTCAACCAGCCCGGTGCCCCCGGGGATTTCGTCCAGTTGTCCCTGCGCTTGTTCCACCGGGCTGATTTTCGCGGCCTGGACCGTCACGGTCTCCAGGCGTTGTTCGGTTTGTCCGTGGTCCTGGGCCTCGGCCAAGGGGGCCAGGGTCAGCAGTGCGGCGCCAACACCGGCGAGTGTCCAGTCTCTCCCTACTACTTTGGTCGAATGAGTACGTATTGCGGTTGTTGCCCGAGGCACGAAATTCAAGGTCTTGCTCCCCACCTGATTAAAAAAATAGGCGAGTTTCTATTGGTATAGTCAATCTCACTGAAGGCTATTGCAGTGACCGTGCCAATCTGAAAAACCTCGATATTCCGGGCACTTGGCGAAAAAAACCGGGTTAAACAATTGTTCGAAATCGCAGCATCTGTGGATCTGCTGTTGCCTGGCAAACAGTTGCACGATCGATAGACACCGCTGCGGATAATCAGACACCGATAGAGCCCATCGATAGGCTCATCGACACACTTGATTAGCCCATACATTCCGTACGGGAATACACTAGCGCGCATCCGCATTACCCGAGCCTTGCGCTAGACAAGGCCTGCAACCAATCGTGACCTCATCCCCAGCCAACTGCGCTTGCGACGCCTTGTTGCCGGGCATGCCTATGCCCGCTGCTTTGTGCAGCCACCAGAATAAGGAGATAACCATGGGACTTGGCAGACGTCAGTTCTTCAAGCTCTGTACCGCCGGTGTTGCCACCGCCACCTGCGCGACCCTGGGCTTCGCCCCCGGCATGGCCCAGGCCACCCAGTCGCGTCAGTACAAGCTGTTGCGCGCCAAGGAAACCCGTAACAACTGCACCTACTGCTCGGTGGGTTGCGGGATTCTCATGTACAGCCTCGGTGACGGCGCCAAGAACGCCAAGGCGCGCATCTTCCACATCGAAGGCGACCCGGATCACCCGGTCAGCCGCGGTTCGCTGTGCCCCAAGGGCGCCGGCCTGGTCGACTACGTGCACAGTGAACAGCGCCTGCTGTTCCCCGAATACCGTGCTCCGGGTTCGGACAAATGGCAGCGCATCAGCTGGGACCACGCCATCGAGCGCATCGCCCGGCTGATGAAGGACGACCGCGATGCCAACTTCATCGAGAAAAACGCCAAGGGCACCACGGTCAACCGCTGGCTGAGTACCGGCATGCTCTGCTCCTCGGCCGCCAGCAGCGAAACCGGCTCGCTGGATCAGCGCTTCACCCGCGCCCTGGGCATTCTCGGCACCGACAGCCAGGCCCGCGTCTGCCATGCGCCGACTGTCTCGGCGCTGGCGCCGACCTTTGGCCGTGGCGCCATGACCAATAACTGGGTCGACATCAAGAACGCCAACGTGGTGTTGATCATGGGCGGCAACCCGGCCGAGGCGCACCCGGTGGGCTTCAAATGGGTGATCGAGGCGAAGATCCGCAACGGCGCCAAGGTCATCGTCGTCGACCCGCGCTTCAATCGCAGCGCCGCGGTGGCCGACATCTACTCGCCGATCCGCGCCGGCTCCGACGTGACCTTCCTGATGGGCGTGGTCAACTACCTGATCACTCACGACAAGGTCCAGCACGAGTACGTGCGCCACTACACCAACGCCAGCCTGATCGTGCGCGAGGACTACCACTTCGACGACGGTCTGTTCAGCGGCTACGACGAGAAAAAACGCAGCTACGACCGCAGCTCCTGGACCTACGAGCTTGACGCGAAAGGCTACGCCAAGCGCGACCTGACCCTCAGCCACCCGCGCTGTGTGTGGAACCTGCTCAAGGCTCACGTCAGCCGCTACACCCCGGAAGTGGTCACCAACATCTGCGGTACCCCCAAGGATGATTTCCTGCAGATCTGCGCGATTCTCGCCAGTACCTGCGTGCCGGATCGCACCGCCACTTTCCTCTACGCCCTGGGCTGGACCCACCATACCAACGGCGCACAGATGATCCGCGGTTCGGGCATGATCCAGCTGCTGCTGGGCAACATCGGCATGGCCGGTGGCGGCGTCAACGCCCTGCGCGGTCACTCCAATATCCAGGGTTACACCGACCTCGGCCTGCTGTCGCTACGCCTGCCGGGCTACATGAATCTGCCCTCCGACGAGCAGACCACGCTGGCCACCTACCTCAAGCAGACCACGCCGACAGCACTGCTGGAAGACCAGGTCAACTACTACAAGCACACGCCGAAGTTCTTCATCAGCCTGATGAAAAGTCTCTGGGGCGACAAAGCCACCGCCGACAACGACTGGGGCTTCGACTGGCTGCCCAAGTGGGACGACAGCTACGACGTGCTCAACTACAGCAACCGCATGTTCGAAGGCAAGGTCAACGGCTACATCGCCCAGGGCTTCAACCCGGTGGCGGCGTTCCCGGACAAGAACAAGGCCCAGGCGGCACTGGCCAAGCTCAAGTTCCTGGTCATCATCGACCCGCTGGCCACTGAAACTTCGAGCTTCTGGCAGAACCACGGCGAGCAGCACGACGTCGACACGGCCTCGATCCAGACCGAAGTGTTCCGCCTGCCCTCCTCCTGCTTTGCCGAAGAAGACGGCTCGATCGTCAACTCCGGGCGCTGGCTGCAGTGGCATTGGGCCGGTGCCGCGCCGCCCGGCGAGGCCTGGCACGATGGCAAGATCCTCGGCCATCTGTTCATGAAGATTCGTGAGCTGTATGAAAAGGAAGGCGGCGCCAACCCGGCCCCGGTCCTCAACATGGCCTGGGACTACGTCGACCCGTACGACCCGAAGCCCGAAGAAGTGGCCAAGGAATCCAACGGCCGCGCCCTGGCTGACCTGCACGACGAGCAAGGCAAGCTGATCCTGCGCAAGGGCCAGTTGCTCGACGACTTCTCGCAGTTGCGCGATGACGGCAGCACCCAGTGCTTCAACTGGATCTTCGCCGGTTCCTGGACCGAGCGAGGCAACCAGATGGCCCGGCGCGACAACGCCGACAGCGGCCTGGGCTGCACGCCGGGCTGGGCCTGGGCCTGGCCGCAGAACCGGCGCATCCTTTATAACCGTGCCTCGGCCGACCCGCAGGGCAACCCGTGGGACCCGAAACGCAAGCTGATCGGCTGGGACGGCCAGCGCTGGAGCGGCGTCGACGTGCCCGACTTTGCCGTCACCGCTGCGCCGGGTGGCAAGGTCAACCCGTTCATCATGCTGCCTGAAGGCCTGGGCCGGCTGTTCTCGGTCGGCGCCCTCAACGACGGTCCGTTCCCTGAACACTACGAACCGACCGAAAGCCCGCTGGCGCACAACCCGCTGCACCCGAAAGTGACCTACAGTCCGACGGCGCGCGTGTACGAAAGCGACCGCAAACGCATGGGCAAGCGCGAAGACTTCCCTTACGTCGCAACCACCTACTCGATCACCGAGTTGTTCCGCCACTGGACCAAGCACGCGCGCCTGAACGCCATCGTCCAGCCCGAGCAGTTCATCGAGATCGGCGAAAAGCTGGCCAATGACAAAGGCATCGTCCAGGGCGACACCGTCAAGGTCAGCACCCAGCGCGGCTACATCAAGGCCAAGGCCGTGGTGACCAAGCGTATCCGCCGCCTCGCGGTGGATGGCCAGGATGTCGACACCATCGGCATCCCCTGCCACTGGGGGTATGAGGGCGCCACCCGCAAGGGCTTCCTGGCCAACACCCTGACCCCGGGCGTCGGCGACTCGAATACCCAGACGCCGGAGTACAAGGCGTTTCTCGTGAATATTGAAAAGGTCTGAGGGCGAAACCATGTCCATGCAATCCCAAGACATCGTCCGCCGCTCGGCCACCAGCGTGCTGACCCCGGCGCCACACACCCGTGATCACCAGGCCGAAGTCGCCAAGCTGATCGACGTGAGTATCTGCATTGGCTGCAAGGCCTGTCAGGTAGCCTGCAACGAGTGGAACGACCTGCGTGACGAGGTCGGTCACAACGTCGGCGTCTATGACAACCCGGCGGACCTGTCCGCCGAAACCTGGACGCTGATGCGTTTCGACGAAGTCGAAGACGAGAGCGGCAAGCTCGAGTGGCTGATCCGCAAGGACGGCTGCATGCACTGCGCCGACCCCGGCTGCCTGAAAGCCTGCCCGCAACCGGGGGCGATCATCCAGTACGCCAACGGCATCGTCGACTTCCAGTCCGAGCACTGCATCGGCTGCGGCT
>OEPS010000138.1_pt1 | contig 27187 bp, 19 predicted proteins | sample 1539411 | NCBI WGS metagenome assembly OEPS01 (sample SAMN02671747, study PRJEB22543) | soil metagenome | biome: bacteria | place: China:Hunan Province, Lengshuijiang City | collected 2012-10-15 | depth 0.08m m
CAGCCAACTTTTATCAGAAAAAAGGCAAGCACATCATCACCAGCAAAACCGAACATAAAGCCGTGCTGGACACCTGTCGTCAGCTGGAGCGCGAAGGGTTTGAAGTAACCTACCTCGCCCCGCAGCGTAACGGTATTATCGATTTGAAAGAACTGGAAGCCGCGATGCGTGATGACACCATCCTTGTTTCCATTATGCACGTGAATAACGAAATCGGCGTGGTGCAGGATATCGCTACCATCGGCGAGATGTGCCGCGCCCGCGGTATCATTTACCACGTTGACGCCACCCAGAGCGTGGGCAAACTGCCTATCGATCTGAGCCAGCTGAAAGTTGATCTGATGTCCTTCTCCGGCCACAAAATCTATGGTCCGAAAGGGATCGGCGCGCTGTATGTGCGTCGTAAACCGCGTATTCGTATTGAAGCGCAGATGCACGGCGGCGGTCATGAGCGCGGCATGCGTTCCGGTACTCTGCCTGTTCACCAGATCGTCGGTATGGGTGAAGCTTACCGTATCGCGAAAGAAGAGATGGAAACTGAAATGGCCCGCCTGCGCGGCCTGCGTGACCGTCTGTGGGCTGGCGTGAAAGATATGGAAGAGGTTTACCTGAACGGTGATCTTGAGCAAGGCGCGCCGAACATTCTCAACGTCAGCTTCAACTACGTTGAAGGCGAGTCGCTGATTATGGCCCTGAAAGATCTCGCGGTCTCTTCCGGTTCAGCCTGTACTTCCGCAAGCCTCGAGCCATCCTACGTGCTGCGCGCGCTGGGGATGACCGACGAGCTGGCGCACAGTTCTATTCGTTTCTCTTTAGGTCGTTTTACTACCGAAGAAGAGATTGACTACACCATCAATCTGGTTCGCAATTCCATCGGTCGTCTGCGCGATCTTTCTCCGCTGTGGGAAATGTTCAAGCAGGGCGTGGATCTGAACAGTATCGAATGGTCACATCACTAATTCGGCACCAGTACACATAAGGAGAATTCATCATGGCTTACAGCGAAAAAGTTATCGATCATTACGAGAATCCGCGCAACGTCGGTTCTTTTGACAATAGCGACGAAAACGTCGGCAGCGGCATGGTCGGCGCGCCGGCTTGCGGCGATGTGATGAAGTTGCAGATTAAGGTCAACAATGAAGGTATCATTGAAGACGCGCGCTTCAAGACCTACGGCTGCGGTTCCGCCATTGCTTCCAGCTCCCTGGTGACCGAATGGGTAAAAGGGAAATCGCTGGATGAAGCTCAGGCGATTAAAAACACCGATATCGCCGACGAGCTTGAACTGCCGCCGGTGAAAATCCACTGCTCTATTCTGGCGGAAGACGCGATTAAAGCCGCGATTGCGGATTACAAAAGCAAACGTGAAGCAAAATAATTAAGAGTTGAGGTTTGTTATGTCGATTACTTTAAGCGACAGTGCAGCAGCGCGAGTCAACGCCTTTCTGGCCAACCGTGGTAAAGGGTTTGGCCTGCGCCTGGGAGTAAGAACTTCCGGCTGTTCAGGTATGGCTTATGTACTGGAGTTTGTTGACGAACCGGCGGCAGAAGACACCGTGTTTGAAGACAAAGGCGTGAAGGTCGTGATCGACGGCAAAAGTTTGCAGTTCCTCGACGGTACGCAGCTGGACTTCGTCAAAGAAGGTCTTAACGAAGGGTTTAAGTTCACTAACCCGAACGTGAAAGACGAGTGCGGCTGCGGCGAAAGCTTTAACGTGTAATTGCAATGTAATCTAAACCCCACTACGGACGTCCGTAAGTGGGGTTTGCTTTATCTCGTTAACCCTGAGGTTGTTATGGACTATTTTACCCTCTTCGGGTTACCGGCCAGCTATACCCTTTCGTTAGAACCCCTGGCTGCCCGGTACCAGGAGCTACAGCGCCAGTATCACCCCGACAAGTTCGCCAGCGGCAGCGCGGCCGAACAGCTCGCCGCCGTGCAGCAGTCCGCCACCATCAATCAGGCGTGGCAAACCCTTCGTCATCCGCTGACCCGCGCCGAATATCTCCTTTCGCTTCACGGTTTCGATCTCGCCAGCGAGCAGCATACCGTGCGCGATACCGCGTTCCTGATGGAACAGCTGGAGCTGCGCGAGGAGCTTGATGAGATAGGCAGGGCGAAAGATGAGGCGCGGCTGGAAGGCTTTATTAAACGGGTAAAAGCGCTGTTTGATACCCGGCATCAGCTGATGGTTGAACAACTGAATAACGAGACGTGGGAGGCGGCGGCGGATACCGTGCGCAAGCTGCGTTTTCTCGATAAACTGCGGAGCAGTGCGGAACAACTCGAAGAAAAACTGCTCGATTTTTAATTTTCGGAAGCAATTATGGCCTTATTACAAATTAGTGAGCCCGGCCTGAGCGCCGCGCCGCACCAGCGACGTCTGGCGGCGGGTATCGATCTGGGCACCACCAATTCACTGGTTGCTACCGTACGTAGCGGCCAGGCCGAAACACTGCCCGACCATCAGGGGCGCTATCTGCTGCCGTCGGTGGTTAACTATCAGGCTTCGGGTTTAACGGTGGGTTATGACGCGCGCGAAAACGCCGCTCAGGATCCGGTTAACACCATTAGCTCCGTCAAACGCATGATGGGCCGTTCTCTCAGCGATATTGAGGCCCGCTACCCGCATCTGCCTTATCAACTGCAGGCCAGCGAAAACGGTCTGCCGATGATTCAGACCACCGGTGGGTTGCTCAATCCGATTCGCGTTTCTGCCGATATTCTGAAGGCGCTGGCCGCACGCGCCACCGAGGCGCTGGCGGGCGAGCTTGACGGCGTAGTGATCACCGTTCCGGCCTACTTCGACGACGCACAGCGTCAGGGAACCAAAGACGCCGCGCGTCTGGCTGGCCTGCACGTGCTGCGTCTGCTGAACGAACCGACCGCAGCGGCGATTGCCTATGGTCTGGACTCCGGTCAGGAAGGAACGATCGCGGTATACGATCTCGGCGGCGGAACCTTTGATATTTCCGTGCTGCGCTTAAGCCGCGGCGTATTTGAAGTACTGGCGACCGGCGGCGATTCAGCCCTCGGCGGCGATGATTTCGACCACCTGCTGGCCGATTACCTGCGCGAGCAGGCTGGACTGAGCGATCGCAGCGACAACCGTCTGCAGCGCGAACTGCTCGACGCGGCTATCGCGGCGAAAATTGCCCTCAGCGATGCTGATACGGCGTGCGTCAACGTTGGCGGCTGGCAGGGAGAGATTACCCGCAGCCAGTTTAACGATCTGATCGCGCCGCTGGTAAAGCGCACTCTGCTGGCCTGTCGTCGCGCCCTAAAAGATGCGGGCGTTGAGGCGCAAGAGGTGCTGGAAGTCGTCATGGTTGGCGGCTCTACCCGCGTGCCGCTGGTTCGCGAGCGCGTTGGCGAGTTTTTTGGCCGTACGCCGCTGACCTCTATCGACCCGGATAAAGTTGTCGCCATCGGCGCGGCGATTCAGGCGGATATTCTGGTGGGTAATAAGCCGGACAGCGAGCTGCTGCTGCTCGATGTGATCCCGCTCTCTCTGGGGCTGGAAACCATGGGTGGCCTGGTAGAGAAGGTTATCCCACGCAACACCACCATTCCGGTGGCGCGCGCGCAGGAGTTTACCACTTTCAAAGATGGTCAGACGGCGATGTCTATCCACGTTATGCAGGGCGAGCGCGAGCTGGTGCAGGATTGCCGCTCCCTCGCGCGTTTTGCGCTGCGCGGTATTCCGGCGTTACCGGCGGGCGGGGCGCATATTCGCGTCACCTTCCAGGTGGATGCCGACGGTCTGCTGAGCGTGACGGCGATGGAAAAATCGACCGGCGTCGAGGCCTCTATCCAGGTAAAACCGTCCTACGGTCTGACCGATGGCGAAATCGCCAGCATGATTAAAGATTCGATGAGCTACGCCGAACAGGATGTCCAGGCGCGGATGCTGGCCGAGCAGAAAGTTGAAGCCGCACGCGTTCTGGAAAGCCTGGTCAGCGCGCTGGCCGCCGATGCAGCGCTGTTAAGCGCCGCAGAGCGTCAGGCCATCGATGACGCCGCGGAGCAAGTACGCGCCGCAGCGGCAGGCGATGATGCCGATGCAATTAAAGAAGCGATTAAAAATATCGACACACAAACCCAGGAATTTGCCGCACGCCGTATGGATCAATCGGTCCGTATCGCGCTGAAAGGCCAATCCGTGGACGAGGTTTAAAATGCCAAAAATTGTTTTTCTGCCCCACCAGGACCTGTGTCCGGATGGCGTAGTTGTGGAAGCTGAGAGCGGTGAAACCATTCTTGATGCCGCTCTGCGTAGCGGTATCGAAATTGAGCATGCCTGCGAAAAATCCTGCGCCTGCACCACCTGCCACTGCATCGTGCGCGAAGGCTTTGACTCGCTGGCTGAAAGTACCGAAGATGAAGACGACATGCTGGATAAGGCCTGGGGGCTGGAGCCCGACAGCCGTCTGAGCTGCCAGGCGCGGGTGACCGACGAAGATTTGGTCATCGAAATTCCGCGTTACACCATCAACCACGCACGCGAGCATTAATATGGGACTGAAATGGACCGATAGTCGTGAAATCGGTGAAGCGCTGTACGACGCTTTCCCGGATCTCGATCCGAAAACCGTTCGCTTCACCGATCTGCATCAGTGGATTTGCGATCTGGAAGAGTTTGATGACGATCCGAACGCATCCAATGAAAAAATTCTTGAGGCGATTCTGTTAGTCTGGTTAGACGAAGCCGAATAATTTTCGCGTAATGATTTACTCGGTGGTTATCAGCCGGATAAATCAACGGGCGAAAGAACTTTACGGGCTGCCATACGGCGGCCCGTTTGCTAAGAAGGATAATGATAATGACCGAAGCGATGAAAATTACGCTTACCGTGCAGCCTGCCGATGCGCGCTGGGGAGAAAAAGCGTCTTACAGTATTAATAACGACGGTATTGCCCTGCATCTGAACGGCAAAGATGACCTCGGTTTAATTCAGCGCGCGGCGCGAAAAATTGACGGCATGGGCATCAAACATGTCGCGCTTGATGGCGAAGGTTGGGACACCGATCGGGCATGGGCGTTCTGGGCAGGCTATAAAGGGCCAAAAGGCAGCCGCAAAGTTGAGTGGCCGAACCTGGACGATGCGCAGAGAAGCGAACTGGACAACCGCCTGACTATTATTGACTGGGTGCGCGACACCATCAACGCTCCGGCGGAAGAACTGGGGCCGGAACAGCTGGCGCAGCGCGCGGTTGACCTGCTGTGCAGCGTGGCCTGCGATAACGTTTCTTATCGCATCACCAAGGGTGAAGATCTGCGCGAGCAGAACTACCTGGGCCTCCACACCGTCGGCCGCGGCTCCGAGCGTCCGCCGGTCCTGCTGGCGCTGGACTATAACCCAACCGGTGACAAAGAAGCGCCGGTGTACGCCTGTCTGGTCGGTAAAGGCATTACCTTTGACTCCGGCGGATACAGCATCAAACAGAGCGCCTTCATGGATTCGATGAAGTCCGATATGGGCGGCGCGGCGACGGTAACCGGCGCGCTGGCGTTCGCTATCACGCGTGGTCTGAACAAGCGCGTGAAGCTGTATCTGTGCTGTGCCGATAACCTGATTAGCGGTAATGCCTTCAAACTTGGCGATATTATTCACTATCGCAACGGCAAAACCGTAGAGATTATGAATACTGATGCTGAAGGTCGCCTGGTGCTGGCGGATGGTCTGATCGATGCTTCTGCGCAAAAGCCTGAGTTAATTATCGATGCCGCCACGCTGACCGGCGCCGCGAAAACCGCGCTGGGCAATGATTATCACGCCCTGTTCAGCTTTGACGACAAGCTGGCGAATCGCCTGCTGGCGAGCGCGCAGGCTGAGAACGAAGCCTTCTGGCGCCTGCCGCTGGCTGAGTTCCACCGCAGCCAGCTGCCGTCTAACTTTGCTGAACTGAACAACACCGGCAGCGCGGCCTATCCGGCGGGCGCCAGCACCGCAGCGGGCTTTCTGTCGCATTTCGTGGAAAACTATCACCAGGGCTGGCTGCATATCGACTGTTCGGCAACCTACCGCAAATCTGCCGTTGAGCAGTGGTCGGCGGGCGCGACCGGCCTCGGCGTGCGTACCATTGCCAACCTGCTGACGGCAGAGTAATGGGTCTTGCCGGGTGGCGCTGCGCTTACCCGGCTGAAAAACTCGTGGGCCCGTGCGAGCGTAGTGCCGCCGGGCGATTTTGAAGTAGCGAAACTATGTCCGAAACTAAAAATGAGCTAGAAACCCTGCTGGAAAAGGCGGCTATCGAGCCAGGCCATCGTCCGGCGTTTTTCCGTACCTTGCTGGAATCCTCCGTTTGGGTTCCGGGGGCTGCCGCGCAGGGCGAGCAGGTCGTTGAAGATAGCGTGCTGGATTTGCAGCACTGGGAAAAAGATGACGGTACCTCGGTCATTCCTTTTTTCTCCTCGCTGGAAGCGCTACAGCAGGCCGTTGAAAATGAACAGTCTTTCGTGGTGATGCCGGTACGTACGCTGTTCGCTATGACTCTTGGCGAGACGCTCTATCTCAACGCCAAACTACCTACCGGCAAAGAGTTTGCGCCGCGCGAGATTAGCCACCTGCTGGGGGAAGAGGGCAGCCCGCTCAGCACTCAGACCGTACTCGAAGGCGGAGAGTCGCTGCTGCTGTCTGAAGTCGCCGAGCCGCCCGCGCAGATGGTGGATTCACTGACCACGCTGTTTAAAACGCTGAAAACGGTGAAGCGCGCGTTTTTATGTTCAATTAAGGACAGCGCCGATGCGCCGGCTAATCTGCTGATTGGTATTGAAGCGGAAGGCGATATCGAAGAGGTTATCCAGGCTACCGGCAGCGTAGCAACCGATACGCTTCCCGGCGACGAGCCGATTGATATCTGCCAGGTGGTGGAGGGGGAGAAGGGGATCAGCCACTTTATGATTGCCCACATTACGCCGTTCTATGAAAAGCGCTGGGGCAGCTTTCTGCGCGACTTTAAGCAGAATCGAATTATCTAAAAATAACGGGGGCTTTTGCCCCCGTTGTTCCGTCTACTGCAGCGGTTCAATCGGCAAATCTGCCCGTGCGCCCCATTCGCTCCAGGAGCCGTCATACAGGCTAACGCCGTTAACGCCCAGGGTTGTGAGCGCCAGTAATACAACCGCTGCCGTTACGCCTGAACCGCAGCTGACAATGATTGGCTGCTCAAAGTCGACGCCCTGGCGAGCAAAAATCTCATTGAGTTCATCGGTTGTTTTGAGTTCGCCGTTAATCACCAGTTCGGTCCAGGGAACGTTTAACGCGCCGGGAATATGCCCGCAGCGCAGGCCCGGGCGGGGCTCGGCTACCTGACCGTGAAAGCGACCGGCAGGACGAGCATCGACGATCTGTGCCGATCCTTCATGGCTCACCAGCAGCACATCGGTCAGACGCTTGATCGCCTGCGGATCGAGACGGCCGTCAAAATCACCTTCCGGTAGTTCGGGAAGGCCTTGTTCCAGCGGGAGTTCATCGCGACGCCAGCCTTCAAGACCACCGGCAACAATCGACACCTTTTCCACGCCGAAAGTACGCAGCATCCACCAGGCGCGCGGCGCGGAGAAAAGATTACCTTCATCGTACACCACCAGATGTTTATCGCTGCTGACGCCAAGTTCGCGCATCGCGACGGCAAACGCTTCAGCGCGCGGCATCATATGCGGCAGCGGGCTGGTCTGGTCGGAGAGGGCTTCGATATCGAAAAAGACGGCGCCGGGAATATGGCCTGCCAGATACTCTGCATTAACATCGCGATCTTCCTGACCCGGCGGGGCCATCCGCGCGTCGATAATCTGGATTTCCGGGTCATCAATATGTTCCGCCAGCCAGTCGGCTGCGATAAAAAACGAGGTAGACATGAGTGCCTCCGTGTCATCAACAATAGAATGATTGTTGTTGTTTTTCACAATATCGACAAGGCATTTTCAAGAGGATGCGGCGGGAATGTGATATTTCCCCCGAACCGACTCGGGGGAATGTCGGTTAAAACTGACTTTGCTGCAGATAGCGCCATGCGTACTGCGCGTAAAGTTCAGCACCGCTTTTCATCACCTGCTCATCGATATTAAAGCAGCCGTGGTGGTGCGCGTAGTCGCTGCCTTTATCTTTATTGCCAGAGCCGAGCAGCGCGAAGGCGCCGGGAATATTTTCCATATAAAAGCTGAAATCTTCTCCGCCGGTGGTTGGCTTTTCGCTAAAAAGGACGCCCTCGCCAAACGTATCGCGAATAACCGACTGTGCCAGCAGCGCGCTGCGCTCTTCGTTGATGACCGGCAGCGTACCGTAGCAGTAGTCAACCTGAGCGGTGGCGCCGTAAACGGCGGCGGTATGCTCGGCGTAGCGCGTAATCGCCGCTTCCAGACGCTGACGTGCGGCAAGACTGAAACAGCGTACGGTACCGTCAAGTACGGCGTTTTCGGCAATGACGTTAAAGCGCGTGCCAACCTCCATTCTGCCGATAGTCACTACCGCAGACTCCAGCGGAGAAGTCTCGCGCGCCACGATTGACTGGAGATTCATAACGAAAGCGGAAGCGACCACTGCTGCGTCGATGCAGGCCTCCGGCATCGACCCATGACCACCGCGGCCGCGGAACGTGACCTTCAGCAAATCCGCTGACGCAAAGGAGGAGCCAACGTTGCAGGAGATTTTGCCGGACGGCGTGCCTGACCAGATATGCATCCCGAAAACGTTATCCACGTTATCGATAGCCCCTTGTTGAATCATCGCCTTCGCCCCTTCGGCAATCTCTTCTGCAGGCTGAAAGATCAGCCTGACGTTGCCAGCAAGCTGCTCGCGCACTTCATACAAGGCATGAGCCGCGGTCAGCAGCATCGCGGTGTGAGCGTCATGACCGCAGGCGTGCATTTTTCCCGTGGTCTGCGATTTATAGCCAAGCTGGTCGTTGAGCTCCAGTACCGGTAGAGCATCAATATCCGCGCGCAGAGCCACGGTTTTACCCGGCTGACCGCCGATGATGTCGGCGATAATACCGGTGGGATGAGTTCGCCGATAAGGGATACCAATGGCTTCCAGCGCTTCGGCGATGCGATCCGTGGTGCGTTTCTCTTCCCAGGGGAGTTCAGGATGGGCGTGCAGGTCGCGGCGAAAAGCGATCATCGCCGGTTCTTCTCTGGTGATAATTTCGCTTATGGCAGGGTTAATCATTAATAGCTCCATAATTTGCTAAACATTCAACGCGCTCAACCGGCAATCGGCGTCAGGTAGCCGACCAGTATTCCGGCTAACACCACCGAAACCATGGTCACGGAAACGAATCCGCCGACCAGCATCGGACCCAGCATATGGTGAGTCAGCATTTGACGCTCTTTTTCATCGAGGGTGAGGGCGTTGATGGCCTCGTTGGTAATAATGTAGTCGGCCGGGAAACCATACAGCGCGGTCAACGAGATGGCGAATGACATCGGACCGCTGACGCCAAGCAGTTTCCCAGCCAGCCAGGAGACGATAAACATACCAACAACCGCCGTGGCGATTAATACCACCATTGGGAAAAGCAGGCGCAGCAGCATTTCCGGGGTCGCTTTATTTAATGTATCAAAGATAAAAAGCATTAACGCCATAATGGCGAAGCCAAAGCCGTTAGCCTTTTGCAGGGTATGTTTTTCGAGAAAACCTAATGAAGTAAATACCACGCCAAAAAACAGACACAGTACGAACGGGCTGATATTGACTATCGGCTTTGCAAGGTCGGCAACAAACCAGGCCAGACAGCCAACCAGCGCCAGACGCAGGAATTTAAAGTAGTTACTGTTATAGCTGCCGGGTATTTTGCTGAACAGGCGCGGCATTTTCTCTTCCCCAACGCCGGGCATTGCGTGCTCAGCTACCATATCATCGTAGCGGTGCTCGCCGCTGCGGTAACGGGCAAGCAGCGTTTTACCTTCGCGCTGCAGCATGATCGCGGTCAGCGGATATCCGGCAAACCCTTGCATGACGTAAATCAAAATGGCAAATACCGACAGATCGATCAGGCCCGCGTTGCTTGCTCCTTGCGACATAATCAGCGAGGAGACGATGCCGCCAACTAGCGGAGGAATGGTCACCAGCGCGGTATTACGGTCGAACAGCACCATACATACTGCAAAAACGCTCGCCGCTATTCCGGCAATGCCGGCGAGTGAGATAACAACGGTCTTCCACTGCTGGGCCAGCTCTTTAAGCGACAGCAGGGTGCCCATGTTGGTGATTAACAGATACATCAGCATTATGGCAACCGGCGTGGTGATCCCTGCCCGGCTGATTATATCCTCAGGAAAAAATGTCCAGTAACCAATGAGAAACAATACCGCGCAGACAAATACCGAAGGTATCCAGGCTTTTGTACGGGTAGAAACAACGTCACCGATATAAAGAATTAAAATAATAATCGACAATGCCACCATCTGAGACATAAATAACTTCCATATTATTTATCTCATATATGTCATATGAGATGAGTTGATGTTGTGCTATCAGGCAACCCGTGGAATGCAAAATGAATAGCGGTGCCGGAGCCTTTATTTATAAAAGCTTTTATATATCCATCAATTAATAGAAACGATGCTCATTGTCAATTTATATGGCTAAAGATCATGGGTTTCAGAATAAAACCCATGGCTGGCGGCTGATATTCAATATTGATATAAGAAAAATCGCAGTACATTTACTTCGTTCAATTAACTCGCTCCCGTTCTTCCTCGCCCGGCAAGGACTCGCCGCGAACATCTATCATTATTGCAGGCGAGCGCTATTGGTAATTCAGCCATTAACGCATAATAATGTGTTCACTAAATGCATCTGGCCGCAGGGCCGAGGGGTTAGAAGGATGAAACCATTTCGTTTGGCAGCGTTATCTTTGGCGCTACTCACCGCGCTATCGTTAACCGGCTGTGATGACAGCGGTAAACCTCAGGCGACTGCGCCAGCGGCGTCTGCGGCGGTGGAAAAAGAGAGCGCGAAGCCGGATAGCGCTCAGCTGGCGGCGCTGGCGGAAAAAAGCCAGGGTAAAGCGTTAACGCTGCTGGATGCCTCTGAAGTGCAGCTTGACGGTGCGTCGACGCTGGTGCTGACCTTCTCTATTCCCCTGCAGCCGGATCAGGACTTCTCCCGCAGCGTACATCTGGTCGATAAAAAGAGCGGCAAAGTTGACGGCGCGTGGGAGCTGGCGCCCAATCTTAAAGAGCTGCGGCTCCGTCATCTTGAGCCAAAGCGCGAGCTGATCGTTTCGGTGGATCCCACCCTGGCGGCGCTGAATAAAGCGACGTTTGGCAGCAGCTTTGAAAAAACCATTACCACCCGCGATATCGCCCCGAGCATCGGCTTTGCCAGCCGTGGCTCGCTGCTGCCGGGAAAAGTGGTGGCCGGACTGCCGGTGATGGCGCTGAATGTTGATAACGTCGACGTTAACTTTTTCCGTATCAAACCTGAATCACTTTCGGCCTTCGTCAGCCAGTGGGAATACCGTAATTCGCTGAGCAACTGGGAATCGGACGAGCTGCTGAAGATGGCCGATCTGGTCTACACCGGCCGTTTTGACCTTAATCCCGCGCGCAATACGCGTGAAAAACTGCTGCTGCCGCTGGCGGATATCAAACCTCTTCAGGAGCCTGGCGTCTATATCGCGGTAATGAATCAGGCGGGCCACTACAGCTACAGCAACGCTGCAACCTTGTTCACCCTCAGCGATATCGGCGTGTCAGCGCATCGCTATCACAACCGGCTGGATGTCTTTACCCAGAGCCTGGAAAACGGCGCGGCGCAGTCCGGTATCGATGTTCAGCTACTGAACGCCAAAGGGCAAACCCTGGCCCAGGCGAAAAGCGACGCTCAGGGTCACGTTACGCTGCAAACGGATAAAGACGCAGCGCTGCTGCTGGCGCGTAAGGACGGGCAAACTACGCTACTGGATCTCAAACTGCCGGCGCTGGATCTGGCGGAGTTTTCTATTGCCGGCGCGCCGGGATTCACAAAGCAGCTATTTATGTTTGGCCCGCGGGATCTCTATCGCCCGGGTGAAACGGTGATCCTCAACGCCCTGCTGCGCGATAGCGACGGTAAGCCGCTTCCCGAGCAGCCGGTGAAGCTGGAAGTGGTACAGCCGGACGGCCAGGTTATTCATTCAACGGTAAGCAAGCCGGTAAACGGCCTGTACCAGTTTACTTATCCGCTTGATAGCGGCGCGGCGACCGGAATGTGGCACATTCGCGCCAGCACTGGTGATAACCAGCCGCGCGAGTGGGATTTCCACGTCGAAGATTTTATGCCTGAGCGTATGGCGCTGAATCTTACGCCGCAAAGTACGCCCGTTGCGCCCGCTGACGATGTGAACTTTGCCGTAACCGGCGCTTATCTGTACGGCGCTCCGGCCAGCGGCAACCAGCTACAGGGTAAACTGTTCCTGCGCCCGCTGCGCGACGCGGTGCCTGCGCTGCCAGGTTTCCAGTTTGGCGATATTGCCGAAGAGAATCTTTCCCGCAGCCTGGATGAGGTGGAGACCGCGCTTGATGAGCAAGGCAATGCCGAAATTACTGCCGCCAGCCAGTGGCAGGAGAGCCACTCGCCGCTGCAGGTGATCCTGCAGGCCAGCCTGCTGGAATCCGGCGGTCGTCCGGTTACCCGGAGCGTCAGGCAGCCAATCTGGCCTGCCGATGCGCTACCGGGCATTCGTCCGGAATTCGCTCTGAAAGAGGTTTACGACTATCGCACCGGCAGCACCATTAAGCAGCCGGTGGTGGATGAAAACGGCAACGCCGCTTTTGAGATTGTTTATGCCGATGCCAAAGGCGAGAAGAAAGCGGTATCCGGGCTGCAGGTGCGGTTGATCCGCGAGCGCCGCGACTACTACTGGAACTGGTCTGATAGCGAAGGCTGGCGGTCGCAGTTCGATCAAAAAGATCTGCAGGAAGGCGAGGAGTCGCTGGATCTTCCTGCCGGGCAATCGGCGAAAGTCAGCTTCCCGGTTGAATGGGGATCCTATCGCCTGGAAGTCAAAGGGCCGGATGATGTCGTCAGCAGCGTGCGCTTCTGGGCCGGTTACAGCTGGCAGGATAACAGCGATGGTCAGGGAGCGGCGCGCCCGGACCGCGTCACCATGAAGCTGGACAAACCGGCCTATAGACCAGGTGATACCATCAAACTGCATATTGCCGCTCCGGCGGCCGGTAAAGGCTATGCGCTGGTGGAGTCGAGCGAAGGGCCGCTATGGTGGCAGGAAATTGACGTTCCGGCGGAGGGGATGGACCTGTCGATTCCGGTGGATAAAACCTGGAATCGCCACGATCTGTATCTCAGTACTCTGGTGATTCGTCCCGGGGATAAATCCCGCTCCGCGACGCCAAAACGGGCGGTGGGTCTGCTGCATTTGCCGCTCGGCGACGAAAACCGTCGTCTGAATCTGGCGCTGGAGGCGCCGGCTAAAATGCGCCCGAACCAGCCGCTGACGGTGAAGGTTAAGGCCAGCGTCAAAGATGGCGAGACGCCGAAGCAGGTTAACGTTCTGCTCTCCGCCGTGGATAGCGGCGTACTGAATATCACCGACTACGCGACGCCGGATCCGTGGAACGCTTTCTTTGGTCAAAAACGCTACGGAGCGGATATCTACGACATCTATGGTCAGGTGATTGAAGGGCAGGGGAGACTCGCGGGGCTGCGCTTCGGCGGCGACGGCGATGAACTCAAGCGCGGCGGCAAACCGCCGGTTAATCACGTGACGATTATCGCCCAGCAGGCGCAGCCGGTAGCGCTGGATGAGAAAGGCGAAGGGGCGGTCACCCTGCCAATCGGCGATTTTAACGGCGAACTGCGGGTCATGGCCCAGGCGTGGACCGCGGATGATTTTGGCAGCAGCGAAGATAAAGTCATCGTTGCCGCGCCGGTGATTGCCGAGCTGAATATGCCGCGTTTCCTCGCCAGCGGAGACACGACACGTCTGGCGCTGGATCTCAGCAACCTGACCGACAAGCCGCAAACCCTCAACGTTGCGCTGGCCGCCAGCGGCCTGCTCCTGCTGGAAGGTGGCGAAATACCGCCGGTACAGCTGGCACCCGGCGCGCGCAGTACTCTGTTTGTGCCCGTTCGTGCCCACCAGGGCTTTGGCGACGGCCAGCTAAATGCCACTATCAGCGGCCTGAACCTGCCGGGGGAAACTTTCGCGCCGATGCAGAAACAGTGGAAGCTGGGCGTGCGTCCGGCGTTCCCGGCACAGACAGTGAATTCCGGTGCCGTCCTGCAGCCGGGTGAAAGCTGGCAAGCTGCGGCTGAGCAAAGCCAGGGTTTCTCCCCGGCGACGCTGCAAGGACAGCTGGTATTCAGCGGCAAGCCGCCGCTTAACCTGGCGCGCTACATTCGCGAGCTCAAAGCTTATCCTTATGGCTGCCTGGAACAGACAACCAGCGGGCTGTTCCCGTCGCTCTACACCAACGCAGCCCAGCTAAAAGCGCTGGGCATCAGCGGCGATAGCGATGAGAAACGACGCGCGGCGGTGGATATCGGCATTTCTCGCCTGCTGCAAATGCAGCGCGATAATGGCGGTTTCGCCCTGTGGGATAAAGAAGGGCCGGAAGAGTACTGGCTGAGCGCCTACGCGATGGACTTCCTCGTGCGCGCGGGCGAGCAGGGCTACAGCGTACCGGCTAACGCCGTCAACAACGGTAACCAGCGGCTGCTGCGCTATTTACAGGAGCCGGGTCTGATGACCGTTCGCTACAGCGATGATGCCCAGGCCAGCCGTTTTTCCGCCCAGGCCTACGCCGCGCTGGTGCTGGCGCGGCAGCAGAAAGCGCCGCTCGGCGCGCTGCGCGAAATCTGGAGCCGCCATGACCAGGCGCGTTCCGGCCTGCCGCTGCTGCAGCTGGGCGTTGCCATGAAATTGATGGGCGATGCGCCGCGCGGGGATGAAGCCCTGAGGCTGGCAATGGCGACACCGCGGCAGGATACGAACCGCTGGCTCGGAGACTACGGTAGCGAGCTGCGCGACGACGCGCTGAAGCTGGCGCTGCTGGAGGAGAACAAGCTGCTGCCGGAAGCGCAAAATATCCTGCTCAGTAACCTGGCGGATGAAGCCTACGGGCAGCGCTGGCTCTCGACCCAGGAGAGCAACGCTCTCTTCCTCGCCGGGCGCACGTTGCAGGATCTTCCCGGCAGCTGGCAGGCGCAAACTTCGCTGCAGGGCGAACCGCTTTCCGGCGAGAAAGCGCAAACCCGCAACCTGACCGGCGATCAGCTGGCTGCGCTGCAGATAACCAACACCGGCCAGCAGCCGCTCTGGCTTCGTCTCGACAGCAGCGGATACCCGCAGGTCGCACCGCAACCTGGGGGGAACGTACTGGGGATTGAACGGCAAATTTTCGATACCCAGGGCCGGCAGAAATCGCTCTCTTCGCTGCGCAGCGGCGAACTGGTGTTGGTGAAGCTGGAAGTCACGGCCAAACGTAACGTGCCGGACGCGCTGGTGGTGGATTTACTTCCGGCGGGGCTGGAGCTGGAAAACCAGAATCTGGCCAACAGCAGCGCCAGCCTGCAGGAAAACGGTGAAGTGGTGCAGAATCTGCTCAACCAGATGCAGCAGGCGGATATCCAGCACCTTGAGTTTCGCGACGATCGCTTCGTGGCCGCAGTGGCTATTAATGAAGGCCAGCCGGTGACGCTGATGTATCTGGCGCGCGCGGTAACGCCGGGCACTTATCAGGTACCGCAGCCGCAGGTGGAGTCGATGTACGTACCGCAGTGGCGGGCAACCGGTGCGGCCAGCGGCCCGCTAACCGTTACCCCGTAAATGCGGATATTGAGGCGCATACAACGCCGCTGGCGCTGGCTGGCGGCGTTTGTTTTTCTGCTGTGGTTAGCTGTACTGGCTGCCGACCGGCTATGGCCGCTGCCGCTGCATGAGGTCGCGCCTGCCAGAGTAGTGGTGGCGGAAGACGGGACGCCGCTATGGCGCTTTGCCGATGCGCAGGGCGTCTGGCGCTATCCGGTAACCCTTGCTGACGTGTCGCCACGCTATTTACAGGCGCTGATCCACTATGAAGATCGCTGGTTCTGGGATCATCCCGGCGTAAATCCTTTCGCAATCGTTCGCGCCGCCTGGCAGGATCTGACTTCCGGGAGAGTGATCTCCGGAGGCAGTACCCTGACCATGCAGGTTGCGCGTCTGCTCGATCCACATCCTCGCACCTTCGGCGGCAAGCTGCGTCAGCTTTGGCGTGCGCTGCAGCTGGAGTGGCATCTGTCAAAAAGCGAGATCCTCACGCTGTATCTCAACCGGGCGCCGTTCGGCGGCACGCTGCAGGGGATCGGCGCGGCCAGCTGGGCATACCTGGGTAAGCCGCCCGCCAGGCTAAGCTATGGCGAAGCGGCGCTGCTGGCGGTGCTACCGCAGGCGCCGAGCCGTCTGCGTCCGGACCGCTGGCCCGAGCGGGCGCAGGCGGCGCGCGATAAAGTGCTGCTACGTATGGAAAATCAGGGCGTGTGGCCAAAAAAACCGGTACACGAAGCTATCGAAGAGCCCGTATGGCTGTTTCCACGGCAGATGCCGCAGCTGGCGCCGCTGTTTTCCCGCCGCGCGCTGGCGAGCAGTCGTGAAGAGAAGGTGGTGACGACGCTGGATGCTGGTCTGCAGCGACAGCTGGAAGACCTGGCGCTGAACTGGAAATCGCGTCTGCCGCCGCGTAGTTCGCTGGCGATGGTGGTGGTCGACCATACCAATATGAAAGTACGCGGCTGGGTAGGATCGGTGGATATTAGCGATGATAGTCGTTTTGGCCATATTGATATGGTATCGGCGATCCGCTCTCCCGGCTCGGTACTGAAGCCGTTTGTCTACGGTATGGCGCTGGATGAAGGGCTGATCCATCCAGCTTCATTATTGCAGGATGTTCCGCGACGCTTTAGCGACTACCGGCCGGGCAACTTTGACAGCGGTTTTCACGGGCCGGTGAGCGCCAGCGATGCGCTGGTTCGCTCGCTAAATCTTCCAACGGTGCAGGTGCTGGAGGCCTATGGACCGAAGCGTTTTGCCGCCAGGCTGCGTAATGCCGGATTGCCGCTGATGCTGCCCGCCGGTGCGGAACCGAATCTGTCGCTGATCCTCGGCGGCGGCGGCGCGCGTCTGGCGGATATTGTGGCGGCATACAGCGCGTTCGCCCGTCACGGTAAGGCGGCGCAATTGCGAATCACCCCGGACTCTTCGCTAGTGGAAAGACCGCTGCTGTCGCCGGGTTCAGCCTGGATCGTGCGGCGCATTCTGGCCGGTGAAGCGCAGCCGGTTCCCGATGCCTCGCTGGTGCAGGTGGTGCCGCTGGCGTGGAAAACCGGTACCAGCTACGGCTATCGCGACGCCTGGGCGATTGGCGTTAACGCCCGCTATCTGATTGGTATCTGGACCGGACGACCCGACGGAACGCCGGTCGTCGGGCAGTTTGGATTCGCCAGCGCGGTACCGTTGCTGAATCAGGTGAATAATATGCTGCTGGCACGACCGGCAATGAGCCGCGGCGGATTGCCCGCCGATCCTCGTCCGTCATCGGTTAGCGCCGGGACCATTTGCTGGCCGGGAGGGCAGAATTTACCGGCGGGCGACGCGAATTGCCGCCGACGGCTGGCAACCTGGCTACTCGATGACAGCCAGCCGCCGACTCTGCTCCTGCCCGGGCAGGAAGGCGTTCGCGGGATTCGCTTCCCGGTATGGCTGAATCAACAAGGTTTACGCGTGGCGGCTGATTGCCCCGGCGCGGTGGAGAAAAGGCTCGACGTCTGGCCGCTGCCGCTTGAACCCTGGCTACCCGCAGGCGAACGGCGTCGCGTCAGGGTGCCTCCGGTTTCGCTGGCGTGTCCGCCGGTGCAAACTGTGGATGCCGCACCGCTGATACTCTCAGGCGTTCGCGAGGGCGCGGTAGTTAAACGCCTTCCCGGCGAGCGGAAGGTGATACTGCCCCTGCAAACGACCGGCGGGGAAGGGCGACGCTGGTGGTTTTTGAACGGCGAACCGCAGCTGGCGGAAGGAGCCAGCACCACTCTTAGCCTGGAACGTCCTGATGGTTATCAAGTGGTGGTGATGGATGAGGCAGGGCAGATTGTTGCCGTGAATTTCACCGTGCAATAAGCGGCTCTGTCATTGATTGCGCTGATTTGTTGTTTAAGGTCGCTTTTTTTTAAAAAAATGTTACCTAAACACATAGGCAACCGCCTTAGATGATGATTATAATTCGCGCCGTATTTATCAGTCTTATCTGCTCATCTGCAAAACAGAACAACATATATAAGAGGTTATCATGGCTATTGAACGTACTTTTTCCATCATCAAACCAAACGCGGTGGCAAAAAACGTTATTGGCGGCATCTTTTCTCGCTTTGAAGCTGCAGGGTTCAAAATTGTTGGCACCAAAATGCTGCATCTGACCGTTGAGCAGGCTCGCGGCTTCTATGCTGAGCACGAAGGCCGCCCATTCTTTGATGGTCTGGTTGAATTTATGACTTCCGGTCCGATCGTGGTTTCCGTACTGGAAGGCGAAAACGCGGTTCAGCGTCATCGCGATCTGCTGGGCGCAACCAACCCGGACAACGCGCTGGCCGGTACCCTGCGCGCTGACTACGCTGACAGCTTCACCGAGAACGGCACCCACGGTTCCGACTCAGTTGAATCTGCTGCGCGCGAAATCGCTTTCTTCTTCGCTGAAGGCGAGGTTTGCCCGCGCACTCGCTAATCTCCCGCGTCTTTCACGCCACCGCTTTGTTGGCTTCATTCGCGCACCCCGGTCACATAGCTATCTATGCTCCCGGGGATTTGCGAACTCGCCGCCTCGCCGTGACGTAAAATACTTTGGAGATATCTATCCTCGTCGTCTTTCTGATCGTCGCGGCGTTGGTTGCGCGCGTTCACCCCGGTCACGAGGAGCTGCCTGGCAGTTACAGATTTTTTCATCATTGCTGCGTGCAGACGTAGTATTGATGGGCCAGAATTTGTAGAATACAGCGCCCCGGACGAGCAGTCGCTCCCGGGGCGTTTCTTTTCAACCCTCCAGGGGCCATAACGTGTAATAACGAGGCCGGAATCAATTATGTCTGAACAAATAGTCACACCTGATAGCGCCGCTCTGACGGTGCCGAACAAAGATGCCAAAATCAACCTGCTGGATCTGAACCGTCAGCAGATGCGCGAGTTTTTTAAAAATATGGGCGAAAAGCCTTTCCGCGCCGATCAGGTGATGAAATGGATGTATCACTACTGCTGCGATAACTTTGATGAGATGACCGACATCAACAAAGTTCTGCGCGGTAAATTAAAGGAAGTCGCGGAGATCCGCGCGCCGGAAGTCGTTGAAGAGCAGCGCTCCAGCGACGGCACCATCAAATGGGCGATTGCCGTTGGCGATCAGCGCGTTGAGACCGTATATATTCCGGAAGAGGATCGCGCTACCCTGTGCGTCTCTTCGCAGGTTGGCTGCGCGCTGGAGTGTAAATTCTGCTCGACGGCGCAGCAGGGCTTTAACCGCAACCTGCGGGTTTCGGAAATTATCGGCCAGGTCTGGCGCGCGGCGAAAATCGTCGGCGCGGTGAAGACCACCGGCGTACGTCCGATTACCAACGTTGTGATGATGGGAATGGGTGAGCCGCTGTTGAACCTGAACAATGTGGTTCCGGCGATGGAAATCATGCTTGATGATTTCGGCTTTGGTCTTTCCAAACGTCGCGTCACGCTCTCCACTTCCGGCGTGGTGCCAGCGCTTGATAAGCTTGGCGATATGATTGACGTCGCGCTGGCTATCTCCCTGCACGCGCCGAACGATACCATTCGCGACGAAATCGTGCCGATCAACAAGAAATACAATATCGAGACCTTCCTGAACTCGGTGCGTGGCTATATTTCGAAGTCCAACGCCAACCAGGGCCGCGTCACTATCGAATACGTCATGCTGGACCACGTTAATGACGGCACCGAACATGCCCACGAGCTGGCTGCGCTGCTTAAGGACACGCCGTGCAAGATTAACCTGATCCCATGGAACCCCTTCCCGGGCGCGCCGTATGGCCGTAGCTCCAACAGCCGTATCGACCGTTTCTCCAAGGTTCTGATGGAGTATGGTTTTACCACGATTGTACGTAAAACTCGCGGTGACGATATTGACGCTGCCTGCGGTCAGCTGGCCGGCGACGTAATCGACCGTACCAAGCGTACGCTGCGTAAACGTATGCAGGGCGAAGCGATCGACGTTAAGGCTGTCTGATAAATGATGCGACGCACAGCCCAGGACGTGCGTTGCATATTTATGTTGAATGGCCGGGCGAAATACGCTGTTCTGGTTAATAATTACGGTGCGTTTTTGTCGACTTTGAGGCAGTATGTAGCGGTACAACAACCGCTTAGCACTCAATATTGATAAGTCTCTGTGATACCAGGTCATACCGACTTATACTGTTTGTCTGACGTTGAGCAGATGTCTCGCGGCGCGGGGTTACCGGCGCTGAATTTTAAATTTCACGTACCAGTAGTTGTAGCGAATGAATACTGAAGCCACTCAAGACCATCAAGAAGCAAATACCACGGGCGCGCGTCTGCGTAATGCCCGCGAACAACTCGGGCTCAGCCAGCAAGCGGTGGCTGAACGCTTATGCCTGAAGGTTTCCACGGTTCGTGATATTGAAGACGATAAGGCACCCGCCGATCTTGCTTCAACCTTCCTGCGCGGCTATATCCGCTCCTATGCTCGCCTTGTGCACATTCCTGAAGAAGAGCTGCTGCCGATGATGGCGAAGCAGGCTCCGATTCGGGCGGCGAAAGTTGCGCCGATGCAAAGCTTTTCGCTGGGTAAGCGTCGCAAAAAGCGTGACGGCTGGCTGATGAGCTTTACCTGGCTGGTGCTGTTTGTGGTGATTGGCCTCAGCGGCGCCTGGTGGTGGCAGGATCACAAAGCGCAGCAGGACGAGATCTCCAGCATGGCCGACCAGTCCTCCGCTGAGCTGAGTTCCGGAGATAGCAACAGTCAAAGTATTCCACTGAATACTCAATCTTCCACTTCGGTACCGGATACGGCAGCTAACAGCGCGCCCGTAGAGGCTCCTGCGGCGCCAGCGGCATCGACGCCAGCGCCGGTTGATAATAACGCCGTTGTCGCGCCTTCTCAGGCAAACGTCGATACGGCGGCCACTCCGGCGCCTGCAAATCCAGCGTTACCGTTACCGACCGATCAGGCAAACGTGACCGCTACGGCGGCTTCTGCGCAGGATCTGGTGATGAACTTTACCGCCGACTGCTGGCTGGAAGTGAGCGATGCGACCGGCAAAAAACTGTTCAGTGGTTTGCAGCGTAAAGGCGGGAATCTCAATCTGAGCGGCCAGGCACCCTATAAACTGAAAATCGGTGCGCCGGCAGCGGTAGAGATTCAGTATCTGGGTAAACCAGTCGATTTGAGTCGTTTTATCAGAACTAACCAGGTTGCGCGTCTGACCCTGAATGCCGAACAATCACCGGCGCAGTAACAGACGGGTAACGCGGGAGATTTTTCATGCATAACCAGGCTCCGATTCAACGTAGAAAATCAAAACGAATTTACGTTGGGAATGTGCCGATTGGCGATGGTGCCCCCATCGCCGTACAGTCGATGACAAACACGCGCACCACCGATGTGGCGGCGACGGTAAATCAAATTAAAGCTCTGGAGCGCGTCGGCGCGGATATCGTGCGCGTTTCGGTGCCAACGATGGATGCAGCGGAAGCGTTTAAGCTTATTAAACAGCAGGTTGACGTACCGCTGGTTGCCGATATCCACTTCGATTACCGCATTGCGCTGAAGGTTGCGGAATACGGGGTTGATTGCCTGCGTATTAATCCAGGTAATATCGGTAACGAAGAGCGCATCCGCATGGTAGTTGACTGCGCTCGTGACAAAAATATCCCTATCCGTATTGGTGTGAACGCCGGTTCTCTGGAAAAAGATCTCCAGGAGAAATACGGTGAGCCCACGCCTCAAGCGCTGCTGGAATCGGCAATGCGCCATGTCGATCACCTCGATCGTCTCAATTTTGATCAGTTTAAAGTCAGCGTAAAAGCGTCCGATGTTTTCCTGGCGGTGGAGTCCTACCGCCTGCTGGCGAAACAGATCGATCAACCTCTGCACCTGGGGATCACCGAAGCGGGCGGCGCTCGCAGCGGCGCGGTGAAGTCAGCGATCGGCCTCGGGTTACTGCTCTCTGAAGGGATCGGCGATACTCTGCGCGTTTCTCTGGCGGCGGATCCGGTTGAAGAGATCAAAGTTGGTTTCGATATTCTCAAATCGCTGCGTATCCGCTCTCGCGGGATCAACTTTATTGCCTGTCCGACCTGTTCACGTCAGGAGTTTGACGTTATCGGTACCGTTAACGCGCTCGAGCAGCGTCTGGAAGATATCATCACGCCGATGGATGTTTCGATCATTGGCTGCGTGGTGAATGGCCCAGGCGAGGCGCTGGTTTCGACGCTCGGCGTGACCGGCGGCAATAAAAAAAGCGGGCTGTATGAAGATGGCGTACGTAAAGACCGACTGGATAACGACGATATGATCGATCAGCTGGAGGCGCGGATTCGTGCTAAAGCATCGATTCTCGATGAGGCTCGTCGCATCGATATTCAGCAGGTTGAAGCGAAATAACGTGTTGGGAAGCGATACGCTTCCCGTGTATGATTGAACCTGCGGGCGCAAGGCGCCGGGGTTCATTTTTGTATATATAAAGAGAATAAACGTGGCAAAGAACATTCAAGCCATCCGAGGCATGAACGATTATCTGCCGGGCGAAACCGCTCTCTGGCAGCGCATTGAAGGCTCACTGAAGCAGGTGCTTGGTAGCTACGGTTACAGCGAAATTCGTATGCCGATTGTAGAGCAGACCCCGTTATTCAAACGCGCTATCGGTGAAGTGACCGACGTGGTTGAAAAAGAGATGTATACCTTTGAGGACCGCAACGGCGATAGCCTGACTTTGCGCCCTGAAGGCACTGCTGGCTGCGTACGCGCCGGTATCGAACATGGTCTCCTGTACAATCAAGAACAGCGTCTGTGGTACATTGGGCCGATGTTCCGCCACGAGCGTCCGCAGAAAGGGCGCTATCGTCAGTTTCACCAGATTGGCGCGGAAGCGTTTGGTCTGCAGGGGCCGGATATCGATGCCGAGCTGATTATGCTTACCGCCCGCTGGTGGCGTGAACTGGGTATTTCCGACCATGTTGCGCTGGAGCTGAACTCTATCGGTTCGCTGGAAGCTCGCGCCAGCTATCGTGATGCGCTGGTGGCTTATCTTGAGCAGTTTAAAGATAAGCTGGACGAAGACTGCAAACGCCGCATGTACACCAACCCGCTGCGCGTGCTGGATTCTAAAAACCCGGATGTACAGGCGCTTCTGAACGACGCTCCGACGCTGGGCGATTATCTTGATGAAGAGTCGAAAACGCACTTCGCCGGGCTTTGCGCGCTGCTGGACGATGCCGGTATCCGCTATACCGTGAACCAGCGTCTGGTGCGCGGTCTCGACTATTACAACCGCACCGTGTTTGAGTGGGTAACCACCAGCCTCGGTTCTCAGGGCACCGTCTGCGCCGGGGGCCGTTATGATGGTCTGGTTGAGCAGCTTGGCGGCCGCGCAACGCCTGGCGTAGGTTTTGCGATGGGGCTGGAACGTCTTGTTTTACTGGTTCAGGCAGTGAATCCGGAATTTAAAGCCGATCCTGTTGTCGATATATACCTGGTAGCCTCCGGAACTGACACCCAGTCCGCAGCAATGCGTCTGGCTGAGCAGGTACGCGATGCGTTGCCCGGCGTTAAGCTGATGACCAACCAGGGCGGCGGCAACTTTAAGAAGCAGTTTGCCCGCGCTGATAAATGGGGCGCTAGCGTCGCGCTGGTGCTGGGCGAATCAGAAATCGCTGACGGAAACGTGGTAGTGAAAGATTTACGCTCAGGTGAGCAAACTACCGTAACGCAGGATAGCGTTGCCGCGCATTTGCGCACACTTCTGGGTTAATCTCCCGGGAATCATTAGTCAGGAGAAGGACTGCGTGGAAATTTACAATAACGAAAACGATCAGGTCGATGCGCTAAAGCGTTTCTTTGCTGAAAATGGCAAAGCGCTGGCCGTCGGGGTGATTTTGGGCGTTGGCGCACTGGTTGGCTGGCGCTACTGGACTTCCCATCAGCTGGACACCGCCAGGGGCTCGTCTCTGGCTTATGAAAATGCGATTTCCGCGCTCAAATCGGATAAACCGGAAGCGCTGAACGCTGCACAGAAGTTTGCCGCTGATAGCAAAAACACCTATGGTGCGTTTGCTTCACTTGAGCTGGCGCAGCAGTTTGTGGATAAAAACGACCTGCAGAACGCTGAAAAGCAGCTTCAGCAGGGGTTGGCTGCCGCATCTGATGATAACCTGAAATCGGTTATCAATATGCGTCTTGCCCGCGTACAGCTGCAGCTTAAGCAACCTGATGCTGCGCTGAAAACACTGGATGCCGTGAAAGGCGAAGGCTGGACCGCGATTGTCGCCGACCTGCGCGGCGAGATCCTGCTGAGCAAAGGCGATAAGCAAGGGGCTAAAGCGGCATGGGAAGCGGGTGCGAAAAGCGATGCTTCACCGGCGCTCAGCGAAATGATGCGTATGAAAATAAATAATTTGTCCATCTGAGAGGGACTCGATGCAATTGCGTAAATTACTTTTGCCAGGGCTGCTTTCCGTTACCTTATTGAGCGGTTGTTCGTTGTTTAACAGCGAAGAAGATGTGGTGAAAATGTCGCCACTGCCGACGGTGGAAAACCAGTTTACGCCGTCCACGTCCTGGAGCACCTCTGTTGGCGGCGGTATTGGCGAATTCTACTCTAACCTGCACCCGGCTTTTGCTGATGGCGTTGTGTATGCCGCCGATCGTAAAGGCACCGTTAAAGCCCTGAATTCAGGCGACGGTAAAGAGGTATGGTCGGTTAATCTCGCAGAGAAAGACGGCTGGTTCTCACGTGCGCCTGCGTTGCTTTCCGGCGGTGTGACCGTTTCCGGCGGCCACGTGTATATCGGTAGCGAAAAAGCGAAAGTCTACGCGCTGAACACCAGCGACGGTAGCGTCGCGTGGGAAGCTAGCGTGGCAGGTGAGGCGATTTCTCGTCCGGTTGTAAGCGACGGAATGGTGCTGATCCATACCACCAACGGCCAGCTGCAGGCGCTGAATGAGGCCGACGGTGCGGTGAAATGGACCGTTAACCTCGATATGCCTGCGCTCTCCTTGCGTGGTGAATCCGCTCCGGCTACTGCCTACGGCGCAGCTATCGTGGGCGGCGACAACGGCCGCGTCAGCGCGGTGCTGATGCAGCAGGGGCAGATGATTTGGCAGCAGCGTATCTCTACCGCTACCGGCCCGACTGAAATCGATCGTCTTAACGACGTTGATACCACGCCGGTTATAGTTAACGGTGTAATTTATGCGCTGGCCTATAACGGTAATCTGACCGCTCTGGATCTGCGCAGCGGCCAGATCATGTGGAAACGTGAGCTGGGTTCAGTGAACGATTTCATCGTCGACGGTAACCGTATTTATATGGTAGACCAGAGCGATCGTCTGCTGGCGTTAACTACCGATGGCGGCGTGACGCTGTGGACGCAAAGCGATCTGCTGCATCGTCTGTTGACGGCTCCGGTGCTGTATAATGGCAACCTGGTTGTCGGTGATAGCGAAGGCTACCTGCACTGGGTTAACCCGGAAGACGGTCACTTTGTCGCTCAGCAGAAGGTGGACAGCTCTGGCTTCCTGACCGATCCGGTTGTCGCGGACGGCAAACTGCTGATTCAGGCTAAAGACGGCACGCTGTACGCTATTACGCGTTAACGACCGCGGTAGTCTATTTTTGAGAAACGGCCCCTGGCAGACAGGGGCCGTTTTGGCTTTTTAAAAAACGCCGTGAAACGTGGCGTTGTATCGATTTTAGTATGAGGCATTTAACATGATACCTGTGGTCGCGCTTGTCGGGCGCCCTAACGTTGGAAAATCCACGCTCTTCAACCGCTTAACGCGCACTCGTGATGCGTTGGTCGCGGATTTTCCGGGGCTGACTCGTGACCGTAAGTACGGTCGTGCTGAAGTTGAAGGCCGCGAATTTATCTGTATCGATACCGGCGGGATCGACGGTACCGAGGATGGCGTAGAAACGCGTATGGCGGAGCAGTCGCTGCTGGCAATCGAAGAAGCGGACGTTGTGCTGTTTATGGTTGATGCGCGCGCGGGCCTGATGCCTGCGGACTCTGCAATTGCAAAGCATCTGCGTTCACGTGAAAAGCCGACCTTCCTGGTGGCAAACAAAACTGACGGCATCGACGCCGATCAGGCGATCGCCGATTTTTGGTCGCTGGGGTTAGGTGATATTTATCCAATTGCCGCTTCACACGGCCGCGGCGTTACCAGCCTGCTGGAACACGTGCTGCTGCCGTGGGTCGACGAGGTCAACCCGCCGGAAGAGGTCGACGAAGAGGCGGCATACTGGGCGCAGTTTGAAGCGGAACAGAACGGCGAAGAAATTGAAGAGCCGGAAGACGATTTTAACCCACAGGATCTGCCGATTAAGCTGGCGATAGTGGGCCGTCCGAACGTGGGTAAATCCACCCTCACCAACCGTATTCTGGGTGAAGATCGTGTTGTGGTTTACGATATGCCGGGAACCACCCGCGACAGTATCTATATCCCGATGCAGCGCGATGAGCGTGAATACGTACTTATTGATACTGCGGGCGTGCGTAAACGCGGCAAGATCACCGATGTCGTAGAGAAATTTTCAGTAATTAAAACGCTGCAGGCGATTGAAGACGCTAACGTGGTGCTGCTGGTGATTGATGCACGTGAAGGGATTTCCGACCAGGATCTCTCCCTGCTGGGCTTTATCCTCAACAGTGGCCGCTCGCTGGTGATCGTCGTCAACAAATGGGACGGTTTGAGCCAGGAAGTAAAAGAGCAGGTGAAAGAGACTCTGGACTATCGTCTGGGCTTTATCGACTTTGCCCGCGTGCACTTTATCTCCGCGCTGCACGGCAGCGGCGTAGGCAACCTGTTTGAATCCGTGCGCGAAGCGTACGACAGCGCAACCCGTCGTGTGGGTACCGCTATGCTGACCCGCATCATGACCATGGCTGCCGAAGACCATCAGCCGCCGCTGGTGCGCGGCCGTCGCGTGAAGCTGAAATATGCCC
>OEPS010000139.1_pt1 | contig 27035 bp, 32 predicted proteins | sample 1539411 | NCBI WGS metagenome assembly OEPS01 (sample SAMN02671747, study PRJEB22543) | soil metagenome | biome: bacteria | place: China:Hunan Province, Lengshuijiang City | collected 2012-10-15 | depth 0.08m m
ATGCAATTAAACTATTTAAAAATTCTTTTAGGAAAAAGGAGTTTTGCGTATGAACGATATAACGGGGGCACCTAATTCGTTAGCCATTGCCGCAAAAAAGAAGCTATCATCGCAATTTTTCAAAAAGGGAATTGTAATCGCTTTATTCTCTGGTCTTATGTATGGTTTCTATTCCGCATTCTTGACCTTGGGGATGTCAAAGGGCGTTTGGGCCGAATGGTATGGTGCTAAAACAGTTTTATCCGCTTTTGCAGTCACCTATTTGCTGGGTGCACTGGGCAGTGCGGTTAATGATACTGCTAGCGCTGGCTGGGCATTATTGAATGTCGGTGTAAAAGGAAAAATGGGGGACTTCCTTCGAACACTTAAAACGAAGCCTGGTCGGATCATGATTTTGGCGGCTCTTGTCGGAGGTCCTATCTCCAGTACCGCCTATGTTGTGGGACTTCAAATGGCTGGCTCTATCGTTATCCCGATTACGGCCCTTTGTCCGGCAATTGGTGCCATCCTGGGCAGAATTCTTTTTAAACAGCAATTAAATAAACGGATGATGCTGGGAATTGCCATTTGTGTGGCTGCAAGCTTCATGATTGGGAGCACGAGCATCGGTGGAGACGCACCAAAAGGAATGTTCCTAGGCATTTGTATAGCGTTTATCGCGGCACTAGGGTGGGGCTTTGAAGGTTGTGTGGCTGGATATGGCACCTCAATGATTGATTATGAGATTAGTATCACCATCCGCCAAGTTATTTCAGGACTTTCTAACTTAATCATTTTACTTCCTATATTTGCATTAATAGCCGGTGATATTGGCCTTTCAACAGATCTTGCTATCCAGGCATTTACAAGTGGCTCGGCCATGATTTGGATTGCGATTGCCGGTTTCTGTGCTTGGATTTCATACATGAGCTGGTATCGTGGAAACAGTATGTGCGGTGCAGCTCTTGGAATGGCCTGTAACGGCACTTACTCCTTCTGGGGACCATTCTGTTGCTGGATTGTACTCGGTGTCATCTTCGGTATGGATGGTTGGTCAATACCAACAATCGCTTGGATTGCTGCTGTCGTCATGATATTTGGGATTTTACTTATCGCAATGAACCCGCTGGATCTATTCAGAAAAGGCAAGGGTCAGGGCGAACAAAAAATAGCCAGCTGACAAAAGACAAAGAAATTGGAGGGATAAACTTTTGAAACCGCTTAACTATGCTATTTTAAAACACTTTACAAAAGTGGAAGAAGCTTGTGCGGAAGACGTTATTGATGCCCTAAGAGGTGAATATGGAAAGTTTAGGGCCCTTAATCGAAACGATGTCATTTCGGCTTTAATGACCGCTGAAGCTAATGGTCTTATTGAAGAAACAAAATTCGAAATGGATCAATCAGGTACCTTAAGAATTTATTACCACGCCCACGAAGATGGTGCTAGCACCATAAATAATTATATTAAGGACTAACGGGGGGAGCAAGATGAGGTATCAAGGAGATGAAGCCTTAGGACTTGTCGAAACAGTAGGTATGGTTCCGGCGATTTCGGCAGCAGATAAAATGCTGAAGGCAGCAAATGTTGAGCTTGTATCATACGAAAACGTCGGTTCCACACTTGTTACCATCATGGTAAAGGGTGACGTTGCTGCTGTAAGAGAATCAGTGGAGGCGGGAGCGGCAGCTGCTCGGGCAATCGGTAAATTAACGGCCTACAATGTCATGCCGCGCCCGATTAAGAGTGTTGGTGACATCGTTTCATTATATGACATTGATAAATAAATAGAGGTTAGGGGACTAACTAAAATGGATCGATACGAGGCTTTAGGATTAATTGAAACTTTTGGGATTGTTTATGTGCTGGAGGCTGCTGATGCGATGTGCAAAGCAGCAGATGTAGAATTGATCGGCTTTGAAAACGTTGCTTCAGGGTACATTTCCGTACTTGTCCACGGAGATGTCGGAGCATGCAATACTGCTGTAGAAACCGGCGTAAAAGCGGTAGAAAATATGGGTGCCGAAGTCTATAGTTCCGTTGTGATTCCAAGACCGCATCAAGATATTGAAAAAATCATTGAACGGTATTCTATTGAGAACTTGCTTGGATAATTTATAGATGGAAGGAAAGGAGGAGAGACAGAAATGAATATTATCGATAATGATTTGCTCTCTATCCAAGAAGCGCGAATTCTTGTAGAAAATGCGCATGAAGCACAGAAAAAGCTCGCCGCTTTTCCACAAGAAAAGCTAGATGAGATTGTTGAACACATGGCAAAAGAAATGGCGAAGCAGGCACAGGAACTTGCCATCATGTCTAGTGATGAAACGGATTATGGCATTTGGCAGGATAAATACATGAAAAATCGTTTCGTCAGTGAGTATTTGCCCAAAAAACTTAGAGGAATGACTTGTGTAGGAGTCATCAGTCATGATGAAGAAAACAAGACAATGGATATTGGCGTGCCGCTAGGCGTTATTATTGGCCTGTGTCCTGCAACAAGCCCAGTGTCTACTACAATCTACAAGACCTTAATCTCCATTAAATCCGGCAATGCCATCATTTTCTCGCCACATCCAAGAGCAAGAAAGACAATTGGAAAGACACTTGATCGTATGATTCGTACCGCCGAGGAAGCTGGTTTGCCGGAAGGAGCCCTTGCCTACCTGCATACCGTGACGCCAAGCGGAACGTTGGAGTTAATGAATCATCCTGCTTCTTCCATCATTATGAATACCGGTGTACCGGGAATGATGAAAGCAGCGAATAATTCCGGGAAGCCCGTTATTTATGGAGGAAATGGCAATGGCCCGGCATTTATTGAACGAACAGCTGATATCAAGCAGTCGGTTAGAGATATTATTGCCAGCAAAACGTTTGACAATGGTGTCGTATCCGCAGCAGAACATTCGGTTGTGGTCGACCGTTGTATCGCAGCAGAGGTCAAACGTGAGTTTAAGGAAAACGGAGCGTATTTTATGACCTCTGAGGAATCAGCAAAGTTAAGTGCCTATCTTTTTCTAGCAAATGGGTGTGTTGATTCCGAAATGGTAGGTAAAACGGCCTCCCAAATAGCAAAGCGCGCTGGCTTTTCCGTACCAGACAATGTGAGAGTACTAGTTTCAGAGCAAAGATATGTCTCCGATGATAATCCGTTCACGAAGGAAATCCTTTGTCCCGTTTTTGCCTACTACATAGAAGATGACTGGATGAATGCCTGCGAAAAATGTATTGAATTGTTGATCAATGAAAAGAACGGGCATACGCTGGTGATTCACTCCACAGATGAAGCGGTGATTAGCCAGTTTGCTTTGAAAAAACCTGTCGGAAGGGTGCTGGTCAATACCCCGGCTTCTTTTGGGAGCATGGGGGCAACCACCAATTTATTCCCTGCGATGACACTTGGCAGCGGTTCGGCAGGTGTCGGGATTACGACGGATAATGTATCGCCGTTGAATCTTATTTATATCCGTAAAGTTGGCTATGGGGTTCGAAAGTCAAAAGAAATGAGCAATGACCTTTTCATAGAGGAACCATCTTTAGCCCATGATTCCAGGCCATCTCACGAATACAAATTAGAAGACCTGGAGATGCTCCAGCAAATTTTGAAAAATGTGCTTCAAGGCATTTGACCCGAGGAGCAATCATGAAAAATCGATAAGTTTTAAAGGAGGAGAGGAAAGGAATGTTAGATATGCGTGACCTTTCAGTAAAATTAGCTGAAGCAACAAAAAACATGTCTGAATCAGAGCGGGCATCTTTACTTAAATTATTTGAAGGTGTTTCGAAGGATATGGCAAAAGAAGCGCCTAACAATGGCAGTGAAGTCAGCCATAACGATGGCGGAATTCCCAATGGAATGACCGACCGTCTGAAAAAGCTGAAAGAAACTTACTTGAAGCATGTTCCGTCCATTACGACCTACCGAGCCAGAGCGATTACGAAGATTGCAAAGGAAAACCCGGGTATGCCGAAGATTATGCTGCGGGCTAAATGTTTCCGTTATTGCTGTGAAACAGCACCCATCGTGATACAGGCTGATGAATTGATTGTCGGAGCACCAAATGGAGCACCTCGTGCAGGCGCATTTTCACCTGACATTGCTTGGCGCTGGATGGTAGACGAAATTGATACCATTGGCAGCCGTCCGCAGGATCCATTTTATATTTCTGAGGAAGATAAACGGGTGATGCGTGAGGAGCTGTTCCCGTTCTGGGTAGGCAAATCCGTTGATGAACACTGCGAAGACCAATATCGTGAAGCAGGCCTTTGGGAGCTTTCCGGTGAGTCCTTCGTTTCGGACTGTTCGTATCATGCCCTAAATGGCGGGGGAGACTCCAATCCAGGATACGATGTCATCCTAATGAAGAAGGGGATGCTCGATATTCAACAGGAGGCAAAAGATCATCTTGCCAAGCTCGATTATGAAAATCCTGAGGATATTGAAAAAATATATTTCTATAAATCTGTTATTGATACAACAGAAGGCGTGATGATTTACGCCAAGCGTCTATCCGCCTATGCAGCTGAACTTGCAGCAAAGGAAACCAATCCGAAGCGTAAAGCTGAATTACTTAAGATTTCCGAAGTGAATGCACGCGTACCTGCGCATAAGCCGGAAACTTACTGGGAAGCCATTCAGGCAGTTTGGACGATTGAATCCCTGCTTGTGGTGGAAGAGAATCAGACAGGAATGTCGATCGGCCGGGTAGACCAGTATATGTATCCACTCTATAAGGCAGACATAGAAAGCGGCCGAATGAGTGACTATGAAGCATTTGAACTCTCCGGTTGTATGCTTATCAAAATGTCTGAAATGATGTGGGTCACAAGTGAAGGAGGTTCTAAATTCTTTGCAGGGTATCAGCCATTTGTCAATATGTGCGTCGGCGGTGTGACCAGGGACGGACGTGATGCAACGAATGAGCTTACTTACCTGCTGATGGATGCCGTTCGTCACGTGAAGATTTACCAGCCATCGTTAGCTGCACGGATTCATAATAAATCACCACAGAAATATCTTAAGAAAATTGTTGAAGTCATTCGTTCGGGAATGGGTTTCCCGGCCTGTCACTTCGATGATGCACATATCAAGATGATGCTCGCAAAAGGGGTTTCCATCGAGGATGCCAGGGATTACTGTTTGATGGGCTGTGTGGAACCACAGAAGTCTGGCCGTCTTTATCAGTGGACATCCACAGCTTATACCCAGTGGCCAATCTGTATCGAATTGGTGCTCAACCATGGGGTACCGCTATGGTACGGAAAGAAGGTAACTCCGGATATGGGGGACCTGAGCCAATTTCAAACGTACGAAGACTTTGAAAAGGCCGTTAAAGAGCAAATAAAATATATTACCAAATGGTCGTCCGTTGCTACCGTCATTTCCCAGCGTATTCACAAAGTAATGGCACCAAAACCGCTTATGTCTATCATGTACGAAGGCTGTATGGAAAGCGGCCGCGATGTTTCTGCAGGCGGTGCGATGTACAACTTTGGTCCAGGGGTGATCTGGTCTGGTTTGGCTACCTATACAGACTCGATGGCAGCGATTAAGAAACTAGTATTCGAAGATAAAAAATATACTTTGCAGCAGTTGAATGAAGCATTAAAAGCAGACTTCGTCGGCCATGAGCAGATTCGAACAGACTGCTTGAATGCTCCGAAGTATGGTAATGACGAGGATTATGCTGATTTAATCGCATCAGACTTAGTTCATTTTACAGAAATAGAACATCGTAAATACAAAACGCTATATTCTGTTTTGAGCCATGGTACGTTATCTATTTCGAACAATACGCCATTTGGACAATTAACAGGAGCATCTGCCAACGGCCGCCGTGCCTGGTTGCCATTATCCGATGGAATCAGCCCATCACATGGTTCTGATGTCAAGGGTCCGACGGCGATTATCAAGTCGATATCGAAGATGGCCAACGATAGTATGAACATCGGAATGGTTCATAACTTTAAGCTGATGTCGGGGCTCCTTGATACACCTGAAGGCGAAGAGGGGATTATTACTCTTTTACGGACAGCATCTGTCCTTGGTAATGGCGAGATGCAATTCAACTATCTTGATAACAATACACTGATTGAAGCGCAGAAACATCCGGAGCGCTATCGTGATTTAATTGTCCGCGTAGCCGGTTACAGTGCCTTCTTTGTTGAGCTGTGCAAAGATGTTCAGGACGAAATCATCAGCAGAACGATGCTGAAGTCGTTCTAATTTTTCAAAAAGACTTGCGGCTGCCCATTCGCAAATGGACAGGCAGCCGCAAAAATTATTTAAATAACCAATAGGAGATTAGGGGTATGGGCAATACAACCGCAGGTTTGATTGAAAGAAAAGCATTCATCTTCAACGTGCAGAAATATAACATGTTTGATGGACCAGGTGTAAGAACAATCGTGTTTTTTAAAGGATGCCCACTGCGCTGTAAGTGGTGTGCAAATCCTGAGGGTTTGGAACGGAATATTCAAGTCATGTTAAAACAAAGCTTATGTACAGATTGCGGTGCTTGTGTTCCTGTCTGCCCGGTTGGAATGCTCAATCTTTCAAAAGGAACCTCCAAACTTGAGGTAGCCCGTGACATTGATTGTATTGGCTGCCGAAAATGTATCGATGTTTGTCCTGAGTCTGCCTTATCCATTGCAGGGGAAGCAAAAACAATTTCAGAACTGTTGGAAATTGTCGAAGAGGATCGGTCCTTTTATGAAATGTCCGGCGGGGGCGTCACCTTGGGCGGCGGGGAAGTATTGATGCAGCCTGAGGCTGCCGCTAATCTACTGATGGCCTGCAAGAAGGAAGGAATTAATACGGCCATTGAAACCAGCGGCTATGCAAGTCTTTCGGCTGTCCTTCAAGTTGCCGAGTTTACCGACCTATTCCTTTATGATATGAAGCACATGGATTCCGATGAGCACTTCGAATACACGGGCGTACGCAATGAGCGGATTTTAAATAATTTGTCTGAACTGCTAAAACGCAGGTATAACGTGAGAATCAGGATGCCGCTTTTAAAAGGAATTAACGACAGCTGGGAAGAAATAGACCAAGTCATTCAGTTCTTGCTGCCTTATAAGGATTATAAAAATTTCAAAGGAATTGATTTATTGCCCTACCATAAATTCGGGGTCAATAAATACAATCAGCTCGGGAAAGATTACCAAATTACCGGAAACCCTGGCATGACGGCTGAGGACATGGAGAGAATTGAAAGCTGGTTTAAACAATATGACTTCCAAGTGAAGGTAGTCAATCACTAAAAGTTTACTAGATTGAGGTAATGGAAATGGGAGCATTTGGTGAAAAATCAATCGAGCGGATCATCCAGGAATCGGTGCCGGGAAAACAAGTGACCATTGCCCATGTTATTGCATCCCCCATGCCGGATATTTATGAACGGCTGGGAATAGACGAAAAAGGAGCAATCGGAATTCTTACGCTGACACCTTATGAGACAGCCATTATTGCCGCCGATATAGCAACAAAAACGGCTGATGTTGAAATTGGCTTTCTTGATCGCTTTACAGGCTCGGTCGTCATTAGCGGGGATGTCCAAAGTGTGGTAACGGCACTTGAAGCCGTAAATGAAACATTCAAAAATATGCTGGGATTTGTGACAACCCCAGTAACACGGACATGAGAAAGAAGCGGATCATGGTCATCGGACCGACCAACTGCGGGAAGAGCACATTAGTCAATGCCTTAAATGATGAAATGAGGCCCATCCGAAAAACACAGAACCTGATTTACGGAATGCATACCATCGATGTTCCGGGCCCTTATATTGAAAATACCTGGATGTATAAATATCTTATTTCTGCGATGCAAGATGCCTCACATGTCTTGATATTGGTAGATCAATCCAAGAAAGCAGCGGTCTATTCGCCAGGTTTTGCCAAAGTATTTAGATGTCCTGTTATTGGTGTGATTACCAAAGCGGATCTAAGGCCGGAGAATGAAGAATTTTGTATCAAACAGCTTCAAAAAACGGGAGCATCAGACCCTTATTTTATAATTAGCGTACAGGATGGCACCGGAATCCAAGCGTTAAAAGAATGTTTATTCGAAAAGAAAGATAGGTAATGAAAATGAAATTTATTACCGAAAGTTACCTGAGGAATCAATATAAAAAGGAACCTTTTACTATTTATGAGTTAGGACAAGGAGCACGACTTACACCAGGCGGTCGTCAGTATTTATCCGATCGGGGAATTAAATTCCTAGATTCCAGTATTCATAAAAAGACGGAAGTCACGAAGAAGCAAGCCGAGGCGCCGCCGGAGGTAAAGCCGGATTGGAAGAAGCTGCAGTTTCAAAGCCGGATGAAGTCAATCGAATCCTTGTGTTTGTTAACCTGTGAGGAGTTGCTGGGTAAAGATGTGGATTTGGCTCATGCGGTTGTAAAAATCTATAAACAATTGACTTCAATTACTCGTGCTGTAAAATCCAATGGCACTGTAGAAAACCTCCCCTGTACAGAATGCGAGGGAATCAAGGAATCCAATTTTTCCAGTAATCTGGGTGATTGTTTTGAAATAACAGACTTTCACATGCAGCTTGGAAAGGGCAGGGAGATCTTAACCTTACATAGACTTCGCTGTGCGCTTCAGGAAATGGAGCCGCTGATGCAGGAGATCTGTGATATCAGTAAGGAAGAAAAAGAGTGGTACGAAGATATGATAGGCAAGATCAATCAGATGATTAACAGTCTTTCACAATTAATCCATCTGACGGTAGGAGGGAACAAATGTCTAAGGAAAGATTGACCTTTGAATTCTGTGATCGGCTGGTAGAGGATTTTGAAAAAGTCATTGACCATCCCATCGTAGGTAAATCCTCTGTTTACTATACAGGCGTCGATTTGGGAACCGCCTGTGTCGTTTTAGCCGTTTTGGATGAAAACTATCGTCCGGCAGCAGGCGCCTACCGCTATGCTGATGTCGTCCGGGACGGGATGGTCGTTGATTACATTGGTGCTGTGAATATCGTCCGAGAAATGAAGCGCGAGCTTGAGGAGAAATTAGGAACGGTACTCACTTTTGCGGCAGCCGCCATCCCACCGGGAACCGAGACGATAGACTCGGGAGCTGTAAAGAACGTTGTTCAGGCTGCTGGCTTTGAAATAACCAATCTGCTCGATGAGCCAACAGCTGCGAATGAAGTTCTCAAAACGCAGAACGGTGCAGTCGTTGACATCGGTGGCGGTACAACCGGCATTTCCATTCTTAAGGACGGCAAGGTTGATTATGTAGAGGATGAGCCGACAGGCGGAACTCATTTTTCGCTGGTGATTGCCGGAGCCTATAAACTCCCTTTTGCTGATGCGGATCTATATAAACGGAATCCTAAGAATCACAAGGAATTGCTGCCGGTATTAAAGCCTGTCATTGAAAAAATCTCATCGATTATCACCCGCCATGTTAGCGACTATGATGTAGGGGAAATATCCTTGGTGGGCGGAACTTCCTGCTTGGCTGGTATTGAGGGAATTATTGAGAAAAAGACAGGAATATACACACATAAGCCCAAGAACCCATTGTTTGTCACTCCTTTAGGAATTGCGCTTAGCTGCACGCAGGAGATTATGGACTAACATATAGAAAATTTGTAAACCTGCAATACAAGTCGGAAGAAGGTGTGTTTTATGATGACCGCCATACTAATTGATAATGTATGGGCAACAAGAAAAGCGGAATCACTTAACGGTCTAAAGTTTATGCTGGCAGAAGTGATTGGCGGTGGCAGCAATGAAGGGGAGCGTATGGTTGTTGTTGATATCATAGGTGCCGGTATCGGAGACAGAGTGATTGTTACCACCGGCTCATCGGCCCGCAGAATGCTTGGTGAGGATGCCATTCCGGTTGATGCTTGTGTTGTTGGGATCATCGATGAAGATTGCCAGTTTACGTGATAAGGGTGGTGGGAAATTGAGTTTGCTAGATTTGGTAAGAGAAGCCGGCGTGATCGGTGCAGGAGGGGCAGGATTCCCCACTCATGTGAAGCTATCAGCAAAGGCAGAATATATCCTTCTTAACGGGGCCGAATGTGAGCCGCTACTAAGAGTGGACCAGCAATTAATGGCGCTCTATCCTGATGAAATCATCAAAGGGTTTGAAGCAGCCGGCCGATTGGCAGGCGCAGAGAAGGCGCTGATTGGTATTAAAGGAAAGCATAAAGACGTTGTTTCGACTCTGAAGGAGCGAATTGATGCCTTAGGCTTGACCGATTTCGTTGAGGTTAGAGAGCTCAAGGATGCCTATCCTGCAGGTGATGAACAGGTCTTGGTCTACGAACTGACGGGAAGGGTGGTTCCGGAGGGCGGTATTCCGATTCATGTTGGCTGTGTCGTCATCAATTCGGAAACGGCTTTGAATATTTACCATGCTTCGATGAAAAGGGCTGTGACGGAAAAATATATCACCATTGCCGGCGATATTCCAAAGCGTTTGACCGTAAAGGTTCCGGTCGGCACACCGATGATCGAGGTACTTAGGTTAAGCGGTATTGAGAGTTTTGCCGATTATTCGGTCATAGATGGCGGTCCAATGATGGGACCGGTCATGAGAAGCATGGAGGCTTATGTAACTAAGAAAACCAAGGGCTTAGTGATTTTAAAAAAACAGCATCCCTTGATTAAACGAAAAACAACTAGTCTGGAACAGGCAAAGAGAGTCAATAAGTCGTGCGAGCAATGCCGGATGTGTACAGATTTGTGTCCGCGTTATCTGCTGGGGCACAACTTACAGCCGCATAAGATGATGAGGGTCACCAACTATAGCCTGCAGGATGCAGAAGACCAAACGATGGTTTATCTTTGCTCGCAGTGCAATTTGTGTGAATTGTTCTCCTGCCCCATCGGCTTATTTCCGAAGTCAAACCATCAGTATTTGAAACAGAAATTAATCGAAAAGAATATTCGCTATACAGCGGTGCCGACGTCATTCGAGCCCCGCAAAAACCGCGAATATCGTTTGGTTCCCAGTAAACGACTTGTGGCTAAATTGGGCTTGCATCATTTAGATCAACCGGCTCCAATGACCGATATTTCGCTTGAGCCAGAGGTTGTTTATATTGCAAAAAGCCAACATGTAGGAGCACCTGCTATTCCAGTCGTTTTGGTTGGTGATCATGTAGACGCTGGCCAGCTGATCGGGAAAATTCCGGAAAACAGTTTAGGGGCGGCCATTCATGCCAGTATTTCCGGAACGGTGATAGAAACTGAAAATGCTTATATAGCGATAAGGAGAGACCAGTGATGGCAAACGCGATTGGAGTGGTTGAATTTACAAGCATTGCCCGTGGAATGTATGCGGCTGATCAGATGGTGAAGATTTCGGATGTAGAAATCGTTACGGCTTCATCTACCTGCCCGGGTAAATATATTGCCATCGTTCATGGGGATGTTGCTTCCGTTTCTGATTCAGTCGAAACAGGCGAACGGCTGGCAGAGGAATATTTTGTTGATTCTCTGATTATCCCGAATGTCAGTCCTGCGGTATTTCCTGCCATTGCAGGGACGACCGTGCCAGATCGAATCCAGGCTCTTGGCATTATCGAATCCTTCTCCCTGGCATCGATGATATTAGCGGCCGATGCCATTCTAAAGACGGCTGATGTAGAGGCGCTTGAACTTCGCTTGGGAAATGGGCTTGGTGGCAAGGCATTCTTTACTTTTACCGGTGATGTGGCAGCGGTGAATACGAGTATGGATGCAGGGAAGGCCATTGCAAAAGAAAAAGGATTACTGGTCAATTGCGAGGTAATCGCCTCGGTATCGGACCGGCTGATTCCAAGTCTATTCTAAAGGGCTGAACCAAAGTCGGGGCGTGACAATAAATTTTTGCCAATGAGGAGGTGAAGATATGAAGAAATTAATCTGCGTTAAAGATGTGGAGGCTGTGGAAAAACAGGGTCAGAAGGTCCTTTATATCGATTGTAAAACCATTATTACCCCAGCAGCTAAGGATGCAGCGAAAGTGTGTGGAATCGAATTTTCTACAGAGCAAAAAAGTAGTGAATCAGAACTTTCTAAACTGGCAAATTCAAACAGCGGTGAGATAGACAGCCAGATGATTTATACGGTGCTTAAAGCACTTTCAGATAAAGGGCTGTTAAAGGGACTATTAGAAAATCTCCCTACAGCACCATATATGGCTGAACGTGATGGCGGCGGCATGAAGCTGATTCGCGGAAATTCCGTAAAATTTGATGTATTTGATACTGGTAATCCCAGCAATAAAGTCTTTTATCAAGAGTTAATTAGTAAAGATGAATCTTCGATGAGTGCAGGATTTTTAACCATAGAAAAATCCAGCTTTGAATGGGAATTAACCTATGAGGAAATCGATTATGTCATTGAAGGAACGGTGACGGTCTCCATTAATGGAAAAACCTATACCGCCTACCCGGGTGATGTTCTCTATGTTCCTTCAGGTTCCAAGGTAGTTTGGGGCTCTCCTGATAAGGCCAAAATATTCTATACTACATATCCGGCCAATTGGGCTGACCTTGTTTAGTGGTAAGGAGGGGGAAAAATGCAGGCACTGGGGTTAATCGAAACGAAAGGACTCCTGGCAGCAGTGGAATGTGCCGATGCCATGCTTAAGGCGGCAAACGTTACTCTTATCGAAAAGACCGTTGTAGGCGGCGGCCTTGTTGCCATCACTGTAACCGGTGATGTAGGCGCCGTAAAAGCAGCTGTTGAAGCCGGGGCTGCTGCAGTGGAGCAGCTAAATTGTGCACTATTAGTTTCTCAACATGTCATTCCCCGGCCTAACGAGGAATTGGCTGACTTGATCGGGTCAGGAAAACCAGTGGCTGAAGATAGATCAGTAGAGCCAGTTGGGGAAGTAGTGGGCGAAGATATAGTGGCTGAACCAGTTGCGGAAGCTGTGGACGAAGATCAAGTGACTGAAATTGTTGAGGAAGCTGCCGACCAGGTTGGAGCAGTTGAAGGATATAGGAAAAACTCCCTGAAACTAGACCCGAAGGAAATCAATAAGAAGAGAATTGACTATATCGTTCTCGAATATGGTTTAGATATTGCCCTTGAGCTTCTCGGCAGTCTAAAAGTAACAAACCTTCGAACTCTGGCAAGGGAATATAAGAGCTTAGGTATTGCAGGACGATTCATATCGAAAGCCGATAAGAAAACGCTGCTTTTAGAGTTAACGAACTATTACCAAAAAACAACGAAAAAATAGATGACTAGATTACGTGAAAGGGGGGAATTCTCTAATGGAGAATTTCGACTATGATTTAAGGTCCATCCAAGCAGTTAGAGATCTTGCCCGTTTAGGAAAAGCAGCAGCGGAACAGATGGCTGACTATACAGAAGAACAAATTGATCAAATCCTCCGCAATATGGTAAAAGCAGCTAAAGACCACGCGGTCCTGCTGGCCAAAATGGCTGTCGAAGAAACTGGTTTTGGTAAAGTAGAGGATAAAACCTACAAAAATCATTTAGCATCGACTATTTTGTATCAATCCATAAAGGATTTGAAAACTATTGGTATCATTCAGCATGATGAAGCGACTCAAATTATGGATGTGGCGGAGCCTGTCGGGTTGGTCATGGGGATCATCCCTTCCACCAATCCCACATCAACAGCGATTTATAAAGCGATGATTGCCATTAAATCGCGTAATGCGATTGTCTTTTCGCCGCATCCATCTGCCGCGAAATGTACAGTGAAGGCTGCTGAAATCATGAACCAGGCGGCAGTAGAGGCGGGTGCTCCTGCCAATATTATTGGATGTATTTCGCTGCCAAGCATGAATGCAACCAATGAACTGATGGAATGCAAAGAAGTGAAAATGATTATTGCTACGGGTGGCCCAGGACTAGTAAAAGCCTCATACAGTAAAGGAAAGCCGGCACTTGGCGTTGGCGCTGGCAACTGTCCTGCCTATATTGAGAGAACGGCCAATGTTCAAAAGGCCGTGAAGGATATTTTGGCCAGTAAGACGTTTGATTACGGCACTATTTGTGCATCTGAACAGTCCGTTATTGTGGAAGAGTGCAACCAAGAGCAGGTGATAGCAGAATTCAAAAAGCAGGGCGGCTATTTTATGAGCCCTGAAGAAACAGCAAAAGTCTGTGAATTACTTTTTAAAAATGGACATGCCATGAATGCAAAGTATGTTGGAAGATCACCACAGGTGATTGCAGCCGCAGCAGGGTTTTCCATTCCGGAAGGAACCAAAGTTCTGATTGGAGAGCAAAAGGGGGTCGGCCCAGCTTATCCATTATCCTATGAAAAACTAACATCTGTTCTTGCTTTTTATACCGCAAAAGATTGGGAAGAAGCCTGCCAGCTTTGTATTCAACTGCTTCAAAACGGTATCGGCCACAGCATGAGCCTTCATACTCAAGATAAAGATATCGTCATGAAGTTTGCTAAGAAACCGGCATCGCGGATATTGGTGAATACTGGCAGTACGCAGGGAGCTACTGGGGCAAGCACCGGACTTATGCCTTCCTTCACACTGGGATGCGGAACATGGGGCGGTAGCTCGGTTTCGGAAAATGTCAGCCCAGTCCATTTGATCAATATTAAGAGAGTGGCTTACGGACTTAGGGATTGCAGCACATTAGCCTCTGCTGACCCGACGTTCAACTATCCTGAGTTATCATTAACTAGCTGTGAAAGCAGTCATGAAGAGGCAGATTCCTTAAAAGGGAATATTGGCACAGACTTTTCAAATAATGAACAGCTTGTCAAGCTCATCAACGAGTTAGTAGCAGCAATGGCGAAGGGGTAAGTTCCAATGGACAAATATGAGAATGTTCTACAACTTTTAATGGAGGCGCTACAATCCAATCAGGCTTCTACAGCAGTGAAAGAGGTGCCTCAAGTTGCCGCATCCACTACGGCAGAGGTAAATGTAGATTCCTTCGATATTCCAGTCGGGGTGTCTAATCGGCATATTCATTTATCCAAGGATGATTTATATAGCTTGTTTGGAGATTGGTATCAGCTGAAAAAAACAAAGGATTTATCCCAGCCTGGACAGTATGCATGTAATGAAACCGTGACTATATGCGGTCCAAAAGGTGCGATTGAAAAGGTGCGAATTCTTGGACCTCTCCGCGAGCAGACGCAGGTGGAAATTCTTGAAGGTGATACCTTTAAGCTTGGAATGGCCACACAGCCAAGAATGTCAGGCCAATTGAAGGGATCACCAGGGATCACCATCATCGGACCAAAAGGGTCTGTGCAGCTTACTGAGGGTCTAATTATTGCCCAAAGGCATATCCATATGAACCTCACTGATTCTGAGCGTCTGGGTGTCCGTGACAAACAGATTGTCTCGATTGAGTTTAATGGTCCGCGCGGCGGTATTTTAAACAATGTAGCGATTCGGGCAAATGCCACTTCTTCGCTGGAATGCCATATCGACACAGAGGAAGCAAATGCCATGGGTGCAAAATCATCGACAAAAGTGAAAATCATAAAATAACCATTTGGAGGAATAAAACATGAGATACGATGCATTAGGAATGATCGAAACTAAAGGTTTGGTTGCTGCAATTGAGGCGGCGGATGCCATGGTTAAAGCAGCAAATGTTAACTTAATCGGAAAAGAACTTGTTGGCGGTGGTTTGGTCACTGTCATGGTAAGAGGAGATGTAGGTGCCGTTAAGGCGGCAACGGATGCAGGGGCTGCAGCAGCAGAACGGGTAGGAGAGCTTATTTCCGTTCACGTGATCCCACGTCCACACGGAGAAATGGAAGGTATTCTTCCTGGAGAGAAAACAGTTAAGGAATCTGTAACAGTCTAAGTTTAATAGAATTCGTGTATTTGGAAGCAAAAAAAATACTATTTTGGAGGGCTCAACGATGAAATATGATGCATTAGGAATGATCGAAACAAAGGGTTTAGTGGGAGCAATTGAAGCAGCAGATGCCATGGTTAAAGCAGCGAATGTTTATCTGATTGGAAAAGAACATATTGGCGGCGGCCTTGTAACTGTCATGGTAAGAGGAGACGTAGGCGCGGTTAAAGCAGCAACAGATGCAGGAGCAGCAGCAGCAGAGCGTGTTGGCGAATTAGTTTCCGTCCACGTGATCCCACGTCCACACGCAGAAGTAGAAACCGTACTTCCAGCACAAGCAGCTAAAGAATTAGTAAGATAAGTGTCCATGGGGACGGTTCACCGGGCTTTTTATTGGTCGAAGTTGACCAAATCAAGCCATGAGAATCGTCCCCTTGGCATTCAAATTCACATACAAGCTTTATATTCACTCATAATATTGTTGATAATAGTTTCTACTGGCAGGATTTCTTTGATTTCATGTACTCTTGCCCCCGCAAAAACCAGTCCATTCTCGCAATCTCCATTCATTGATGTGATCAAAGAATCTAGCGTACAAAAACGATAAGAACAATTTTTTAGGCAATCTATACACTTTTTAATTTTTACCTTTTTATCATCAGAAATAAGTTCAGTAAACTGGTTCTTAATTGCACGACCATGGAGACCAACAGTTGTTTTTACCAAGAGGGTATCTTCCTGCTTGGCATGTACATATTTTTCTTTAAATGATAAGGGTGCATCACACTCTTCACTAGCAACGAATCTAGTTCCCATCTGTACCCCAGACGCACCTGCACGAAAAGCTCTGGCAAGATCTTCTCCAGTCATAATACCTCCAGCAGCAATAACTGGAATCTTAACAGCTTCAACCACTTCTGGCAAAATATCAAATAAAGGTCTTTCCGTACCAAGGTGTCCACCGGCCTCATGACCTTCTACAACAACGGCTGAAGCACCAAGACGTTCTGACAATCGAGCGAGCTTCGCCGAAGACACAATCGATATGACGGGTATTCCGGATTCTTTGCCCCAGGCATACATATCTCTTGAAATTCCAGCACCTGATATGATGAAATCAACCTTTTCATCAATGGCGGCTTTCATTTTTTCAGCAAAGTCATTCATAGCGAAAAGAACGTTTACCCCAATATAGCCGGAATCCTTTATACTCTCCTTGGCCTTCCTTATGTGAGATCTCATTTCCTCGACGGTAATTCCAGTTCCTGATATGATCCCAATTCCTCCAGCATTCGCTACGGCAGAAGAGAGTCCACTTAAGGAAATCCCTACACCCATACCACCTTGCATGATTGGAAACTTCGGCATCATATGACCTATTTTCAATTGTGGAAAGTTCAAAAAAATAACCCCATTTCATTACGTTTTTAGGTGAAGCATAATTTCACTCATTGTAACAATAGGGTTTTCTAGTAAATAGTGATGTATGTAATGGTTCATCCTAAAAGTTAAAAGTAAATCTCCTTTTGTCACAGAATGTTCAAATTTTAGCTCATCGAAGGAAAAAGGCGAATCACCGGGAACTAGTGGAAGCGACTAATGCCCGTCGAAGGCAAAAAGGCGAATCAACGGGAACTGGTGAAAGCGACTAATGCCCTTCGAAGGAAAAAAGGCGAACTCACGGGAATCCGAATAAACTCTATTGCATTAATAGTGTATTATATGTATAATACACTTTATTAGGTGTATTATAAGCTTAATACATTCCAAGTGTGAAGCAGTTTCATGAATATAACACCCTTAGTCTATACTAAATGTACCAAGTACTTAATACAGTAGGTTTTTGGACCAGTGTTCAGTAAGATACACGGAATCTGCTCTTTTTTGTAACAACTGTATTAACCAAATAATACAGCAGGTAGGAAACTATTATGTTTTGGGAGTTGGGTCTATGGATGTCAAGTTTAACAATCGGGATCCTGTTTATGTTCAAGTGATTCGGCATTTTAAAGAACAAATTGCCACAGGTCTTTTTGAACCAGGTCAAGAGATTCCATCCAGAAGGGAATTAGCGAATCAGCTGAAAATTAATCCAAATACAGCGCAGCGTGCGTATAAAGAAATGGAGGAACAGGGGTTGATTTTTACGGAAGGAAACTTACCGAGTCGTATTACGAAGGATGAGCTGGTGTTAAAAATGGTGCGTGAGGAATTGATTCAAGAGGCAGTGGATGCATTTGTTGATTCCGTTCGCACCATCAATGTCCCTTTACATGAGGTCTTGAATTTAGTGAAAACAAAGTATGACAGAGAAAGTAATGAATAGGGGGGATTTATGTGATTGAAGTGAAAGAGGTAACGAAAAAATTTGGCCGGAAGAAAGTGTTAAATGGAGTTTCTTTTACGGCTGAAAAAGGGAAAATTACTTGTTTAATTGGTATTAATGGTGTAGGGAAGACAACCATTATGAAAGCGATTATGGCCTTAACCCCTATTGATGATGGTGAAATATTGATAAATGGTGAAAAAATTCATAAAGGGAGCTATGAAAAAATCACCTTTATCCCTGATACGATTACGATGCTTCCCCAAATGAAAATAAGCGATGCGTTTATCTTTATGGCTGATTTTTACGATTGCTGGAATCAGGAAAGGGCAAGCGAACTGCTCCAATTTTTCAAGCTGAAAGAAAGTGATCGCATTTCTGAACTTTCAAAAGGCAATACCGCAAAAGTGAACCTATTGCTCGGTTTAGCGATGGATGTGGATTATGTTTTAATGGACGAACCTTTTTCAGGGATTGATATATTTAGCCGTGAGCAAATTGCTAATGTATTTACAAGCCATCTCATCGAGAATCGTGGTGTTATCATCACGACACATGAAATTAATGATATCGAACATCTCATTGATAAAGTCGTGTTACTTGATAATGGAGTCGTGTTAAAGGAATTTGATACCGAAGAGGTCAGAGAAAGTGAAGGAAAATCGGTTATCGATGTCATGAGAGAGGTGTATAAAGCATGAGTCGTTATTTGAAGTTGGTCAATTTCGAGTTTAATCGTTTTTGGAAGCTATATATCGTTTTAATAGGAATTACGATTCTATCCCAATTAATTGGCGTGACTGTTGTATCACGAGACTATGTAAATCAAGCAAATAAAATGATTTACGAGGAATCCATGCCGATGAGTAAGTTTATCGAACAAAATGGGACCCTATCTTTTCATAATATTTCTCAGACCCTTTGGTTTATGGGCCCGATTGGCCTTTGTTTGGTGGTGTTAATCATTTATGTCTTTTTTATCTGGTATCGGGATTGGCTTGGAAAAAATACATTTATCTATCGTTTGCTCATGTTGCCGATTGCCCGACTCCATATCTATTTAGCAAAAGCGACAACCGTTTTATTATTGACTTTAGGTCTTGTAGCCTTGCAGCTCCTATTATTACCGATCGAAAATCAATTGTTACTGCGGATCGTTCCGAATGAGTTGCTTACCAATCTCTCGCTGTATGAAATAATTAAAGAACCTAATTTAATGATCATATTTCCAAATACGTTTAGTGAATTTATTCTCTATTATGTCGGAGGCATGGCTGCTGTATTTATGGTTTTTACGGCTATTTTATTTGAACGTTCTTTTCGGATCAAAGGAGTGTTCTACGGGATACTCTATAGCGCCGCTTCTCTACTAATCTTCTTAGCTCCCATATTAGTGAATGAATTTATTCTAGGAAATTACTTTTACCCACTGGAACTCTTTTTTATGGAATTAGCAACAGGTTTGCTTGTTTTGATGGGTGCTATATGGATAGGAAATTTCCTCATCACGAAAAAAGTAAGAGTTTAATAGGAGGGCACGAAAATGAAACGATATTGGAAAATCATCTCGGTTTGCATCGTTACGGTGCTGGTGATTGGAACGTTCTATATCCAATCTAGTTTGGCTGCCAAAGGGAATGTAAAAGTTAAATTTGAAAAAGTAAGCGGAAATGAAGAGGAAGTGAAAAATGTCATTTTTTATGGTGATTATACAGTTGGTAACCTATTTCAATCCCTTCAAATGACAAATATAGAAACCCTTCAACTTAATAATCAATCTCTGTTTCAACAACTAAAAAGGAATTACACCGTGCCTGTTTTAAAAAAATTAATCGAACAGCATCGGACTTTTATGCGGGGGAAGGAATTAATGCCCAATTACTTTTATGAAAATGAAAATCTAGTAGCCTACGCCAGCATAAAAGCAAAGGAATTTGATATTGAAATTTTAAATAAAAAATCAGAAGAAACTACTTCCATCCAGTTAGCTGTGCCGAAAAAAGGAAATTACTCTTGGATAGAGGTTCTCGATGTTCAAGCCTCAGAACGTAACTTAAAGGTGATTACACGCGGGTTTCGGACTGAGGGCGGAAATGATCTGAATGGATACACGATTAACCTCGACGAACGAAAGTTAGTGAAGGATGAAAGGATTCATACGGTTCCAGCGGCAGGGAATGGCTGGTCGGATATTATCATGATCAATGATCCTCATTCGATTCAGTCCGAAAGATATCTTTTGTTTAAGACAGAGACGTATGAAGATAAGCAGGTCCCAGCTGTGGGAGAAATGGTAATGGACGGTGCAGCGAATTTAGTTGCCAATGAAGTCATGGTTTATGATATTGAAAAGAACCAGTTGAAAAAAATAGTGGTTCCTGATGAAATCCGTGGAACTCTGGGCGACCTATCTGCGATCTTTCATTCAACAATCTTTCTACTATCTCAGTCAGCGGATCATTTAGAAGTAAACCAGTATGATATTGAAAAAGAGAAATGGGGTAAAAAACTGACTGTAGATTTACCAAATAATACAGATGGTGAAGGTGCCTCATTTATTAAGTTAATGAATGGAAGAATATATATCATTCATTCAACCAAGAATGGCTCTAACATTTCCATTCGTGATTTAAAAACAGGAGTGTCCTTATATGAAGGAAAACTAAGAGTGAAAAATATGGGGGAAGGTCAGAAAGATATTCGCTTGCATGTTAATGAAATCGAGTCTGTTCAATAAAAATATTAGTTTATTTGATTGCTTGAATTAATAGTTAAAAGGAAGCAGTTGCATCTTTCATAAAGATGTGCCTGCTTCCTTTTATTTTTTTATAATGGTTAGTATGTTGCGGTGAAGATGAAAGCTTCTCTCTGAATTCCTTTTAACGACTTAAAGCATTATTTTTATTAAAGAACCATTTACTATCAGGTCGGTCACGAGGAGTTAAGTTTAAGATAAAATACCCAATGATCAGGATTAAGATGACAAGGGAATAAAGCATGGTATTTACAGGCTGATCGTGGTCGACAATAATTATTCTTACCATTGCCGTGATGCCAATGTATATAAAGTATCTAATCGGAAAATGGTATTCTTCCTTGAAATATTTAACGATCATCGTAATAAACTCAAAATATAAAAAGAAGATGAGGATATTATCCAGAAAAAGTTTATAGTCATCGCTGCCACTTTCAATCAAAATACGGCTGAAAATAATTAATTCCTTCATGAGTAGAATTGATAGAATAATGGCTAAAAGAATGAGCGAAACATTTAAAAACACCTGTAGAATCTTAGGTATCATCCTTAATACAGAAGCAAAATCCCTTTTTTCCTTTACCATGGAAATCATCCTCACCCTTTTTTTTAACTATAGATCCTATGAGTAAAACTTGATTAGAGAAGAATCAATGATGTAGTTATATCCTATTTTTAATTTTATGAAAAATCAAGTTAATTTTTGGTAAGTGTATTGGTTGACCATGGGAGACTAGCTTATGGAGGGAAGTACCGCGGTCATAAGAAACTGCTCCATAGTCAGAGTGGCTAGGAAGCTATCTGTCGAATTTTATCAAAAATGACGAGTTTTCAACTGGTGATAAATGGTAGAATGATAGGAACACGAAGAATGAAAAAGAGGTTAGAACCGAAGGCTAAAACTTAATGAAGGAGAGGAAAAAATGAAGGAAAGTGACCGATTTCTAGGAAGTCTTATCGGATTAGCTGTTGGTGATTGCATGGGTGCGGCTGTTGAATTCTGTCCCCCGGGTTCCTTTGAACCGGTTAGTGATATGAGGGGAGGCGGCCCCTTTGATTTAAACCCAGGGGAATGGACAGATGATACATCGATGGCTTTGTGCCTTGCCCAAAGCATCATTGAAAGCAAGGGGTTTGATGCGGCTGACCAAATGGAGCGCTATATTCGCTGGTATCAAGAAGGGTATTTGAGCAGCACTGGGGAATGCTTTGATATTGGCATTGCGACGAGAGAAGCGTTGAGTCAATATCTCAAGACAGAGGAGCCTTACAGTGGTTCAGCGGATCCCTTTAAAGCTGGAAATGGTTCGATTATGAGATTGGCCCCCGTCCCTTTGGCTTGGTCGAATGATATGGAACGGGCGATCTATTATTCTGGCGAAAGCTCACGAACTACCCACCAGGCTGAAGAAGCGATAGATGCCTGTTTTTACCTCGGCGGGTTGATTGCAGGGGCCGTAAATGACTTTTCGAAGGAGTATCTTCTATCTCAGGAGTTTGTTTCTTTTGTAGAAAATAAACTGGGAAGAACACTGAGTCCTAAGATTAAAGAAGTGGCAGTTGGTTCATATAAGGATCGAAACCCGCCTCTTATTAATGGAAGCGGGTATGTTGTAGACTCCCTTGAAGCGGTACTTTGGGCTTTTTATCACACTGATGATTTTAGCGAGGGGTTATTGAAAGTTGTTAATTTAGGAGATGACGCCGATACAATGGGAGCCATTTTTGGTCAATTAGCCGGAGCTTATTACGGGTTCTCGATGATTCCGGAGCACTGGAAGAGGCAGCTCGTTCAGCTGCAATTCATAGAGAACTTGGCCAATAAGCTTTATGATTTACAGCTGGAAAAATAACCTCTTTTATTAAAAATAATCTTAGCTATAAGTGGTTGCCACTTTTATATAATACTTCCACCCTCTAGCCTTCCAAAGGGGCGATGGGGGGAAGGTTGGAGGGTCATAAAGCTCTATTAAGGTCATGTAAATCATTCCCGAGCAGTTCCCTTTGAAGTTCCAACAGAAAATTTAATACCACCCCATTGAATTCCTCGCTCTTTTCAATTTTCGCCACATGACCTGCCTTTTTGATCAAATACCGCTTTGAATTTGGTATTAATTTATGCATTCTTTTTTGCATGAAGGAAGGGCAAATTTTATCGTTTTGACAGGAAATAATCAGGGTGGGTACTTTTATATTTTTCAGAGTCTCCCGGTAATCAATATGTATACATGCCTTCCATGATGGCAGAAAGCCGTCTAAATGGTTGGACCAATTCGGCAAAACCTTTTGAATCATCTCATCGCTCTTATTATAAAGGCACCGCAATGTCGCTTCCTCTTTAAATTGTTCAACGGTCATCTTGGCATATTTTTTATTACTCAGTGATAATAGTTTCTCAAGCCAGGTGGGAATGTAGAAACTAGTGCTTGCTAGAATAAAAGACTTTACTTTTTCAGGAGAAATCTTATAAATCTCTTGCGAAATGATTCCGCCCATGGAAAAACCAAGTATATGCGCATCTTTAATAGCCAAGTGATCCAATAGGCTCACAATATCTCTAGCAAATGCGGTTATGGATATTTCCTCACCTTCAGTACATTTGGATTTCCCGAATCCTCGTAAATCAGGGATAATAACATCGAAATGGTCTGCAAAACGATGTTGAAATTTCCAACCTTCCTTTTGTTCACCTAACCCATGAATTAGGACAAGCGGTTCACCACTGCCCATCCGGTCATAGGAAAGATTAGTTCCATTGATGAAAGCCTGGTACATTTAAATCCCTTCCTCATTTGAATTTCGCTTTTCCTTCCATATAATATATTTCTCTCGTAAACACACGCCACATGGCCTGTACCCTGCAGCAATCGCTGTTTGTTCATCGGCAAAAAATACTCTTTCGTTGACGTATCCTCCTTTTTCAATCGCACGTAAGGCTGCTCGACAATCCATTCGACCATATATTTTATTTTTGCGATACCCTCCAAACGTTCCTGGAGTGGAGCTCTTATACGGTTTTCTGTCAGGACCAATCAGAGTATAGGGTTGGTGTTCTGCATTCATCGATCATATTCCCCTTTCTGCTTCAGTTGTATATGGAATACTTCGACAAAAAGGTATAAAGCCCTGTTTTTTTCAAAAAGAAAAGACCACTAGGGCGGTGGTCGAAACAGCCTAATGAAAAAAAGTAATATACACCCTGTGGACTCAATGATTCTTCCTACGATTTACTTTAAGGATCCGTTTTACAATCCACCAGCACAGTGGGAAGTTAATAAAAAAGGTGATGGCGATAAAAGTTGCGAATGCAATCAACTCACTATTCATTTCATCCCCAGGATTCATATAAACAATTGCATAAAATACCACGTAAATGATGATCGTAATAAACAGTGCGGATATTCCATCGGACAATTTATTAAAAAATTTCATTCTATTAATTCCAACCCCCTTATGGACCTATAAACCAACTTCCAATAAAATCTATCTTCCATATTAGGATATTAAATGGGAATTTTCAATCATTAGTGCTGTAGGGACGTATAAAGAGGGACCGAATTCAATCGAATTCGGTCCCCTTGGTTACGCTGCTTTTCTCATGTCTGCTACCTGTTGTCGTGTTTCTGGGAAGGTAGCCACTAAGAAGATGTACAAACTGGATACTGCGATAAAGAATATCATTGCTGGCGTGTATCCGGAAGAGCCTAGAATAAAGCTCCATACAATGGTAGCAATGGTTTGGCCCGCATAGGCGATTGCCCAGAATAGTCCGAACATAATTGTCAATCTTTGTGGAGTCATCCCTTTTAACTCATGGGGCAGATTCAAAAAGATAGGGTACTGGATATACATCGCAAATCCCGATATCGAAATGAGGGAGTACGATAGAAGCGGAATTTTATTAGCAAAAACGAGTGCAAGGGCAAAGGTCCCAACCATGACAATTCCTGAGAACAGGAGGGTCGGCTTCCGCGGCACGCCCTTATTCCCGATTCGAATCCCTGCAAATGTACCGAGAATACCAAAGCCTGAGATTAATAGGTTGGTTACAGAGCCATTTAACAAGGTATATTGATCAAAAATCGCTTTAAAGCTCACCAACGATAGGACATACAAGGTCAAAAAGGAAGCAAAAGCCAAGCCATAGCGCCAGAGAAATCCGTCCTTGAGAGCCTCTTTATAACCGTATTTTTCAGCTTTCCCACCCGATTCTTTTGTTTCAAAGGTCTCTGCTTTCCAAAGCCATGCGATAAAAAACAAAATCGTTAACGATGCGAAGAAAGTTAGAGTTAAACGCCAGTTGGCCACCATTTGCTTGGCAAAAATCGTAAATAAGACGGCGACAATAAAGGCTCCGGCATTATAGGCGACAGTATTGGCCGCATTAATGCGCAGCTTTACATTTGAATTTTTTACATAGTGAGCAACGATAGGGTTCATATAGACAATAACCATCGAGCCCCCTACGGCCATAACCATCCTAGCGACTGTATAGGCCCAATAATTCGGTAAATAGATTGCGACAAGCCCCATCATTAAAAGCCCAATTGCCAACCCTGCGGCTTTTCGAGGTCCTAATTTCATGAGCACAATTGCAGCTAAAATATTAGCAAATACACGAGCCGTCGTAATCGAGTAATTTACTAATTGAGAAATAATCGGGTCAACCGGTCCACCGAAAAACGTCTCGGTTATTTGCGGTGTCAATGAAGAGCCCGCTACCCAGTTCATCGCAAAAGTTACATAGGCCAGCCATAAAACAGCCATCATAAAATAACCCTTTTTTGAATGATTCATAGTTTCCATACCTTCATCTGCTTTCATTCGTGATTTTATCCGAGGGACGGTTCTGGTGGTTTTTATTGCCCCAAAAAAACCATAAGAACCGTCCCTGTGGAACCCTTGAATTAGATTACTGGTTTCATTGTTTCTTTTAATACTGTAACGGAGTGGTTAAATTGTTGTTTTTCTAGTTCATTTAGTTCTATTTCAAGGACTTCACGGATACCGCCACGGTCAATGACTGCAGGTACACCGATAAACACATCGTTTTGTCCATATTGTCCGTCTAGATAGGAGGAAACAGTCAAGATACAGTTTTCATTATTTAAAATCGCCTTCGTAATTCGAACAAGGGACATGCCGATTCCGTAGTAGGTGGCACCTTTTCGTTCAATGATATGATAAGCCGCATCACGGACGCTTACGAAAATATCTTCTAAACTTTCATTGGTTATTTTTCCGGCAGGGAGTTCTTCCAGTCTTTCCACACCAACTGAGGCACGGCTCCAAACCGGAAGTTCTGTATCACCGTGTTCGCCGATGATATAGGCATGAACATTTCTTGTATCCATGTTGAAATGCTGGCCAAGTGCAAAGCGGAGACGCGCTGAATCTAATACGGTACCGGAACCAATCACTCGTTCTTTTGGCAGCCCAGACTCTTTCCAAGTCACATAGGTTAAAATATCAACAGGGTTTGTTGCGACCAAGAAGATTCCGTCAAATCCGCTTGCCATAATGTTTTTTACGATTTGTTTAAAAATTTTTGTGTTCTTTTCCACTAATTCTAAACGGGTTTCGCCAGGTTTTTGAGCCAATCCTGCGGTAATCACCACTAAATCTGCCTGTTCGCAATCTTGATAAGTACCGCTCCAGACCTTGATGGGTGACGGAGCAAACGGGATTCCGTGGTTAAGATCCATCGCTTCGCCTTCCGATTTTGCCTCATTCACATCAATAAGAACTAACTCTTCCGCAACTCCTTGATTAATCATTGAATAAGCATAACTGCAGCCAACTGCACCTGTTCCAACTAAGACAACCCGATTTACTTTTTTATTTCTGTTTTCCATGATGATAATCTCCTTTATATATGGAATTTTTATTAAACTAGTATCCTTTAAGCTAGTAGTGATTTTTTGATATTTAATAACTTGATGGTGTTAGTATATCACTTGTTTGTGAAGCATTTCACAATTAATATGACAAAAATATGAACATTTTAGTGGAAGCCTTTACATTTTAGAGAAAGCATGGTCGAGGGCGGATGAGCTGGTTAGAGTCTCATAGGTATATAGGTAACTTAGGAGTATGAGAACCCTGCCCATTGAACTGGGTAAAAGATTTATTACTAGATTCCCTTTTCACCAAGATTTCACCATTTTCTACTAGAATTCAATC
>OEPS010000140.1_pt1 | contig 26991 bp, 20 predicted proteins | sample 1539411 | NCBI WGS metagenome assembly OEPS01 (sample SAMN02671747, study PRJEB22543) | soil metagenome | biome: bacteria | place: China:Hunan Province, Lengshuijiang City | collected 2012-10-15 | depth 0.08m m
TGCCTTTCGGCAGAACGGCAGCTACGAAGTCACGTTTGATAACCACTTCAGTGGTATCGTTCAGCGCGATAGCGATATATCCGGTTTCCGCAACTTTAGTGACGCGCCCAACCAGACCACCGTTGGTCAGAACTTCGTCGCCTTTGGCAATGGAGTTCATCAGGTTTTTATGTTCCTTGGTGCGTTTCTGCTGTGGGCGCAGGATCATGAAGTAAAAAATCAGACCAAACACCACCAGCATCAGGATCAGAGACATCGGGCTGCCCTGCGCCGCGCCACCGGTTGCTGCTACCGCATCAGAAATAAAAAAGCTCATTGAAATTCCCTCATTATTAAAATTAGTCAACGTTCAAAGGTGGAACGGTTCGACCCTGACGTTGGTAAAAATCGGCCACGAAGCTCTCTAATTTACCCTCTTCGATAGCCTTGCGTAAACCAGCCATTAAGCGCTGATAATAACGCAGGTTATGAATGGTATTGAGGCGCGCGCCCAATATTTCGTTGCAACGGTCGAGATGATGCAAGTAAGCGCGTGAATAGTTGCGACACGTGTAGCAATCGCACTCTGCATCCAGCGGCGAAGTGTCGCTCTTGTGCTTCGCGTTGCGGATTTTCACCACGCCATCGGTGACGAACAGGTGGCCGTTACGCGCGTTGCGCGTTGGCATGACGCAGTCGAACATATCAATTCCGCGGCGCACCCCTTCAACCAGGTCTTCCGGCTTACCGACGCCCATCAGGTATCGCGGTTTGTCGGCCGGGATCTGCGGGCAGACGTGCTCCAGAATGCGGTGCATATCTTCCTTCGGCTCACCAACAGCCAAACCGCCGACAGCGTAGCCATCAAAGCCAATCTCTACCAGACCTTTAACAGAGATATCACGTAAATCTTCGTAAACGCTGCCCTGAATAATACCAAACAGCGCGTTTTTATTGCCCAGACCGTCAAAACGATCGCGGCTGCGCTTCGCCCAGCGTAGAGACATTTCCATTGAGCGCTTAGCGTAATCCCAGTCCGCCGGGTATGGCGTACATTCGTCGAAGATCATCACGATGTCAGAACCGAGATCGTACTGAATCTCCATTGATTTTTCCGGATCGAGGAAAATCGGATCGCCGTTGATCGGATTACGGAAATGCACGCCCTGCTCGGTGATCTTGCGGATATCGCCCAGGCTGAAGACCTGGAAACCGCCGGAATCAGTGAGGATCGGCCCTTTCCACTGCATAAAGTCGTGCAGGTCGCCGTGCAGCTTCATGATCTCCTGACCCGGACGCAGCCACAGGTGGAAAGTATTGCCGAGAATGATTTGCGCACCGGTCGCTTCAACTTCCTCCGGCGTCATCCCTTTTACGGTGCCGTAGGTGCCAACCGGCATAAAGGCGGGCGTTTCAACCACGCCGCGCTCAAACACAAGACGGCCGCGACGAGCGCGACCATCGGTGGTATCTAACTCAAATTTCATCATCACTCCTGCGTCAGAAAAACAGTCTGACGTTTAACAACTCGCTACGGAATGATTCCATAGCTAATAAATTCCCTGGGGCATCACGGCGGCCAGTGAGATAGCCTTCTTACGGACGCTCAGAAATGGCCTGCGGATTGTACGTGATAAACATCGCATCCCCGTAGCTAAAAAAGCGATATTTTTGCTCTACCGCAGCCTTATAGGCGTTCATCGTGTGCTGATAGCCGGCAAACGCCGAAACCAGCATAATCAGCGTTGATTCAGGCAGATGGAAGTTAGTTACCAGCGCATCTATCACTTTGTACTGATAGCCGGGATAGATAAAAATCTGCGTATCGTCGAAGAAAGGCTCAATCAGCTCTTTTTTCGCTGCCTGCGCCGCGCTTTCCAGCGAACGCACCGACGTGGTTCCGACGGCAATCACCCGATTGCCGCGCGCTTTCGCCGCCAGCACCGCGTCAACCACTTCCTGCGGCACTTCCGCATATTCAGAGTGCATGATGTGGTCTTCAATACTGTCTACGCGCACCGGCTGGAAGGTTCCTGCCCCGACGTGCAGCGTGACGAAGGCCATCTCGACGCCTTTTTCACGCAGCTTCGCCAGCAGCGGCTCGTCAAAATGCAGACCGGCGGTTGGCGCGGCGACGGCGCCCGGCTTTTCGCTATACACAGTCTGGTACAGCTCACGGTCAGCATCTTCGTCCGGGCGGTCAATGTACGGCGGCAGCGGCATATGGCCGATAGCGTTGAGAATATCCAGCACGCTGCGCGCGTCGTCGAACTCAACTTCAAATAGCGCATCGCGGCGCGCGATCATAGTCGCTTTAATACTTTCATCGTCGCCGAGCAGCAGCTCAGCGCCGGGCTTTGGCGCTTTAGAAGCGCGGATATGTGCCAGAATACGTTTATCATCGAGCATGCGCTCAACCAGCACTTCAATCTTGCCGCCGCTGGCTTTACGGCCAAACAGGCGGGCCGGGATCACGCGGGTATTGTTAAAGACCAGCAAATCTCCAGGGTTGAGCTTATCGAGCAGATCGGTGAAAGTACCGTGCGTCAGCGCGCCCGTCGGCCCATCCAGCGACAGCAAGCGGCAGCTACTGCGCTCCGGCATAGGATAGTGGGCAATCAGGGACTCGGGTAATTCAAAGGAAAAATCGGCAACGCGCATGACGGTAACTCAGACTTAATAAAGAGGCGGGTAGTCTAGTGCCGGCAGGGTCTTCCTGCAACCGTTACCCTATTCAACGCCGGATATAATAACTAAACACAATGATTAACCTGCAACCACGGCAAATCGGTCAGTGACCGTGTGAAGGATTGAAGTCGATATGAATTTTCTCGCGCATTTACACCTCGCCCACCTTGCGGAGAGCTCGCTGCCGGGCAACCTGCTGGCCGATTTTGTCCGCGGTAATCCACAGGGCGAATATCCCGCGGATGTCGTTGACGGTATTTATATGCATCGGCGTATAGACGTGATGACTGACAATCTGGCGGAGGTCAAAACGGCGCGCGCATGGTTTCGCCCCGAGACCCGCCGCGTCGCGCCAATTTCACTCGACGTGATGTGGGACCATTTTTTGTCACGCCACTGGGCGCAACTGTCGCCGGAACTGCCGCTGCCGGAGTTTGTACACTATGCGCATGCCCAGGTGACGCAGATCCTGCCTGATTCTCCGCCACGCTTTGTCAATCTTAATGAATACCTGTGGTCAGAGCGCTGGCTTGAACGCTATCGGGACATGGATTTTATTCAGCGCGTGCTGAACGGTATGGCCAGCCGCCGCCCGAAGCTTGATGCCCTGCGCGACTCCTGGCAGGATCTGGACGTCCACTACGATCGGCTTGAACAGCAGTTCTGGCGCTTCTATCCACAGATGATGGCTCAGGCAAAAAAACGCGAGCTCTAAATGATTGCGCTTTTTCCGGAAAAGGATATTCTGAAAAGCTCTTTTAAATAGCGAACGATAGACAAAACCTATCTCATCGATTGTCAACGTCACGTTGAGTTCCCCCGCCCCTCTCCCTATACTTGCCCGCGTTGCGTTCCAATTAACCTTAGTATTAACAGGAGAATCATATGGTTCTGGTTACTCGTCAGGCTCCGGACTTCACCGCGGCAGCAGTTTTAGGTAACGGCGAAATCGTTGAGAAATTCAACTTCAAACAGCACACCAGCGGTAAAGCCACCGTTCTGTTCTTCTGGCCGATGGACTTCACCTTCGTTTGCCCGTCTGAACTGATCGCTTTTGACAAGCGCTACGAAGAATTCCAGAAACGCGGCGTAGAAGTCGTTGGCGTTTCTTTTGACTCCGAGTTCGTACACAACGCATGGCGTAATACCCCGGTAGACCAGGGCGGTATCGGTCCGGTTAAATATGCAATGGTTGCTGACATCAAGCGCGAAATCCAGAAAGCGTACGGTATTGAGCACCCGGATGAGGGCGTTGCCCTGCGCGGTTCTTTCCTGATCGACGCCAACGGCGTTGTTCGTCACCAGGTGGTTAACGACCTGCCGCTGGGTCGTAACATCGACGAAATGCTGCGTATGGTTGACGCGCTGCAGTTCCACGAAGAGCACGGTGAAGTTTGCCCGGCACAGTGGGAAAAAGGAAAAGAAGGTATGGCTGCTTCTCCGGAAGGCGTAGCTAAATACCTGACCGAGAACGTATCCAGCCTGTAATCGGCATACGTTCGACAAAAGGCTCGCGAATGCGAGCCTTTTTTGTTTTATACGCCGCCGCTTTTTTTCACTTCACGCCAGATTCTCCACGCCATCAGCGCCAGAACCACGACGCCCGCGATCAGCGCTCCCCACACCAGCAGCGTTTTCCAGCTGCTCTGCTGTTCCGCAGCCGAAGTCGCCGCTAATCGCGCCTCGCCGCCCAATGTGACGCTTTCTTGCACGACGGCAAGAGGCAGGTCATTCACGGACTGCGTTTTCTGCAGCGACGCCGGGATCAGCATGTCGAGGTCGAGATCTGCCTTTTGCGCCGCCCGGTTTCCCCATGCCAGCATATAAGGCCCTTTTCCCTGGGTATTAAAGACCACCAGGTATTCATCGCGCGCACCGCTTATCTCGGGCAGCGACTCTGGCAATCTGGCGTTAATCGTCTTCATCCGTACAGCTTCAACCAGTTGCCCATCAAGATGAATATCTTCAGAACGCTTGCCGTCCAGCTGATACAGCACGGTTTTCGCCAGCGGCTGCCAGGGCTCTTTTTCGCCACTGCGCCAGGAAAGCTCCACCGGCAAAACCCCTTCACTCTCCATGGATATCCTGAGCGAGCTCAGCGGTTGAGGCTGGCTCCAGTGCCAAACGGCTTCATCGTCAGAGATTTTTCGCCCCTGGGCATCGAGCCCAATGCGCGAAGACTCAGGCTCTCTGCGTTCGGCCAGGGCTTGCACGCCATTCAGCGCTATCGCCTTGCTTTGTGCATCAAAGATCACCAGCAGGTAACGATTACCCTCTGCGGAGAGCGTCAGGTTGGTGCCGATCGTGTCCATTTGCAAACGATCGCTACCGCGCGCCAGATCCATCAGCGGCGCGTCCTCCTGCAGAGTGCGCCAGTATTTCAAGTCACGACTGGAGTATAGCGACGCTTTCCCCTGCCAGTTCTCCGTCGGTGAGTCCCAGTTCAGCTTCAGCTGATCCAGCGTAAAAGCGTCCATTTTATCTTCAGGCAGAGTTAATAAGTAGCTCTTCCCGAGTGAACCTGGATTATCACTCTCCAGACGAATTTCGATCCCCGTCGCTGAACGCAACACCAGCGATTCTCCGCTGCGGCGCCCTTCCTCAGGTGGCGGAACCAGCGACATGTCCAGAGGGAAAAGCCGTAGGGCCATCGCTTTAGGCGTAACGGGCGGCGTCTTCTGCACCAGCAAAGAGAACGGCACGGTGTCCCCCTGATGGTTGAATACGCGCACATCGCGTAAATCGGGCCATGCGGTTCCCTGATATATCGACTGAGAGAGCTCAACGCGATACCAGGGCGATGTGCCCGTGGTTTTCAGCATCACTCCCTGCGTATAGTCCATGGGCATTTCTCGCACGTTATCGCTACTTGCCGCACTTCCCGCCACGCCCAGTAATACGCTGCATAGCACCGCTTTCATCCATTTCATTTCTCTTCTCCTGCTTTAGGCGGCAACGGTGAAAAATACCCGACGATCAACACCAAAATAGCCACGCCGATAAATGCGATAGCTCGCGCCAGCCCGCCACCGCGTGCGCTATCGACCAGCATCAGTTTCACAATGACAACGCCCAACAACGTGGCGCCGCATAGCCATTCGCGGCGTGAAAGACGTCGCGTCGCACGCAGCATCACCGCCAGCGCCACCAGCGTCCAGACCAGCGCGAAAGTGGTCTGAATCAAGCGTGAATGCCACAGCGACTCAATGCTCCATGCCACCTCACCGAACCAGGCCAGGGCGCGCAGCAGCAGGCCGTTCAGCCACCAGAAACCGAGCGCCAGTAAAGCGACGGCGGGCCATGGGCGGTATACGGCCGACTGTTCTGGAAAATAGCGCCGCGAGCTACGATAAAAGATTGTCAGCCCGAGCAGCGCGAAAGCGGCCCCCTCTTCAAGTGGGTTGATAAACGGCAAGTAAGTCTGACCATAGACCGTACCATCCTGCAGGTTCGCCAGAGTTAACAAGCCCCCCAGAACAATAGCTACCGGTATCATCGCCAGAGAAGCATACAGCGCAGGCCATACCCGGAATGGCCAAATTTGCCGACGTACGGCTTCAGAGACAAGGAAGATCAGAACTCCGCCTGCCGCCATTATTAATCCGCTCGCCCACGCCGCCATGCCCCACGGCAAATCCTGCGTAAACCAAAACAGTTCCATTGCCAGCGCCAGCAAAATCATCCAGAACAGCGACAGATGGGCAAGCATATTTATGCGCGGCGGTAGGCTGTGCCCATCACGCCAGAGCAGGGCCATCGCCGCCGGAAGCGCAGCGCACCAGGCCAGATTTTGCCAGCCCGCAAAGAATACCTGCTGCTGGGATAGCTGATAAAACAGCGCCATCAGCATCATTGGCCACAGCAGCCATTTGCTCAAATCCAGCTCACGCCAGGCCAAACGAGCCGCAGCCGCTCGCCAGCACCACGCCGATGCCGCCAGGGTTGCCAGGACGCTAAATAAAATGTGCGCGTCTTTACTCAACGCCAGCCGCGATGCGCCGACAAGCGCCACTATCCAGAACAGCAGTCCGCCTGTCAGCAACGCCCAGCTGCCCTGAATCTGAATGTTTCTCCACAGCCATGCCGCTATCAGCCAGCTAAGGCTGAGCACGGCGAAAATCAGCATTAAAGACAGTGGAGTGGCATCATTCACCTGCGCCCATAGCGCACTGCAAACCGCGAAAACCAGTAACGCAGCACCGCTGTAGCTCATCCGTCGCTGCTGCTGTTGCACGCCCAGCCAGAGGATCCCGAGGCCTTCCAGCGACCAGGCCATCGCGGTCCAGCGGGCGGAAAGCGCCAACGGGATGGCAAGGGTGGTAAATACGCCGCCGAGCGCCAGCGCAGCCAGCACCAGCAGCTTGCCCGCAGAGGGATAACGACGCAGCGCCAGCCAAGCCAAAGCCAGGTAGAAGCCACCGTAGCCCAACGCGCTGAGCGCCGGTCCATATTCGAAATGTCGGGTGATGGCGTACTGCATCGCAAAGCCGATCAGCGGCGGCGCAAACAGCAGCACGCCGTCAATAATCTGCTTACCTTTTTCCTGGGCCCGCAGCGATAGCGCCACGCACAGCACGCCAAAAATAATCGTGTTGGCGATCAAGAACAGCTGGCAGCTCAGGTAATACTCTGACCGATAACCATTCAGTCCCCACAGGCCACCGACACCAAAGGTAAATAACAGCCCAAGCAGGTTCAGCTCCCGCCAGTGCTGCCAGATACTGATAGCGAGAATGCCGACCGACAGCAGAAGATAGAATGAGAACAGGGCGACATGACTGCCGCCGCCGGTAGAGAGCAGCAGCGGCGCAAGATAGCCTCCCAGGCTCGCCAGCATCGCCAGGCTTAGCGCTTTTTGCAGAATCGCCAGCCCTACGCTCGCCGCGCAAATCACCACCAGCAGCGCAAACGCCAGGGTCATCGGCAGCATCTGCCACAGGCGAAACGCGCCAAAAACGGTGAGATAGAGCGCTCCCGTTGCCCCGCCCTGTAAGATCAGCGCATACATCGGCTGTTTATGCCGCAATCGCCATCCCACCGCCAGCAGAACGATCGCGAACAGCGCCGCCGCAACCAGACGTAGCTCGAGGGGGAAAAGAGCGTGTTCAACGGTATAGCGCAGCAGAAATGAGAGGCCAAGAAACAGCAGCAGGATACCAAGCTTCGCCAGCGGGTTGCCCTGCATAAACCAACGAACCAATGACGATACCATCCCGCCAAACGCGGAAGGTTGTTCGGTTTCAGGAGCCGATTTCGCCCTCTGCTCCGGCTTCGGCGTTTGCTTCGGCGTTGGCTTCGGCTGCGAGAGCCACGGGTCAACGGCTTCCGCCACGGGCGCCGGTGATGGCTCGTGTTCTACCAGCGCTATTGCGTCAACAGAGGCAACGACTTCCGGGGCAGTCGGCACGACGCCACTAGCCTCCGCCACCGGTGCCTGCGCAACACCACGCAGCTCAAGCTCCTCAACCCGACGCTGCAAAGTCGCCAGTTCCAGCCGGACCGCCGCGCTGCGCCTGAGCGCGGCAATAGCGATGAGGGGTCCCCCCACCAGCCCAAATAATAAAATAATACAGCCGAAGACCAGCAGATCGTCCATGCTCCCACCTTCACTCTTTGAAGAGGGAGCAGAATGACATAAATTGTCTTATCAGCGCTATCCGCGCGAGGTGAAAAACGCAAATGAGGGCATCAATGCCCTCATCAGCCAGGCGCCAGCCGCGTTAAAACGCAAAGCAGGAGCAGCCAAGCACGCCCCAGAACGCCTGCTCATCGGCAACCGGAATCGACGATTTGCGCGCAATATCATGCTGATGTCCATGAACCCCGCAGCTGCCGCAGCACTGATGCATCTGGACTATTGCGCCAATTTTCGCGGCCGTCGGCGGCGCGGACCGATAGTGGCCCGGTACCTTCACCACCGGCGACCACTCGGGCAGAACCGGAACAGGCGGCGGCGCCAGCGGCGAGAAGTGTCCGGCGGCGTACACCACCTTGCCGTCAACCACCGTCAGCACCGACTCAATTCCCTTAATCTCTTCTTCCGCAACGCTAAAGTAGTCTCTGGAGAGCACGACCAGGTCAGCAAGCTGGCCCTGTTCAATGCGCCCTTTCTTCCCCTGTTCGCTGGAAAACCACGCGCTTCCTGCGGTCCACAGCTCCAGCGCCACATCGCGCGGCAGGCGGTTGCTCTCGTCATACATCGCCATTCCGCCAACCGTACGTCCGGAAACCAGCCAGTAGAGCGCGGTCCACGGGTTGTAGCTCGCCACGCGGGTGGCATCCGTCCCCAGCCCCACCGGAACTTCCAGCTCAAGCATTTTCGCGACCGGCGGGGTATGTTTGACCGCATCTTTGCCGTAGCGGTCGACAAAGTATTCGCCCTGGAAAGCCATACGGTGCTGAACCGCAATACCGCCGCCCAGCGCTTTGACGCGTTCAATATTGCGCTCGGTGATGGTTTCCGCGTGATCGAAAAACCAGTGCAGGCCGTTAAACGGAATATCACGATTAACCTTTTCAAAGACGTCGAGCATCCGGCTGATGGACTCATCATAGGTCGCATGCAGGCGGAACGGCCAGCGGTGTTCAACCAGATGGCGCACCACCCGCTCCAGCTCATCTTCCATCCCTTCCGGCAAATCCGGACGCGGCTGGAGGAAATCCTCAAAATCCGCCGCCGAGAAGACCAGCATCTCTCCGGCGCCGTTGGCACGGTAAAAATCGGTCCCCTGTCCCGGTTTGAGCATATCGGTCCAGCGCTCAAAATCCTCCAGCTCCTGCTTCGGACGCTGGGTAAACAGGTTATATGCGATGCGTACGGTCATCTGCTTTTTGGCGTGCAGCTGCTCAATAATTTCATAATCTTCCGGGTAGTTCTGGAAACCGCCGCCGGCATCGATAGCGCTGGTCAGCCCCAGGCGATTGAGCTCGCGCATAAACTGGCGCGTTGAGTTGACCTGAAGCTCCAGCGGCAGCTTCGGCCCTTTGGCCAACGTGGAGTAGAGGATCATGGCGTTAGGTTTGGCGATCAGCATCCCGGTCGGATTGCCGTTGCCGTCGCGCACGATCTCGCCGCCCGCCGGATCCGGGGTCTCTTTGGTGTAGCCCACCGCCTTCAGCGCCGCGCGGTTTAGCAGGGCGCGATCGTACAGATGCAGGACAAACACCGGAGTATCCGGCGCAGCATCGTTCAGTTCTTCCAGCGTCGGCATTCGCCGTTCGGCAAACTGGAATTCGCTCCAGCCGCCGACCACCCGCACCCACTGCGGCGACGGCGTGCGATCGGCCTGCTCTTTAAGCATCCGTAGCGCGTCCGCCAGCGAGGGAACCCCCTCCCAGCGCAGCTCCAGATTGTAGTTCAGCCCACCGCGGATCAGATGCAGATGGGAATCGTTCAGGCCGGGGATCACCGTGTGGCCCTGAAGATCGATAATTTGCGTTCCTTCCGCGGCAAAGCTCATGATTCGATCGTGACTACCGGCGGCAAGAATTTTGCCATCGGCGATGGCGATAGCATCGGCCAGCGGATTTTGACGATCGAGAGTATGAACCCGACCGTGGGTCAGGATCAGTGTGGCAGTTTGCGACATAGCGCGCTCCTTGAAGAGACTGGCTCAGCTTTTCTTTAACCAGCCAGCAAACAGACGGGTCACGATGGGCATCCAGAACCAGACCACCAGGGCGACCACACAGGCATCGTTAATCAGGTGCAGCAGCAGGCTTCCCTTCAGCGAGGGCAACAGCGCGCCGGTTATCGAAGGCACCAGGTTAGTGCTGGGGAAAATCACCAGCAGGGTGATTAAAAATTGCTTCCAGCGTCGCGGCTGGCGCACATTGGCCGCAGGCGGCGTAAACCAGAAGTCCGGTTCGGTACGCACTTCGGTACGATCGCCTTCGCTGAGCAGCGGCGCGATTTCCGCCACCAGCTGGCGGCGGGTCTCCGACTGCGTCCAGGCGTAAAGATGCTCAATGGTGTCGAAGCGAATGATAACGCTCCATAAATTCTGCCCGACGGCGGGACGAATCACGTTTGCGCCAAGATGGCCGGGAAACTCTGCCGCGATCGGCATAATTTTGCCCAGCCACTCTTCATACCGTTGGCCATGTTCGGGGTCGAGCACATGGCTGATAACCAGGGTCACCGATTTCTGCTGCGCCATTAAGAGTTCCTTGCTGCTGGCTAATGGCGGGATTTCTCCGCCATTAGCCATAAATGACAATGATAATGACAATGCACAAAATCATTCATGCGGCATCGAGGCGGCAAGGTTGTCCGTCCCCGGGAGCTGACATCAGTCAGTGACCGGGGCGGACAAACGAAGCCAACAAAGAGGCAGCGTGAAGGATGATGCTAATACACAAAATCATTCATGCTGCGTCGAGGCGGCAAGGTTGTTCGTCCCCGGGAGCTGACATCAGTCAGTGACCGGGGCGGACAAACGAAGCCAACAAAGAGGCAGCGTGAAGGATGAAGTGTATTTAAGCTTTACGCTCTGGCGCGCCATGCACCATGGTATAAGCGTAATCCACGCCCATCCCGTAAGCGCCGCTATGCTCGCGGACCAGGTCCATCACCGCGTCATAGGTCTCTTTACGCGACCAGTCGCGCTGGTACTCAAGCAGTACCTGTTGCCAGGTCACCGGAACCGCCCCGGCCTGCACCATTCGGTCAATGGAACGTTCGTGGGCATCAACTGAGGTACCGCCGGAGGTATCGGTCACCACGTAAACTTCATAGCCCGCATCCAGCGCCATCAGCGCCGGGAAAGTCAGGCACACTTCCGTCCATAGTGCGGAAATAATTAATTTCTTACGCCCGGTCGCTTTTACCGCGGCAACAAAAGCCGCATCTTCCCAGGAGTTCATCGAGGTACGTTCAATAGGCTTCACATCAGGATGCACGGCCAGCAATTCCGGCCAGATATAGCCGCTAAAACTTTTTGTTTCTACTGATGTATAAATGACCGGAACATTAAAAATCTTGCCCGCTTTGGCTAAAGCCACGGTATTATTTTTAAGGGTCTGGCGGTCAATATTAGCGACGCCAAAAGACATTTGCGGCTGGTGATCAATAAAAATAAGAGCCGAATTAGAGGGATCGATCAGTTCACGAATAGACATAACTTATCCTGTTAATCAATGAGTTAAAAAGACATTACCGTTACTGTTGTGCTGTCCTGATCCTGACTGATAAAGCATGATGAGTATAGTCAGTTATTTCTAACGAGTTATTAAAGATTTTTTTCTAATTTATTTCTAAAGCGAAAAGTTATGGCTATTCGATTAACCATTACAATATTAGCTAAAAGCGTTTATCAAATTTTTACGGCTAACCGTTCTAAATTATTCACTGGAATTGAACCAGGACCTCCGGTAAAACAGTGGCTCTTTTTTAGCGGAAATTGACTCATGCGCTTAAACCTTGATGTTCTCTTGATTCTCGACGCGCTGGATAAACATGGCTCTTTTGCCACCGCCGCTGAATCGCTATTTAAGACGCCGGCGGCGCTGAGCTACATGATTCAAAAGCTGGAAAACGATCTCAACATTACTCTGCTGGATCGCTCAGGACATCGGGCGAAATTTACCGATACAGGCAAAATGATGCTTGAGAAAGGGCGATTGCTGCTTAATGCCGCTAAAGATCTGGAAAAACAGGCGGTTCAGCTCAGCGCCGGATGGGAGCGAGATCTGGCTATCGCCCTGGATGATTCTTTCCCGTTTAGCTCGCTGCTGCCGCTGATCGACGAGTTCTATGCCCAGCATCCACAAACCCGACTTAACTTTACCCACCATACTCTCGCAGGCTCGTGGGAAGAGCTTACCCACAACGGCGCGGATATCATTCTTGGGGCGATCAATGAACCACCTACCTCCGCAGAATGGTCGTGGAAAATGCTCGGCGCAATGGACAATATTTTCGTCATCGCGCCGGGGCATCCGCTGGCGGAAACAAGCCAACCGCTAACCAACAAGCAGCTAAGCCTGCATCGCGCGGTGGTGATCAGCGACAGCTCCCGCTACTGCCATCCGCTCAACAGCAACCTGCTCGACGAGCAACCGCAAATTCGCGTTGATGATTTCGCCAGTAAAGTTGAACTATTGCGCGCCGGGCTGGGCTGCGGCTTTTTGCCGCGCCATATCGCCCGGCCGTGGCTGGAGAACGGCGAACTGGTAGAAAAGGCCGTCATCTCATACCGCGTAAAAGATATCACCTATATGGCCTGGCGCAGCGGCAATGACGGACTGGCCCAGCGCTGGTGGCGCGAGGCCATATTACACAGCGAACGTCTGAGCCAGCTCTATGACTAACGGCTAAACCATACGCTGGCGGAGATCGCTGGTAGCGCCAGCACGCCATCGTGCAGCGCCGCCGCTCCCTCTTTCAGCTGCCAGCCGTTAACATCCAGCAGCGGCGAATCCTCAACCACCACTTCGCAGGCTTCGCCGCGGTTGATCGCCACCAGCACGCGCTGCTGTTTATAAACCCGCACGAACACCACCACGTTATCTTCAGCATAAATCACCTGACAGCCGCCGTAGCGCAGCGCCTGGTTAGCCTTACGCAGTTTGCTCATCCGTTTGTACAGGTCGAGCAGATCGCTATCCTGCAAAGCCGGATCCCACGGGAACGGTTTGCGACAGAACGGATCGTTATTGCCGTCAACGCCCACTTCATCGCCATAGTAAATGCACGGTACCCCCGGCCAGCTGAATAGCCACACTACCGCCAGCGGCAGGCGGGCAACATCCTTGCCTAACAGCGATTTAAAACGCGCGGTATCGTGACTATCAAGCTGGTTGAACATCCGCAGCTGCTGCTGATGCGATAGGCCGGCGCGGTAGTTGTCCATCCATGCCATGCAGGTCTGAGCATCAATTTTCTGCGGATCGTAGGAAATATCGGTGTTGGCGAGAAAGCCCCACAGCGGAAACGTAAAACCGCGGTAGTTCATCGCCGAATCCTCCACGTCGGCCTGTAGCCACTGGCGCGCGTCGCCGAAATGCTCTCCGAAGACAAAAGCTTCCGGTTGTTCCAGCTTCGCTGCCTGGGTGATTCCGGCAATATGGCGCAGATTGTTGCGCGCTCCGCCGCCTTCACCCAGCATATGCACCACGTCCAGCCGCCAGCCGTCCATACTCCACGGCGCTTTCAGCCAGTGGCGCACCACGCTATCTTCTCCGCCATAAATTTCATTGACCAGCGTCGCCGAGCGGTAATCCAGCTTAGGCAGACTGGCATATCCAAGCCAATCGTGGGCTACGCCTTCGGGGGAAAAATTATACCAGTCGCGCCACGGCGAATCGGCGTTGTGGCAGGCGCCAACGCTATCGCGCTGGTGGCGATCGAACCAGGCGTGCGAATCGCCGCTGTGGTTGAACACGCCGTCCAGGATCAGACGCATCCCCTCTTTTTGCGTGTTGTGGCGCAGGCGCAGCAGCGCCGCATCGCCGCCAAACTGCGGGTCAACGCGGCGGTAATCTTCGGTATCGTATTTATGCACGCTGGGCGCGACAAAGACCGGATTGAGGTACAGGGCCGTTACGCCAAGCTGCTTCAGATACGGTAATTTTTCGCTAATGCCATCCAGATCGCCGCCGTAAAAGGTTGAACCGCCCGCCTCACCGGTTAACGGTTCATCCCACGTTTTGCGCACGATATCGTGACCAGCTGCGTGGTGGTAATAAACGTCATCCTGCCCGGCTTCACGGGAGTGGCTGCGGGCAAAACGGTCAGGAAAGATTTGATAAAACACCTGATCGGCCACCCACTGCGGCCCGCTGTCCGGCAAATCAACCGCAAACTGCTCCAGCCTCGCCGGCGGAAAACGATTAAATCCCTGCGGCGTGAACCACAGCTGGCGGTCGGGCCACAACAGCTTGAAGCTATAGCGACGGCGCGGCTGTCCGTTGACCAGATTGATTTCTCCGCGCCACGCCACCACGCCCGGATGCGGCTCCTGCCGTAAACGGTGCATCGGCAGCGACAGCTCTTCGTTATCTTCTTCCCCGCGTAGGGTCACCCGCGGCGGCAGATCGTCGCCGCTTAACCATAGCGTAATAAATAGTCGGTCCTGCTGTTCCTTAATAAACGGAGCAACCGGGAGGTGCCATGCCTTCAACATCATTATTCCTCTCTTTGCAGAATGGGCACACCTTGCCACAGCGTACTGGCGTATGACTCATCATCGGCACAATTATTGGGGGAGGATGGCGGGGGCGGAGCTAGCGCTTGCCGGATAGCCTGAGCGCATCCGGCAAGAAGAGAACGAAATGACTACGCTTTCGCCAGTTTTCGCTCGCGGCGGGATTTAAACTGCCAGCCGATCAGCAGCAGGACAATCCACGCAAAGCCGACGTACAGCGAAATGCGGGTATCAGGATGGTAGCCGATCAGACCGATAATAAAGACGAGGAATATCAGGCCAATCACCGTCGTCGTTACTCCGCCGGGAACCCTGAACTTCAGCGCCTTAGCCTCTTCCGGCGGCAAACGGCGGCGAAAGGCGATCTGCGACAGCAGGATCATAATCCACACCCAAACGGTGGCGAAGGTCGCCAGCGAGGCGATAACCAGGAAAACGTTCTCCGGCATGATGTAGTTAAGATAGACCGCAAACAGCAGGGCGATTGTCATCACCATCACCGTCACCCACGGCACTCCACGGCGGGAGGTTTTGGTAAACATCTTCGGCGCGCTGCCCTGCTCCGCCATACCGTGCAGCATACGCCCCACGCCAAAGACGTCGGAGTTAATCGCCGACAGCGAAGCGGTCAGCACCACAAAGTTGAGAATGCTGGCGGCAAAGGTGATGCCAAGATGCTGGAAGGTCAGGACAAACGGGCTGCCGTTGGTTCCAACCTGGTTCCACGGATAAATAGACATAATCACAAACAGCGTACCGACGTAAAACACCAGGATACGCATCGGCACCGAGTTAATGGCGCGCGGAATGGATTTCTCCGGATCTTTCGCTTCACCGGCGGTAATACCGATAATCTCAATGCCGCCGTAGGCGAACATCACCATCTGCAGCGACATCACCATCCCCAGCCAGCCGTTGCTGAAGAAGCCGCCGTTACTCCACAGGTTGTGGATGCCGGTCGGCTGGCCGCCGTTGCCGATCCCCCAGATGATGATGCCGAAACCGGCAAGGATCATGATGATAATGGTGGCGACCTTGAAGAAGGAAAACCAGAACTCCAGCTCGCCGAAGACCTTCACGCTCATCAGATTGACGGCGCAGATAATCAGCACCACGCTGAGCACCCAAATCCAGTGCGGGACTGCCGGGAACCAGACGCCCATATAGATACCGAAGGCCGTGACGTCGGCGATGGCGACGATCAGAATTTCAAAACAGTAGGTCCAGCCGGTGATATAGCCCGCCAGCGGGCCAAGATAATCCTGCGCGTAGCGTGAGAACGAACTGGCGGCCGGGTTATGCACCGACATCTCGCCCAGCGCGCGCATAATAATGTATGCCGCGACGCCGCCGATAATATAAGCCAACAGAACGCTCGGGCCCGCCATTTTAATCGCGTCAGCCGAGCCATAGAAAAGGCCGGTACCGATTGCCGACCCCAGCGCCATAAAGCGAATATGCCGGGTACTTAGCCCGCGCTTAAGCTTGTTACTACTTTCCATCGTGTTCCATGCCGTTTTTCTCCTCTGACCATCGCGGGAGCAGTGTCCAAAGGAGCATGACCAATAAAACAAAAAACCACGGAACCTGAAGTCCCGTGGTTAAACACCAGTTTAAAACGTCGGTTAATGCGCGCTGGATGTCACCTGCCGCCCTGCCGCGCGATCCCAGATAACGGCCAGAATCACCATCACGGCGGTTGGCATCAGCCAGGCCAGCCCCTGCTCTGCCAGCGGCAGACGCGCGGTCCAGGACGGCATAATTTCGGCAAACGCCGACGCCTTAATGCCGTCAATGATACCAAACATCAGGCTGATAAACATTGCCGGGGCGATAACGCGGGACGAATTATGCCACCAACCGCGGGTAAAGCTTAATACCACCAGTGCGATACACGGCGGATAGATAGCCGTCAGCACCGGAATTGAAATCTGAATCAGATGGCTCAGACCGAGGTTGGAGACCGCCATCGAGAACAGGCCAAGAATAAAGACCAGCGTACGATAGGAGAACGGCAGATACTGGGCAAAGAACTCAGCGCACGCGCAGGTTAAACCTACCGCCGTCACCAGACAGGCGATAAAGATCAGCGCCGCCAGCATAAAGCTTCCCGCGCCGCCGAAAGTATGCTGGACGTAAGCGTGCAGAATCGCCGCGCCGTTAGCGGATTGCTCAACCAGCGTACCGCTGTCCGAACCTAAACGGAACAGCGCCAGGTACAGCAGCGTCAGGCCCACGCCGGCCATCAGGCCAGCCCAGACGGTGTAGCGGGTCAGCAGACGAGCTTCAGTGACCCCGCGGGAACGCGCGGCGTTGACAATCACGATACCAAAGACCATCGCCCCAAGGGTGTCCATAGTCAGATAGCCGTTGACGAAACCGTTGGAGAACGGCGCGGTGCGGTAGGCTTCCATGGCATGGCTCAGCGGACCGGCGGGCCAGACGATCGCCGCAACGGCAAGAATAATCAGGGCGATAATTTTCAGCGGCGCGAGGAAATTCCCTACGGTGTCCAGCAGCTTACCTGGATAGAGCGAAACGAGGATCACCAGCGCAAAATAGATAACGCTGTAAATCAGCAGCGGCAGCGGACCGTCGCCGGTCAGCGGGGCAATCCCTACTTCAAAAGAGACGGTGGCGGTGCGCGGCGTGGCGAACAGCGGCCCAACCGCGAGATAGCAAACCACCGCCAGCAGGATACCGGCAACTTTACCGATCGGCGTGCTCAGGCTCTCTACGCCGCCGCCGACTTTCGCCAGCGCCACAACCGTTAGCACCGGCAGACCCACGGCGGTAATCAGAAAGCCAATAGCCGCGGTCCAGACGTGTTCGCCGGCCTGTAAGCCAACCATCGGCGGAAAGATAATATTGCCTGCACCGACGAACAGCGCGAAGGTCATAAAGCCCAACGCAATGATGTCGCGAGATTTTAACTGATGGGTCATAAATTCATTACAGCCTGTGGATGTGGTGTTGTAAAAACGGATTAATACCGCGCCTTTCCCCTGGGGATGATACAGCGGCCATTATCATTAAACTCAGCGGGATATGCTCCCAAAGCGGCGTGGAAAAGAATTGTTTTTTGAATTACCACGCAAAAACAGTCTGTCTGCGACCGTAGGCGGGCAATTTAAACGCTTATAACGTTTTAAAGCAAGGAGGGATCGCAAAAGCAGATGATTATGCTAACTCTATTTTTATAAGTAGAATTATTTACCTGATTGATGGAAAACCTCTGGCTTATCATGCGAACAAAAAAGCAGCTAACGTTCGTTAATTACGCAGCTTCGATTTAACAGCAAACGAAAATGACCAGCCGAAGCTGGTCATTGGCAAGTAAAGCTGACACCTACGTATCAGGGGTCAATTTTTGGCAATCAAACGTTCCGGTAGCAGAAAGCTAAAACGGGTACCTTTACCCGGCGTACTCGCGATCTCAAGACGGCTGTCATGGTGGCTAACGGCATGTTTGACAATCGCCAGCCCCAGCCCGCTGCCGCCGGTTTGCCTGGATCGCGCTTTATCCACCCGATAGAAACGCTCCGTCAGGCGCGGAATGTGCTCCGGCGCGATCCCCGGTCCATTATCCTCAACGCTAAACAGCGCGCCGTGCGGCGCCCGCTGCCAGCTCACGGTAATTTCCGTTCCCGGCGGCGTATGGTTGACCGCGTTATACACCAGGTTGGAAATGGCGCTGCGCAGCTGTTCTTCATTCCCCAGCACTTTTAACGACTCATCCACCGAAAAATGCAGGACGTGCTGCTGCTGGCTCAGCGTTTGCGCTTCGCGCTCGACGACCCGCAGCATCATCGGAACATCAATTTTGTCATTCATTGCCAGAGCCGGTGCGGCTTCAATCCGCGACAGCGTCAGCAGCTGTTTCACCAGACCTTCCATGCGCTGGGTCTGCTCGCGCATGGTGTGCAACGCTTTTTCACGCGTCGCGCCTTCCAGAACCGCCTCCTGCATCATCTCCAGGTATCCCTGCAGCACCGTCAGCGGGGTTCGCAGTTCATGGCTGACGTTGGCAAAAAAGTTGCGCCGAGCGCCCTCAAGCTGATGCATCTGGGTAACATCGCGCGCCACCATCAGCAGCTGTTTGTCGCTGTAGGGCATCACGCGAATCTCCAGATGGCGACCATTATTGAGCACCAGATTTAGCGGTTTAGAGAAATCTTTAGCTTTGAGGTAATTAGCAAATTCCGGATAGCGTAGAAGGTTAAGGATATTCTGCCCGTTATCGTCCGGCCAGCGCAGATTAAGGATCTGCTGGGCAAGGCCATTACACCAGAACATGACGCCTTCTTCGGTGGTCAACACCACCGCATCCGGCAGAGACTCCGCCCCGCTGCGAAAGCGTTTGATCAAACTGCCCAGCTCACGACGGCGCTTTTTATTACGCATCTGCATCTGGTGCAGACCGTACAAGAGGGGTTCCCAGCTGCCGCTGCCCGGCGGCGGCGTCATACTGCGGTCAACCCACAGCCACCACGACAGGCGCATCAAATTCCAGAAATGCCAGATAAGCAGACCGGTCACCGCCGCCAGCAGAAACCACGGCAGGTGACCTAAAAACGCCCCGAGGATCAGGGCCGGGATACAACACAAGAAAAGCTCAAGCGCCAGCCTTTTCCATGACAGCCGTTCCAGCACGGTTCACACTCCTGTCAACATTCAGAAACGGGCGGAGAAACGATATCCCGTACCGCGAACCGTTTGTACCATCCGGTCATGGCCGCTATGTTCCAGCGCTTTACGCAGACGACGAATATGCACGTCCACCGTTCTGTCTTCTACATATACGTTAGTTCCCCAGACGTGATTCAGCAGCTGCTCGCGGCTATAGACTCGTTCCGGGTGCGTCATGAAGAAGTGTAATAATTTAAATTCCGTCGGCCCCATATCCAGCGGATTTTCGCCGGTCATGACGCGATGCGAAGAGGGGTCGAGGCTCAGTCCCTGCATCTCAATCACCTCTTCTACCGCCATTGGCGAAATGCGCCGCATCACGGCTTTAATTCGCGCGACCAGCTCTTTTGGCGAAAATGGCTTAGTGATGTAATCATCCGCGCCGGTCTCCAGGCCGCGAACGCGATCTTCCTCTTCACCGCGGGCGGTCAGCATCACCACCGGAATCTCGCGGGTCATCGCTTCACGCTTGAGCTGTTTAATAAACTGCAGACCCGACCCACCCGGCAGCATCCAGTCAAGGAGGATCAAATCAGGCCAGGGTTCATTGAGCTGATTGACCGCGCTGTCAAAATCTTCCGCCTCGACGGGCTGAAAGCCGTTTTGCTCCAGAACAAAGCAAACCATTTCGCGGATTGGAGCTTCATCTTCAACGACCAGAATTCTTCTCGCCATTATTTACCCTGTATTTTTTAGCCATCAGTATAGAAGTGCGCGGCCATTATGCGTCAGATTTATGACAGATTTATGAAAAACATGACCGCCAGATGAACGCGGATTTCGAATTGTGACACGGACTTAACGCATCGGAGGGCGGTGTTATGCCCGCCATACTTCAAGTTGCTTGTGCGTTGGCTGCGAATTACTCGGCCCATCCATCGGCCTCGTCGCCACGGGGCCTGTTCAAGGCGTGCCTTGTCCTGCAACTCAAATTATTTAGGGTATATAATGCCGTTTCTGCTTTTCTCTATGGGACGATTATGCGCATCCTTCACACGTCTGACTGGCATCTTGGCCAGAATTTTTACAGCAAAAGCCGTGCCGCCGAACACCAGGCGTTTCTCGACTGGCTGCTGGCCAGCGCGCAGGAGCATGACGTTGATGCCATTATTGTCGCCGGCGATATTTTTGATACCGGCTCACCGCCGAGCTACGCGCGCGAGCTGTATAACCGCTTTGTCGTACAGCTACAGCAGACCGGCTGTCAGCTGGTGGTGCTGGCGGGAAATCATGATTCGGTAGCTACCCTCAATGAGTCGCGAGACATTCTGGCGTTCCTGAAAACAACGGTGGTGGCTAATGCCGGTCACTCGCCCTTTATTCTTCCGCTACGCGATGGTTCGCCCGGGGCGATTTTCTGTCCGGTACCGTTTCTGCGCCCCCGTGAGCTGGTGAGCAGCCAGGCCGGGCACTCCAGCGGCGAAAAGCAGCAGCAGCTCCTCAGCGCCATTAGCGACTACTACCAGCAGCAGTACCAGCAGGCCTGCGAGTTGCGCGGCGACCGACCGCTGCCGATTATCGCCAGCGGCCATTTGACTACCGTCGGCGCCAGTAAAAGCGACGCGGTTCGCGAAATCTATATCGGTACTCTCGACGCCTTCCCGGCTAATCGCTTTCCGCCCGCCGACTATATCGCGCTCGGCCATATCCATCGGGCGCAGATTGTGGGCGGCTGCGAGCATATTCGCTACAGCGGCTCCCCCATTCCGCTCAGTTTTGATGAAACCGGGAAAAATAAAAGCGTAAACCTGGTGACCTTCAGCGCTGGCCGCCTGACGGATGTCACGCCGCTCATCGTCCCCATTACCCAGCCGCTGGCGGTACTAAAAGGCGATTTTGCCAGCATTAGCGAGCAGTTAAACCAATGGCGTGACAATCATCAGCAACCCGCCGTCTGGGTCGATATTGAAATCACCAGCGACGAATATTTGCATGATATCCAGCGCAAAATTCAGGCGCAGACCGAAACGCTGCCGGTAGAGGTGCTGCTGGTGCGCCGCAGTCGCGCCCAGCGCGAGCGCATACTGGCGGGTGAAAAGCGGGAGACCCTCAGCGAACTGCAGGTAGAGGACGTATTCGCCCGTCGCCTGGCGCTGGAAACCCTGGAAGCGGCGCAGCAGCAGCGCCTGGAACAGCTGTTTACTGAAACGCTGCATAGCCTGAACGGTGAGGAACACCTGTGAAAATCCTGAGCTTACGCCTGAAAAACCTCAATTCATTAAAAGGCGAGTGGAAAATCGATTTCACCGCCGAGCCGTTCGCCAGCAACGGGCTGTTCGCTATCACCGGGCCAACCGGCGCCGGAAAAACCACGCTGCTGGATGCCATCTGCCTCGCGCTGTATCACGAAACGCCGCGCCTGAGCAGCGTGTCGCAATCGCAGAACGATCTGATGACCCGCGACACCGCCGAATGCCTCGCCGAAGTGGAATTTGAGGTAAAAGGCACCGCGTACCGCGCGTTCTGGAGTCAAAATCGGGCGCGGAACCAGCCGGACGGCAACCTGCAGGTACCGCGCGTCGAACTGGCGCGCTGCGAAGACGGCAAAATCCTCGCCGATAAGGTCAAAGATAAGCTGGAAATGACCGCTTCGCTCACCGGACTGGACTACGGCCGCTTCACCCGCTCTATGCTGCTGTCACAGGGGCAGTTCGCCGCCTTCCTGAATGCCAAACCGAAAGAGCGCGCCGAGCTGTTGGAAGAACTGACCGGCACCGAAATTTACGGTCAGATTTCCGCTCAGGTCTTTGAAAAACATAAGCAGGCCCGCGTCGAGCTGGAAAAAATTCAGGCGCAGGCATCCGGCGTTGTGCTACTGAGCGATGAACAGCAGCAGGCGCTCCAGCAAAGTTTGCAAGCGCTCACTGATGAAGAAAAACAGCATCTTAGCGAACAAACTCATCTGCAAATCGCCCGTCAGTGGCTGACACGCCGTGAAGAGCTCACCGCTGAAGACAGGCAGGCTCAAGCCGCGCTACGCGAGGCGCAGTCTGCGCTCGAACAGGCGCAACCGCAGCTTTCCGTACTGCTGAATGCGCAGCCCGCAGAACGCCTGCGCCCACAGTGGATGCGTCTTCAGGAGCAGACCACCGCTCTGGCGCAGACCCGCCGTCAGAGAGAAGAAGTAAATACTCGCTTACATGAGAGATTACGGTTGCGGGCGGGTATTCGCCTTGCCGCCCAGCGGCAGTCAGAGCAGCTGCATAATCATCAGCGAACGCTTTCCGCGTGGCTAAAAGAGCACGACCGCTATCAGCGATGGGGCAATGCGCTGGCGGGCTGGCGGGCCGCTTTCCAGCAGCAGGCTCGCGATACGCAACAGCTATCGGTTCTGCAACAGCGTCTGACGGACACCAGCCGCAGGCTGGCCGAACTGCCCCCTGAAGCGCTGACGTTGAACGCTGACCAGGTAAGCGCCGGGCTGGCACAGCACGCTGCAGCTCGCGCTCTGCGTCAACAGCTCTCTACCCTGCATGGTCAACTGCAGCCGCTGGGCCAGCGATTATTGCAGCTTAATGCCGCCGAACAGGCCAGTAAGCTGGAGCAGGAGAAACTGGAAGCCACGCTGGCTCAGCGCCGCCAGGCCTACAAAGAGAAGAACCAGCAGTTCAGCGATGTCAGAGCCCTGTGTGAAATGGAGGCGCGCATCGCTGGCCTTGAGGCGGAACGAGCCCGCCTGCAGCCCGGCTCGCCCTGTCCGCTGTGCGGATCTGCACAACATCCGGCCGTCGCCGAGTATCAGGCTCTGGTGCCCGGCGTGAATCAGGCGCGGCGCGATAGCCTCGAGCGCGAGGTTAAACAGCTGGCGGAGGCCGGAGCGCTGGTGCGCGGCGAGCTGGACGCGCTTCTTAAGCTGCGGCAAAAAGAGGCCGCCGAGAGAGCATCTATTCTCCAGCAGGAGCAAGCACTTACATCGCGCTGGCAGGAAACGATTAACGGTTTAAATATCCGCCTTCAACCTGAAGATGATGTCCAGGGGTGGCTAAACGCGCAGCATGAACATGAACAGCAGCTCTATCAGCATCAACAGCGTTTAGCCTGGCAGGCTCAGCAACAGGAGTGCCAGCAGCAGTTTCAGCAGCTCCAGCAAGAACAAGAACAGCGCAACACCGCGCTGACCGCGGAACTGGCCGCATTTGAGCTGAACTTACCGATAGCCGATCGGGCCGCAGAGTGGCTGGCGCAGCGGGAAGATGAGACCCGCGGCTGGCAAGCTAAACAGACCGAACTGCTCGCCCTTCAGGAGCAGATTCAACAGTTAGCCCCGCTGCTGGAATCCTTACCGGAAACGAATTTGCCCGCGGAACCTGCATCGCTGGAGGGCTGGCGCCGGGTGCACGACGACTGTCTGGCGCTCGAAAGCCAGTGGCATACCCTGGGACAGCAGGAGAACCAGCAGCAGGCTCAGTTGCTCGAAACCGAAGCCCAGTTCAGCGCCGCGCTGGCAGCAAGCCCGTTCGCCGACAGGCAGGCGTTTCTCGCCGCGCTGCTTGATGAAGAGACGCGCCAGCGCCTTGAAAGCCTGAAGCAAACGCTGGAAAACACGCTACAGCAAAATCAGGCGCTGGCGCTGCGGGCCCGGGAAGCGCTGGCTAATCATAGCCATCAGCCTCCGGCAGAGACAGACATCAGCCAACCCCTTGAGCAGGTACAAGAAAAGCTACAGAAACTGGCGTCCCTGCTGCGGGAAAATAGCGCCCGTCAGGGAGAGATTCGTCAGCAGCTGAAGCAGAATGCCGAAAACCAGCAGCGCCAGCAGTCGCTACGTCAGCAGACAGAACGCGCCGCTCAGGAGGTGGAGGACTGGGGGTGGCTGAACTCGCTTATCGGCTCCAAAGAAGGCGACAAATTCCGTAAGTTTGCCCAGGGCCTGACGCTGGATAATCTGGTGTGGCTGGCCAACCATCAGCTTAACCGCCTGCACGGTCGCTACCTGTTGCAGCGTAAAGCCAGCGAAGCGCTGGAGCTGGAGGTGGTTGATACCTGGCAGGCGGATGCGGTGCGCGACACCAGAACGCTTTCCGGCGGCGAGAGCTTCCTCGTGAGTCTCGCCCTGGCGCTGGCGCTCTCCGACCTGGTCAGCCATAAAACGCGGATAGACTCTCTGTTTCTCGACGAGGGTTTCGGCACGCTGGATAGCGAAACCCTCGATACCGCGCTGGACGCGCTGGACGCGCTTAACGCCAGCGGCAAAATCATTGGCGTCATCAGTCACGTAGAGGCGATGAAAGAGCGCATTCCGGTACAAATTAAAGTCAAGAAAATCAATGGACTGGGCTATAGCCGCCTGGATAAAACCTTCGCCGTTGAGTAACTTTCTTCATCCGTTTCATCCCTGATGGCCTCCTCCCGACAGGGGGTCATCACTCTCCTCTCAGCTCTCAATTCACGATTTATCTTGATAATGCACAAATATGCATGATAGGTTAACATCACTTTCTAATTCGGTAATTAACAGGCAGTTTCATGAGCATTAAATGTCAATTCATTCTCATGAAACGCTCAATTCGTGCAAATTCGTGCAATTAGCTTTCGCACTGGCAAAGCATGTTACGGGAAAGGATGTCCGCAACTGCATTGCCCCACATTCACCTGCAACGCATCAAGAAGGTCCCGAAAAATGAAGAAGTTACTTATTTTGATCGCCGGCCCGGTACGCAGCGGTACCCAGAATCGCCCGGAATTAATCGAAGCTAACCTGAACAACATGGCCCAGGTTGCGCTAAGCGTGTACAAAAAAGGTCATATTCCGGTCGTCGGCGAATGGCTGGCTTTGCCCATAGCCAAAGCCGCGGGTTCCACGCAAATTGGCGATGAGATTAGCGAAGCGTATCTCTACCCCGTCGCCCACCGGTTAATTAGCCGCTGTGACGCTATTTTACGCCTGCCAGGCGAGTCGCGCGGCGCGGATCTGGATATTGAGGAAGGCAAAAAAATGGGGCTGTCGATTTACTATGCCCTGGAAGAGATCCCTGACTGTCAGGCACGATAACTATTATCCATCCGTGGATAAAAGATAAAATACAGGGCGCAAACGCTCAACACCTCGTGGTGATGAGACGATATCCATGCGCCCGCAGAGAAGTCGATTAGCAACGTTATCCGACCCTGTCAGGTCACTTTTCCCATCTTATTCTGCCGGACGCAGAGGAAAAAAGGTGTCGAAACGCCGCGCAAAAAGAGACCATTTTGACCTACGCGAAATATTTCCAGGTTAAATCGATGGCTATATATCTTTTCCATCAGTGACTCCGGAGCTTTATCGGTTTCCGTTTTAACGTCAACTCGTTGAATAATAATATCATACAGACTCCCGTTCAGCTCATCGCGCCAGTCAAACCAGATTTTACGATTAACCTGCCATAATTCTTTCTGGTCAGTCAGGGTACCGTAAAGGTTCACGAAACCCTTGCCGTTCTCCATCATAAATAGTGATGCAATAATATCCAGCGTGAGTTTACTTTCTTGCTTTTCAACGGTATGTAACACTTCAGCCTCACAGCGAACGCCCAGTTCTGAGGAAGGTTTACCCATTACCATTAATATGCTTACCACAACCATAAACATAGCTATCAGATAATATTTCACACCCTTCTCCATGATACTTTCTTGATATTTTCACAGCGCGTATATTTCCCATTATCATCACGCTGGCACCAGGCAAAAAATGTCATAACCCGGCGTTTACCGGTCTCATCATAATGGGTGACAAAAACATCGCGCGGATAGCTATCGCAATTCAGGCTGATATTATATTTATCCATAATGGATAGCACTTCATTTTGACTCAACGGCGTATCCTGTATCAGATAAAAGCGACATTGGGAAAGGGTGAAAAGATGGCGTTCAGACATAACGGGTAAAGATGTGGGGAAAAACGACCAGATGGCAGCAGAGAAAAGTAACCCAATGCTGGCAAAAAGAACAATTTTTGGGGTTATTTTTCGCCATTTCGGTAAAAGAGCCGCTCCAGTCTCTGGTTCTGACTCCGGTTCAGGGGTTGGCTCAGGCTCTTCATATTCAATAATCGCCGTGCTTTCAGCGGGCTCATTCTGATGTGTGTTAACTGAGCATTCTTCAATATTAGCCTGAAAAACAATACCTTTTTTAGGTAAAGTTGTTATCAATATCGTTTGTGGTAATAAAGATGTTAGGCTCCGGCGCAATATGCTCAAATAATTGTTCAGATTACTATTAGATGCCCGGTAACCATAGTCCTCCCAGACCCGTACCAATAATTCCTCTCGCGTGACCATAGTCCCGTTAGTTTTTATAAGCTCACTAAGTAATCGCGCTGAGGGGGCGGGTAATATAATGGTGTTTTCTTGCTCACCGTTAATAGAAAGCGCCATTGCTTGCTCATCAAAATAAATACAACCCTCAAGAATATATAATTTATTCATTGCTCATCACATCTACCTGCAGTGTTGGATGTATAAAAAAACAACTGCCGCAAACTTTTAGTCCCAGTTTTTTATCTTGCGGGTTA
>OEPS010000141.1_pt1 | contig 26964 bp, 24 predicted proteins | sample 1539411 | NCBI WGS metagenome assembly OEPS01 (sample SAMN02671747, study PRJEB22543) | soil metagenome | biome: bacteria | place: China:Hunan Province, Lengshuijiang City | collected 2012-10-15 | depth 0.08m m
CTGCGGGCTGTTCTGTGGCGGCAGCTTCAGCCGGGGCGCTCTGCTGTTCGGCTTTGCGCGCTTTCGCCCGGGCAATCGCGGCTTCAACGGCGGCTTTGCGCGGGTCAACGGCTGCGGGCTGCTCTGCGGCGGCAGTTTCAGCCGGGGCGCTCTGCTGTTCGGCTTTGCGCGCTTTCGCCCGGGCGATCGCGGCCTCAACGGCGGCTTTGCGCGGGTCAACGGCTGCGGGCTGTTCTGTGGCGGCAGCTTCAGCCGGGGCGCTCTGCTGTTCGGCTTTACGCGCTTTCGCCCGGGCGATCGCGGCCTCAACGGCGGCTTTGCGCGGGTCTGCGCTAATTTCAGCTGGTTGTCCGGCGGCGTTGTTTTCCGCTGTTTGCTCCGCCTTACGCGCTCGCGCCTCGGCTTTACGCGCCTCACGAGCGGCGATAGCCTCACTGTTGTCAGGTTTTGCACCAGCGAGCACGATAATTGGCTGCGCGGCCTCACGCTGTTTCTCACGTACCCGGGCAAGCGCGGCGTTAATGGCGTCCTGATCTTTCGCCGCTGGCTGTACCGCAGCCTGCTTATGGCGTTCCAGACGAGCGGCTTTATCGCGCTCCAGCCGAGCCTGACGCGCCTCAAAGCGAACTTTAGCTTCCGCGGCGCGTTTCTCTTCTTGCGCAATAGCGTAAATCTCGGCTTTCTCCTGGCGGAAGTACTGCACCAGCGGGATATTGCTTGGGCAGACCCAGGCGCAGGCTCCGCACTCTATACAATCGGCGAGGTTATGGCTGGTAGCTTTGTCGTGCTGCTGTCCTTTGCTGAACCAATAAAGCTGCTGCGGCAGGAGATCGGCCGGGCAGGCGTCGGCGCAGGCGCTACAGCGGATACAACCTTTTTCTTCTTCAGGCTCGCCCATTTCGCTCGCCGATGGTGCCAGCAGGCAGTTAGTGATTTTGACTACCGGTACATCAAGCCACGGCAGGGTGAAGCCCATCAGCGGGCCGCCCATAATCACCATCGGCTCTGCGCCGGGGCAGAAACCGGCATCCTTCAGCAGATGGTTTACCGGCGTACCGAGCCGGGCCCAGACGTTACCCGGACGCGCGACCGCTTCGCCAGTCAGGGTTACGACGCGCTCCGTCAGCGGCTCACCGTCAATTACCGCGCGTTTTACCGCATAGGCAGTACCCACGTTTTGCATTAAGACGCCGATATCCGATGAGCGGCCACCGTGAGGCACCTGCTTACCGGTGAGGATTTGCGTTAACTGTTTCGCGCCGCCGGAGGGATATTTCGTGGGGATTACGCGCAGCGAAATACCGTGCGTACCGGCTAATACCGCACGCAGCATTGAAATTGCCTGCGGTTTATTATCCTCGATGCCGATCAGTACCTGTTCAGGCTGCAGAATGTGGGCAAGGATACGAATACCTTCCACAATTTGCGCCGCGCAATCCTGCATCAGCCGGTCATCGGCGGTGATATAGGGTTCGCACTCTGCCGCGTTGATAATCAATGTTTCGATTTTATCCCCGCCGCCGCGCAGTTTGCTTCCGGTCGGGAAACCCGCGCCGCCCAGCCCGGCCACGCCGAACTGGTGGATACGTTCGATCAGCTCTTCGCGTGATTTGTTGTGGTAATCGCTCCAGCCATCGCGTTCTATCCAGCGATCTTCACCATCGGCATCAATAATGACGCTCATTTCCGCCAGCGCGGATGGATGTGCGGTGGAATGGGGGGCGATGGCCGTCACGATGCCGGAGGTTGGCGCGTGCACTGGCAGCATTCTGCCCCAGCCGCGGGTCAGCGGCTGGCCGCGCAGAACGCGATCGCCCGGCTTAACGCAGAGTTCACCTTCAGCGCCGATATGCTGTTTTAGCGGGATGACAAAACGCTGCGGCAGTGAAACCTGGCGCAGCGGGGTACCGTTGGACTGGGTTTTCATTTCTGGCGGATGAATACCGCCGTTGAAGTCCCAGACTTTGTCTTTGCGAAAAGCGGAAAATAACTTAAACATGTTGTTCCACGGGAATAATGCGTACCGGGATGGTTTGAAGATCCCACTTCCAGGTTGCTGTCGTTGTCGCCACCGGGCGTAGCTCAATACATTGCGTCGGGCAAGGCGCGACGCAAAGATTACAGCCGGTACACAGATCGCTTATGACCGTGTGCATCGCACGGGTTGCCCCTACGATGGCGTCGACCGGACAGGCCTGAATGCACTTGGTGCAGCCGATGCAGTTCGCTTCATCGATAATTGCCAGCATCCGCACCGGCTCCGCCTCTTGCGGATCGCCATCTACCGGCTGGGGATCGACGTTTAACAGCTCGGCGATTTTAAGCATTACTGCCTCACCGCCGGGGGCGCAGCAGTTGATTTTCTCTCCCTGGATTCCTACCGCTTCCGCGTACGGACGGCAGCCAGGATAGCCGCACTGGCCGCACTGGCTTTGGGGAAGCAGGGCATCAATTTTTTCCACCACCGGGTCGTCTTCCACCTCGAAACGGCGGGAGGCATATCCCAGAATTAAGCCGAATATCAGCCCCAACAGGCTAATGGCGACTACGGCTATCCAGACAGCGTTCATTACAACTTCACCAAACCACTAAAGCCCATGAAGGCAAGAGACATTAAACCTGCGGTGACCAGCGCAATAGCGTTCCCGCGAAACGGCGCCGGAACATCCGCTACGACCAGACGCTCACGAATGGAGGCGAAAAGCACCATCACTAACGAAAAACCGACCGCGGCGGCAAAACCGTACAGGGCGGATTGCAGGAAATTATGCCCGAGGTTTATGTTCAACAGCGCTACGCCCAGCACCGCGCAGTTGGTGGTAATCAGCGGCAGAAAGATACCCAGCAGGCGATACAGCGCCGGGCTGGTTTTACGCACCACCATTTCGGTAAATTGCACCACTACGGCGATGACCAGAATAAAGGCCAGCGTACGTAAATAGACGAGGTCCAGCGGGATGAGGATCCAGGTATCAATCAGCCAGGCGCAGATAGAGGCTAGCGTCATCACAAAAGTGGTCGCGAGCCCCATCCCCATTGCGGCTTCCAGCTTTTTGGAAACCCCCATAAACGGGCACAGTCCAAGAAACTTCACCAGCACGAAGTTGTTAACAAGAACGGTGCCAACAAAGAGCAGTAAATAATCAGCCATCATTCGACCTGAAATAGAAAAAGCCGTCTATTATCGAATAAATCGATACCGGCGACAACAGGTTAACTGTGTGGTTATTACGGATTCACAAAGGTCCGTTTTACCCGCTCAGAACGCCTGAAGTAGGGCGCAAACAGGGCTGCTGCGAGAAGTGGGAACAGAAGCTGGCGCAGCGCCAGCGCGTCTGAAATGGGGGAAAAGGCAAAAGCTTTTACCGCCAGCAGAAGCGTAATCAGCAGCCAGATAATGTAGTGTTTTGGTACGCCTTTGCGCCGCTTAAAAAAGGCGATAGTCAACCATAGCGTGTAGTACCACATGGCGACGGCGAAGGCCAGAGAAGCAATCCACAGGGCGAGATGACCGGCACTCATATTGCTCAGCAATGTATAGGTCTGCGAAGACATCAGGGCATCAGCAAAAAACAGCAGCGACAATGAGGCGCTAAGCAGGGCTACGAGGAGCCATGCCAGCGGCGCCAGAAGCCATCCGCCAATACGTTCCACAGAGTCAGAGGACATTATTACTCCTGAATTCAACGCCAGTTATAAATAAAAACAGGGCGGAAGTATAAGCAACTGGCGTGAATGATTACAGTATTTATTGCACGTAGCGCCAGACCGATTTAGGAACTTCGCCGATGTTGAACAATTTCCCGCCAGAAACCAGCTCCGCCCGGCGATGATCCGCGGCGCGATACATGTTGACGATCTCTTCGTTATCGGTCAGGGAATAGTTGAGGTGATCAAAAAGTTTTTCCAGCGTTTCCAGCGAACTGATTTTACGAAATTTTAATAAGTAGTCCTGAACGGTCATTTGCGTATCCATTTTATAATCGGAATAAATTGAGTTGAATATACCAATTCTTAGTAAACCTGTTCTCAACCAGCAGTTACTTTTTGGGAACAACTGTATGGAATTATTTCGGTTGTAAATACTTAATACAAGAACAGATGATGTTTCCGCTCCGGTAAAAAGAAATTTAAGAATATTCCAGAGCTTAATCAGGCGCCGGCTGGCGCCTGGGAGAGAAGATTAACGCTGTTCGCCTCGGCTGGCAATAACGTTTTGGTACCAGAAAAAACTCTTTTTACGTTTTCGCGCCAGATTTCGCTGGTGATCAACATAAACAAACCCGTATTGTTTTTTATATCCATTAAGCCAGCTTAAAAGATCAATAAAAGACCACGGGTAATAGCCGCGAACGTCAGCGCCCAGTTCCAGCGCTTTTTCCAGAGCAGTAATATGACTACTGAGATAGTCAATGCGCGGATCGTCGATAATTTCGCCATCGATAATCGGGTCTACTGCCCCCAGTCCGTTTTCGGTGATATAGATCGGAATATCACCATAGCGCTCTTTAATCATCATAATCCCATCAGTTAACCCCTGAGGCCAAATTTCCCAGCCCCATTCGGTATAGGTGCTCTGCGGATTACGCACGAAGTAAAAGAGCCCCTCAACCCCCGGCTCACCCCCGGTCGGTATCTCAGGCGGCAGCGCCGATACGGTTTCGCGACGGTAGTAGTTCAGGCCGATAAAATCACAGCGATTCTTGCGCAGTAGCGCATCGTCGCCTTCGGCAAAAACCGGAACTCCCCACAGCGCCTGCGTCTGCTGCAATAGCTCTTTGGGATAGCCGCCTTTTAACACCGGATCGTAAAGCCAGTGGGTGTGGATTGCGTCCGCCATCTCCGTAGCGCGCCTGTCTTCCGGGCTGTCGGTCAATGGGGTATGCGGCTGAAGGACGTTAACAAAGCCAATCTTTCCTTCAATGCCCATTTCACGAAACGTTTTCACCGCCAGAGCGTGGGCGATGAAGACGTGATGGCAGGCTTGAATGGCGCGAGCAGGGTCGCGCACCGCCGGTGGATGAATGCCGCTAATGTATCCATGCCCAATAAAGACAATAGTTTCATTAAAGGTTGCCCACAGTTTGACGCGAGAACCAAAACGTTGATAACAAAGCCGTGCATATTCAGCGAAGGCTTCGGCCGTGGTGCGCGCCTCCCAACCGCCTTCATCCTGTAGCGCCTGCGGGAGGTCCCAGTGGTAGAGGGTTATCATCGGTTCAATATTATGCGCCAGCAGTTCATCGATCAGGTCGCTATAGAATTGAATACCCGCTTCGTTCACTTCGCCGCGGCCATTCGGCAGCAGACGAGGCCATGAAATAGAAAAGCGATAGCTTTGCAGGCCCATTTCCGCCATCAAGGCTACGTCTTCGCGAAAACGATGGTAATGATCAACGGCGATATCACCGGTTGTGCCCTGATAGGTGGTGCCAGGGAGGTGAGAATAAATATCCCAGATGGAAGGGCCTTTACCGTCGGCATCGTGTCCGCCTTCAACCTGCCAGGCGGCAGTAGCGGCTCCCCATAAAAAGTGCTGTGGAAATCCGGACATGAAGAAACTCCTTATCAATTGATAAGGTGAGTGTAATAAAAGTATGAGCAACCATGCAACCGGTTTCAGAAACCGGTTGCATGGTTGCGAAGCAGGTCACTGTTTATTTCGACAGCGGCTTCGTCTTAACAACATCAATGGAGGGCGGCGACTGGTAGTTATCAATATGATGAGCGATAACTAAAAGCAGGGCCGAAACGCCCAAAACAATCCAGCCAATAAGTTCTACAATACGATTAAAAACGTTTTCCATAACTCTACTGCAAATTGTGAAACCAGACTGAAATGGTACTTAACGATTGAGGTAACGCAAGTATTACCTGGCGTGAGTTGCGCAACTGGCGTAATGCTGAGCAATTATGCACGGGAAAACTCGTGGAGGGGCAGAGAAATGAGTGACGCTATCCAGGTAGGGCTAATTGGCTACGGCTATGCCAGTAAAACCTTTCATGCGCCGCTAATTAGCGGTACGCCGGGGATGACCCTGGCCGCAGTGGCGAGCAGCGATGAGAATAAAGTACTGAGCGACTGGCCTGCGATGAAAGTAGTTCCGGAGCCTGAGCCGCTTTTTAACGACCCGAGCATCGATCTGATTGTGATCCCAACCCCGAACGATACCCATTACCCGCTGGCAAAAGCCGCGCTGGAAGCGGGTAAACATGTGGTGGTGGATAAACCCTTTACCGTGACGCTAGCGCAGGCGCGCGAGCTGGAAGCGATAGCGAAAAGCACGGGGCGTCTGTTATCCGTATTCCATAACCGACGCTGGGACAGCGATTTTCTCACCGTAAAATCGTTGATTAATGAAGGAGTACTGGGCGAGGTCGGCTATTTTGAGTCGCACTTCGATCGCTATCGACCGCAGGTTCGTCATCGCTGGCGTGAACAAGGTGGGCCGGGCAGCGGTATCTGGTACGATCTTGGCCCGCATCTGCTCGACCAGGTAGTCAACCTCTTTGGATTACCGGTCAGCATGCACGTCGATCTGGCGCAACTTCGTCCAGGCTCGCAGGCCACTGACTATTTCCATGCGGTTTTAGCTTATCCGCAGCGTCGCGTAGTGCTGCACGGCACGCTGCTGGCCGTTGCGGAAACGGCGCGCTTTATTATCCACGGCTCGCGGGCAAGCTATGTAAAATATGGTCTTGACCCGCAGGAGGAGCGGCTAAAAAGCGGCGCACGTTTGCCGCAGGAGGACTGGGGATATGATATGCGTGACGGGCTTCTGACGCGGGCCGATGGTGAAGCGATCGCTGAAGAGTCGTGGCTCACTCAGCCGGGTAACTATCCTGCCTATTATGCCGCCATTCGCGATGCGCTCAACGGCGCTGGAGATAACCCGGTTCCGGCAAGTCAGGCGATTCAAATAATGGAGCTAATTGAACTTGGGCTGGAGTCGGCCAGGCATCGGGCGACGCTGTGCGTTAATTAGAACGAGCTGGCACTGTTTCGGTTTAATAAAACCCCCGTTTATCACGGGGGGAGATGGTTAAGCCTGCTGAACGCGCTGTATTAGCGCGGCTTTATCCTGAGCGTTTAAAAAGGCGAGTTCGAAGCCATTTATCTGCGCCTGACGGATTTGTTCGCGGCTCAAGCCGGCAGCCGGGGCGGCAACGGTATATTCGTGAATAATATCCACGCCCTGAACGGCGGGATCGTCGGTATTGATACAGGCCATTACGCCGTGCTCGAGGAAGGTTTTCAACGGATGCTGATCCAGCGATGGCACGGTGCTGGTCTGAATGTTAGAGGTCAGGCAGGACTCAATGCCAATACGGTTGGCCGCAAGATAATCCATCAATGCAGGATCCTGTACCGCCTTCACGCCGTGACCGATACGTTCCGCTCCCAGTTCGCGGATCGCCTGCCAGATGCTTTCCGGGCCAGCGGCTTCACCCGCATGTACCGTGATGCGCCAGCCTGCATCGCGCGCGCGGGTGAAGTGCTCCATAAACAGCTCCCCCGGGAAACCGAGCTCATCTCCGGCCAGGTCAAGAGCGGTGATGCCGTCACGATGAGCGAGCAGGGCCTCCAGCTCTTCTGTGCAGGCCGCTTCACCAAAGGTACGGCTCAGTATACCGATCAAACGAGCCTCAACGTTAAAGTCGCGGCTGCCTTCTTTCACTCCGGCGATTACCGCTTCGACAACTCCGGCGACCGGCAATTGATGAGTCATCGCCATATAACGCGGAGAAAAACGGAGTTCAACGTAATGCAGGCCGTTTCGTGCCGCATCTTCGAGGTTTTCGTAAGCGACGCGACGGCAGGCTTCGAGTGAGGCCAGCACTTTTACCCCCCAATCGAGCTTTGAAAGGAAGCTGACCAGATCAGGCTCATTGCTGGTGACCTGGACGTGCGGGCGGAGGGTTTCCAGGGTGTCTGCCGGAAGCGCAAGATTGAACTGGCGGCCAAGATCGAGAATAGTTTGGGCCCGGATATTACCATCCAGGTGGCGATGGATGTCTGTTAATGGCAGCGTTATATCAATCATGGTCGCACTCATTTTTTAGTTAAAGTGCGCGTCATTGTACATCAGAACGATAAATGGTTAAAAGAGGATAAAAATACCGAACAATACAATGGAAAAGAGGGATGCGACGGCGGATTCCCCTTCAGCTGGCCGAACGAAAAAAACGCTCATAGCAAAACGCTATTAATCATAGTGAATCAGTATTTAATTTCGAACGGGTGATTTTCTATAGTCTCAGGTGCTGATTTTCCTGCGATGAATGGCAGGCTATTTTAAAAAGGACCCTGGGAAATGGTATTTACGTTAAAAAAATTCGCAGTACCGCTGGTTGTCGTGGGCTCACTGCTGCTGGCGGCGTGTAAACCTGGAGAGCAGGACCCCAATCACATTAAGGTGGGCATTAGCGCAGGCGTCGATCAGGACGTGTGGGCGGTAGCGCAAAAAGTGGCCAAGGAGAAGTACAACCTCGACGTGGAGGTGGTGACATTTAATGATTTCGTTCTGCCCAACGAGGCGCTGAACAACGGCGATCTTGATGCCAACGCATTCCAGCACAGACCTTATCTGGACAAACAGATTCAGGAGCGTGGCTACAAGCTGGTTCAGGTTGGCACGACATTCGTCTATCCGATAGCGGCCTATTCGAAGAAAATTAGCTCGGTGGCACAACTGCCTGACGGGGCTCAGGTTGCGGTTCCGAACGATCCGACTAACCTTGGCCGCTCGCTGCTGCTGTTACAAAAACAGGGGCTGATTACCCTGAAGGATGGCGTTGGTTTGCTGCCAACTTCGCTGGATATTATCAATAACCCGAAACATCTAAAAATCGTCGAGATCGAAGCGCCGCAGCTTACCCGCGCGCTGGACGACCAGCAGATAACCATGGCGATTATCAATACCACTTTCTCAAGCCAGGTGGGGCTGTCGCCATCGCGTAACGGCCTGTTTGTTGAAAGCAAAGATTCTCCTTACGTTAATATTTTCGCCAGTCGTATCGAGAACCAGGATAGCGAAAAGGTGAAAAATCTGGTCAAGGCTTATCAGAGCGACGAAGTCGCCGCTGCGGCAGAAGAACTGTATAAAGGCGATGCGGTGAAGGGCTGGTAGTCGGTAAAAAAGTCCCGGTCCGCAGTTGGGGTTGATTTCTTCGCGCGAAGTTGCGGTTATTGCAGCCGGTAGCTCATCACTACCGGCTTTCACTTAGCTATTTTTGGATCAAATAGCGGATGGTTGGCCCATCCTGCTGAATGTCGAGCACGGTGTAACCGTGATTTTTGGCATCCAGCGGGATATTGTTAATCGACTGCGGACAGTCGCTGACCACTTCAAGAATCTCGCCTTTCTTCAGCGAAGGCATCGCTTCAAGCGTAGCGATGGCCGGATAGGGGCAGGGTTCGCCAACCATATCGAGGCGATAATCGGGAACGAGATTTTTCATGCGCTTTCCTTAACGGGCGTGGTGGCGAGAGATTTGCGGCGGAAAAAGCGTTTTTCCCACGCAATAACCAGGACCAGCGCCAGCAGCAGCAGGAGATAGGTCACCAGCAGGCCACCGAAAGGTCCAAACGTTGCCAGCAGGTTGATCTTGTCCCAGCTGGTGGCGAGGGCAGGAGAAAGGTCATCCCAGTACCACGCAAGGATGGTGGAACCAATAACGTTACCCAAGCCAACCCACCAGTAGTGCACCTGACCTTCTACCGCCCGGTACATCCAGCCGGTTTCACAACCGCCCGCCAGTACGATGCCAAAGCCAAATAGCAGTCCGCCAATAACCGCGTTAGGTCCCGCCCACATAATTTTCGGCTCCATACCCAGCTGCACATAGCTGAAAATCCCAATGGCGCTGACGGCCATGCCGAAAATTATCGCTTTTGCCATATTGGTGCGCCCGGTGATCCACATATCGCGAAAGGCAGAGGTAAAGCAAATTTGCGCGCGTTCGATGAGCAGACCGAATCCCACGCCAAACAGCAGCGCCATGCCAAGCTTTGGCTGGTTAGCCGCGGTGAGCAGACCCCAGGCTATCATTGCGAAAAAGACGATCATTCCCAGACGGAAACGGCGCTTTGCCTGGTCAGGTTTTTGCGTGAGCGGCGACGCCTGCGACACTTTCTCCATTTTTACCGGAATTCGGAAGACAGGCAGTAAGGTAAAGCGCGCGCCGAACCATGTACCGATAGCGGTAGCGATGGCAAAGAACCAGGCATGCAGAGAGAACTGCGGGATACCGGTGAAGAACGCCGCCAGATTGCAGCCCATCGCCAGCCGCGCGCCGAAACCGGCAATAATTCCCCCGGTGATGGCCTGAAGTATGCGGATTCGGCTCCGGGGAAAACGTAGCTTAACGTTATTGGCCCACAGCGCGGCGGCGAAACAGCCGCCGAACATGCCGATAATCATCATGCCGTCGATGCGGGTGAGCGGAGAGCCGTCGAGATGAATCAGTTTATAATAACCCCACTCTTCGCTGTGGACGCCGACCAGCTGCAGCAGTTGCCCTCCCCAGCGGGTAAACTCGCCGGTGACGGCCCAGAAGGTGCCGGTGATTCCGAAGTAGTAGGTTGAGAGAATGCCCGCAGCGATAACGGCGGGAACGGGGGACCAGAATTTAATCAGCCACGTTTGTTTGAACTGTTGCCATGTCATGAAGATGCCTCTGAACTCAGAAGGTATTTAACCCGTCACGGGTTGGAAGGGCGCGATAATACACCGCTAATAAACTGAAAACGCTCGGTGGGATCAAATTGAACGAGTAACAAAATCCGAAAGGCCACATTTTGGTGGCCTTTCACTAGCCGCTCATTCGCGGTCTGAGGTCGGTAAATATTGTTGAGACTAGTTAAAGCCGAGACGAATAAGGTTCAGTGGGCAATATAGCCTTTGCTGTCCGTCTATTTCCACACAATCAGCACGGCGGGTCTGTTCTGCCGTTTTACCGTCGGCATGGATGGCTTTAATGACGCCCGTCGCGCCGGTATCTGCCACCATAACCATGCTGCCGGTAGAGATAGCGTTACGGTTACGATCGTAGGTTTTCATGTTTTGTCCTCCAGATTAATGCTTTGACGGGAATTTAAAACGGCCTTTAAATACATCTTTGTAGGGCATTATTTTTTGAGCATAATCAAAATAATGTCTATTTATCCTCAGAGAACGGATGGAAGCACGGGCGCGAAGTTTTCGAAGATGAGATGCGGCGATAATTAAGTCTGATGCTATTCGTGGCGCAGGGGGATCAATGTTAACGGTAGCGGACCTGCCGCTACCGGGTTCTTGGCTTGCGCCCTCTTTAGCGCAACGAGGTCAGGGCGGCAATTAATCCTTGTACACCCTTTTCCAGCTTCTCGCGCGGACAACCGGCGTTCAGACGGATAAAACCGTTCCCTTCTTCGCCGTAGGTATAGCCGGGCATAATGGCGACCTTCTGCTCCTCGATTAACGCTTTTTGCAGGGCGCGGTCATCAACGCCCAGCGGCCGCAGGTCAATCCATGCAAGGTAAGTTGCCTGCGGCGGCTGCCAGTTGAGTTCGGGAAATGCCTGGTTTAGCTCGCGAGCGATATAGCGCATATTGTCCTGCAGATATTTGCGCAGGGCATCCAGCCAGGGGGCGCCATCTCGATAGGCAGCAATATGCGCAACCAGGGCGGGTACCGAAGGGGAAGAGAGGCCGTCGCGGCTCTTGAGCGCATGCAAATAGCTTTCACGTGCGGCGGTGTTGTCAATAAGCCCATATGCTCCGGTAAACGCCGGAATGTTGAAGCTTTTCGACCCGGAGGTAAAGAGCGCCCACGGGCTGCGAGCCACGTCACACCACGGCGTGTGCCGATACTCGTCCCACACCATATCCATATGGATCTCGTCGCTGATCACCTTCACGCCGTGCTTCTCACACAATTTCGACATGGTTTCCAGCTCTTCGCGGGTCCACACCTTGCCGGTGGGGTTGTGTGGGCTACACAGCAGCAAAACGGTATTGCGCGGGTGAGCCAGTACCTGTTCAAGCTGCGCCATATCGCAGCGCCACTGGTTATCGTTGAGGGTGAGCGGAACCGGAGCGACGCGCCGTTGATTGCCTTCGATGGTTTTAAAAAAGGCATCGTAGGCCGGAGTGTGTACCACGATGCCGTCACCCGCAGCCGACCACTGGCGAATCATCTCCGCTACCATATAGATAACCGATGGCCCATAAACAATGGATTCTCTGTCTATCTGGCTTTGAAAACGGCTGGCGAACCAGTGGCTCACCGCGCCGAGAAACTCATCATTTTTCCAGCGGCTATAGCCAAAAACGCCGTGCGCCAGGCGTTGGCTGACGGCGTCCAGAATGCAGGGCGCGGTGGCGAAATCCATATCTGAGATTGTAAAAGGCAGCAGATCGGCTGCGCCAAAGCGGTCGGCAACGTAATCCCACTGCGTACACCAGGTGCCATGACGATCGATCGGCGTTGAAAAATTAAACATCTATACTTCCTTAATCATGCCCCCTCCAGAACGGAGGGGGAGCGGAGCTTATGCCTCAACGGTATTCATCAGTACGGCCATTTCATCTTTCACCGACTGTACCTGCGGGCCAATCACCACCTGCAGGTTGTGCTGGTTGAGCTGAACCACGCCGATGGCGCGGTTGGCTTTCAGCGCGGCGCTATCGACTTTGCTCATGTCGTTAACCGACAGGCGCAGGCGGGTAATGCAGTTATCGAGCGAAACGATATTTTCCGCACCGCCGAGTGCCGCCAGAATCGCCGGAACGTTATAACCCGATTTTCCGGTAACGCCGGTGACGGCTTTCTCAAATGCGGTATTGGTTTCAATATCGCGTCCCGGGGTTTTCAGGTTAAAGCGCGTAATTGCGAAACGGAAAATAGCGTAGTAAACCGCAAACCAGATTGCCGCGACTACCGGCACCATGTACCACTTGGTGGACAGGCCGTGCAGAATACCGAATACCACAAAGTCGATAACGTTACCGTCGGTGTTGCCGATGGTCACCCCGAGGATAGCCATCACGGTGAAGCCCAGACCGGTCAGTAAAGCGTGGATAACGTACAGCACCGGCGCGACGAACAGGAACAGGAATTCCAGCGGCTCCGTGGTGCCGCCCACCACGCAGGCGATAACGCCGGAAATCAACAGCCCTTTAATTTTATGGCGATTTTCCGGACGGGCACAGTGATACATCGCCAGCGCCGCGCCCGGCAGGCCGCCGAGAAACGCCGGCATTTTGCCCTGCGAAAGGAAACGGGTCGCGCTTTCAGAGAAGCCGTGGGTGGTAGGGCAGCTAAGCTGGGCCTGGAAAATAGTCAGCGCGCCGCTGACGCTATGACCGCAAACGTCCATGGTACCGCCCGCTTCGGTAAAGCGGATCAGCGCAACCAGAATATGGTGCAGGCCGAAAGGCAGCAGCAGGCGCTCTCCGGTGCCGAAAATCATCGGTCCGAAATCCCCTGCGCTATTAATGACATGACCGAGGGCATTAATACCCATAGCGAAAACTGGCCATATCAGGGGGATAACCAGGCCGACCAGGCCGAGAACCACAGTCGTGATGATCGGTACAAAACGGGTGCCGCCAAAAAACGCCAGCGCGTCAGGTAGACGGATATTGTGAAAACGCTCATGTAGCATCCAGACAACAATCCCGGCGATCACCGCGCCGAGGATCCCGGTGTCGATGGATTGAATGCCGATAACGTTCTGAATGTTATTCGCTTTGAGGACCGCGGCATCGGTGGTTGGCAAAATACCTTTTGCCGTCAGCCAGAAATTGACCGCCAGATTCATTACCGCGTATCCCACGAAACCGGCAAACGCGGCGACGCCTTTATTTTCACGCGCCAGCCCTAACGGGATGGCGATACAAAACATCACCGGCAGGAAGCTGAAGGCAAAGGAGCCGACTTTGCCCATCCAGACGAAAACGGCCTGCAGCAGCGGCACGTCCAGCCAGGGCAGGAGAGTAAGGACATCATGGCTGCTTAGAGAACTGCCGATCCCCAGCATGATCCCACAAAAGGAGAGTAACGCTACAGGTAACATGAAGGTTTTCCCTAACTGCTGGAAAAACTCCCACAAGGTAATTTTGGTTGCTGTTTTCGCCGTCATAACACGAATCCTGGTTCTTTAAGTTATCGGTAGGATGTAACGCCACGGAAAGATAAAACGTTTTATCAAATTTTAGTGCGATAAAAATCACATATTCGGGCGATAATAAGGTTTATAAATAGGGCATCTTGATAAATCGTTTTATCGAAAGCCAAAGGGAGTCGGCCTGCAGTTATGGCTATCGCGAAAAAAATAACCATTAATGATGTCGCGCAGGCGGCGGGAGTTTCGGTCAGCACGGTATCGCTGGTGCTGAGCGGCAAAGGGCGCATTTCGTCGGCAACCGGCGAGAGAGTCAATCACGCAATCGAGCAACTGGGCTTTGTGCGTAACCGCCAGGCGGCGTCTCTGCGCGGCGGTCAGAGCGGGGTCATTGGTCTGATTGTCAGCGACTTATCGAAGCCATTCTACGCGGAAATGACCGCCGGATTGACCGATGCGCTGGAGTCGCAGGGCAGAATGGTGTTCCTGACCCAGGGGGGACACAGCGGTGAAAAAATGCTCCAGCGTTTTGACACCCTGATTGCGCAAGGGGTCGATGGCGTGGTGATTGCCGGAGCGATCGACCAGGGGGCGGAGCTTCGCGATCGCGCTGCGCAGGCCGGAATGCCGCTGGTTTTTGCTTCCCGCGCCAGCTATCTCGACGATGTCGACCTGATCCGTCCGGATAATATGCAGGCGGCGCAGATTGTCACCGAACACCTTATCCGCCGCGGCCATCAGCGCATCGCCTGGCTGGGAGGGCAGAGCTCGTCCCTCACGCGCGCTGAACGGGTCGGCGGCTACTGCGCCACCTTGCTGAAATATGGCCTGCCGTTCCATAGCGAATGGGTGCTGGAGTGCGAGTCGAGCCAGAAACAGGCGGCAGAGGCAATGACCGCTCTGCTGCGGCAAAACCCAACGATTAGCGCCGTTCTGTGCTACAACAGCGTGATTGCCACCGGCGCCTGGTTTGGCCTGATGCGCGCCGGGCGGCAGAGCGGGGAAGATGGCGTGGAAAGCTACTTTGAGCAGCGGGTAGCGCTGGCGGCGTTTGCTGAATTACCTGAAGATGCGCTGGACGATCTGCCTTTGACCTGGGTGACGACACCGGCCCGGGAGATGGGGCAAAGCCTGGCGGACTGCATTTTACGCCGGATGGAAGAGGGCCAGGGCGCGGCGAGAAACCAGATAATTTCTCCCCGGCTGATTACCCGAAAATAGCCCCCTGGCAGGGGCTATTATCGTTTACTGCTGCGGAGCGGCTGGCGGAACCACCTCTTGCGGCGTGGTTTCCTGCGGCGCTGCGGGTTCAGCGACGTCCGGAAGCGCTAAGCCGAACATACCGGCAAACTCGTCCAGCGGCATTTTGTGCCCGTTCAGCGTTACCTGGCCGTCAGCATACTGCAGGCTGGAGGTAATGGCGTTTTCTTCCATGGTGGTAATACGGAACATTTGCCCCATTGCCGCCAGCCCTTTCACCTGCTGATCCGCCAGCTTAGCGGCGTCTTCGGGCTGGTAGCCTTCAAGCGCGGCGATCTGGGTCATAAACGCCGTCGCCATATCAACCGGGATCACCAGCTTGCCGTCGAGAGATTTGACGCTGCGATCGACTTCATCCGCCAGGGTCTGCGGCGGGGTAGTGGTCAGCGACGGATCTTTCAGCAGAATCGACAGATTAAAGGTGGTTTCGCCTTTCGCATTGCGCCAGCTCAGCGGCGAGATGGTCAGGGACGGGCTGCCTTTCAGCATCACTGGCAGCGAGCTGAAGAAGGTTTGCGTCAGCGCCTGCTGATAGAGCTCGGGGTTTTGCGCCAGCTGCGGATCGGCCATCAGCGCCTGCGCTTCGGCATTGTATTTTTGACTGAACTGATGGAAGGCTTCGCCATCAATATTATCCAGCTTCAGCGTTAGTCGGCCGCTGCCGATATCCTGATTTTGCAGTTTCACGCTGTTGACGGTGTAGTCCAGCTGGCTATTAATGCCTTTACCGTCGGCGGTCAGCGCAGAATTACCATCGATTTTCATTCCTTCAAACAGCGCCAGCTCTTTACCTTCAACGCCAATCGACATTTTCTCCAGCGAGATAGCCTGTTTGCCGATTCGCTCGTTGAAGCTGGCCATTTCGGTTGAGCCATCGGTTTTCAGGTTATCAAAGGTGAGCTGAACTTTCTGATTATACTGGTTGACCGCGTTAACCTGCCCGCTACCCGCTTCGCCGGTCAGGCTCAGGGTTTTCCCCTCGCGATCGGCGTTGAGCTGAAACTGACCGCCGCTGAAGGTTACCTTCTCATCGCCTTTAGCGTAATCAAGCGGATTGAGCACAATAGCGGATTGATTATCGCCGCTATAAGCGATACGGGTATCAATAGTGAACGGCGCTTCGCCTTTCGCTATTTCGAATAGCGCCTTACTGGCATCATTATTGACCAGAATGGTTTTGACGGACGCCATGGCGGGGGCGAGGTTAAAGGATTTCAGCGACGCCAGCGGGAAAGGACCGTGATCGACAACTTCATCAAAGACCAAAGATTGTCCGGCGGCAAGCCAGCGGGGCGCTTTACCGGCGATGGGTTTCACCACCAGCTGCAAATGGCTGCTGAACAGACCGCGCTGATAGTCCTGATACGTCAGCTCCACGCCAGCCTGCGGCGCTCTGCTTTGCAGCTGAGCATTCGCCTGCTGCACCATATCGGCAATGCGGCTTTCCAGCTGCTTCCCTGTATACCAGGCGCCGCCTGTCCAGACGACGCCCAGCGCGATGATAACTCCTGCTGCGACCAGCGATTTTTTCATAGCATTTGTCCATAAATGAAACCAGGCGGATTGGGCCGCCTGGTTGTGTTGTCATGATGGGTGAAAGTCTAGCAACTGTCGCTAAAAAGTTCAGTAAGTTACTGGACCTTATTAAAAACGCGCGCGATACGACCTTTACCGCTTACCTGTACCGGAGATTCATTACAGCCGATAAACGCCGATTCTCCGGGCTGCAGTGTCAGACTCTGCGCACCTTTGTTAATCACCGCTTCGCCCTCGACGCAGAACAGAATCGCCGCGCTATCCTGGGCGATAGTTGATGCCTGCGCTGACAGATCGTGCAGGGAGAAGGCAAAATCATCAACCGGGATCGGGAAGTCCAGCTCGGCGCCGTTAATCACCGGCTGGGTCAGCAGTTCACCCGCGGGTTTTGGTTCAAATTTGACGTTCGCCACCAGCTCAGGAATATCAATGTACTTCGGCGTCAGGCCCGCGCGAAGAACGTTGTCCGAGTTGGCCATGACTTCCAGCGCCACCCCTTGCAGATAAGCGTGCGGGGTTTCGGCAAACAGGAACATCGCTTCGCCCGGATTCAGTTTTACCACATTAAGCAGCAGCGGAGAAAAGAGTCCGCTATCGTCCGGATAGAACTCGGCTATCAGGCGGATTGTCTGCCACGGTTCGCCCTGCTCGCTGTTCAGCGCCGACTGCAGAACGCTTAAGGCATGCGCTTTTTCATCGCCCTTCATATTCAGCAGGCTGGCAAACAGCTGGCTCAGATGCGCGCCGTTCGGCTGTGCGAGAAATTGCGCAATCGCCGGATGGGCATCGGCGACCGGCCGCAGCAGGTTGACGATATCGGTGAACTCGCGGAAGGCGTTCATCGCGAGGAACGGCGTTAGCGCGAACACCAACTCCGGCTTGTGGTTCGGATCTTTATAGTTACGTTCAGCGGCATCAAGCGGGATCCCGGCAGCATTCTCTTTGGCAAAACCGATTTCTGAAGCCTGCTTGTTCGGGTGAACCTGGATAGACAGCGGCTGCGCGGCGCACAGCACTTTGAACAGGAACGGCAGTTCGCCGAAACGCTCGGCGACTTTCGCGCCAAGCAGGTTGGTTTTATCGCTGTCGATAGCGTCGCGCAGAGAACGCGGCGCTCCGTCATTATCCAGAATCTGCGAACTGCTCTTCGGATGGGCGCCCATCCACAGCTCCGCCATCGGCAGGTTGTTCGGGTTGGCAATCCCATAAAGTTCGGTTAAAGCAGTATGACTTCCCCAGGCGTAGTTCTGCACTGAGTTAATGAGTTTTTGCATTCTCAATCCCTGTTTCCACTTGATAGTAATGGCACTATTAAACCAGCAATCGACCGATAAGCAACCGGCGCGAAGAAAAAGTCGTCCTTGTCTCAGTTTTTGTTAAAAAATTGTGTAAAATCGATCGACTCGCTTTTCCACGGGCAAATGGAGTGTCTGCCTGAAATATAATCAGCTAAGCAGTAAGTGAGAGCACAATGTCGAATAAACCGTTTGTATATCAGGATCCTTTTCCACTAAAAAAGGATGATACCGAGTATTACCTCCTCAGCAGTGATTACGTCTCCGTCGCCGAATTCGCCGGCCAGGAAGTTCTGAAAGTTGAACCTCAGGCGCTAACTTTACTGGCACAACACGCTTTCCACGACGCCTCCTTTATGCTTCGCCCGGCGCACCAGCAGCAGGTCGCCGATATCCTCAACGATCCGGAAGCCAGCGAAAACGACAAATACGTCGCGCTGCAGTTCCTGCGTAACTCCGACATCGCCGCTAAAGGCGTGCTGCCGACCTGTCAGGATACCGGTACCGCGATTATCACCGGTAAAAAAGGCCAGCGCGTGTGGACCGGCGGCGGCGATGAGGCCGCGCTGGCGCAGGGCGTTTATAACACCTATATCCAGGATAACCTGCGCTATTCGCAAAACGCGCCGCTGGATATGTATAAAGAGGTCAATACCGGCACCAACCTGCCAGCGCAAATTGACCTCTACGCCACCGACGGCGAGGAGTACAAATTCCTCTGCATCGCCAAGGGCGGCGGCTCGGCGAATAAAACCTATCTGTACCAGGAAACCAAAGCGCTAATTACTCCGGCGAAGCTGAAAAACTATCTCGTCGAGAAGATGCGCACCCTGGGTACCGCCGCTTGCCCGCCGTACCATATTGCTTTCGTCATTGGCGGCACTTCGGCGGAATCAACCCTGAAAACCGTTAAGCTGGCCTCAACCAAGTACTACGACGGTCTGCCGACCGAAGGTAACGAGCACGGTCAGGCCTTCCGCGATATTCAGCTCGAACAGGAGCTGCTGCTGGAGGCGCAAAATCTCGGCCTCGGCGCGCAGTTCGGCGGCAAATACTTCGCTCATGATATCCGCGTAGTTCGTCTGCCGCGCCACGGCGCATCGTGCCCGGTGGGCATGGGCGTCTCCTGCTCGGCGGATCGTAATATCAAAGCGAAGATCAACCGCGAAGGGATCTGGCTGGAGAAACTGGAGAGCAACCCGGGCAAGTATATTCCCGAGCATCTGCGCCAGGCCGGTGAGGGCGAGGCGGTCAAGGTCAATCTCAACCAGCCGATGAGCGATATTCTGGCGCTGCTGTCGCAGTACCCGGTGTCGACCCGCCTGTCGCTGAGCGGCACAATTATCGTGGCGCGCGATATCGCCCACGCGAAGCTGAAAGAGCTAATTGATAGCGGTGAAGAATTGCCGCAGTACGTCAAAGACCACCCGATCTACTACGCGGGTCCGGCAAAAACGCCTGACGGCTACGCTTCCGGTTCTCTCGGCCCAACTACCGCGGGTCGTATGGACTCCTACGTTGACCTGCTGCAGGCGCACGGGGCGAGTAAAATCATGTTAGCCAAAGGCAACCGCAGCCAGCAGGTGACCGACGCCTGCCATAAGCACGGCGGTTTCTATCTCGGCAGCATCGGTGGCCCGGCGGCGGTACTGGCGCAGCAAAGCATCCGTAGCCTGGAGTGCGTGGCGTACCCGGAACTGGGGATGGAGGCTATCTGGAAAATTGAAGTAGAGGACTTCCCGGCGTTTATCCTTGTGGATGATAAAGGCAACGATTTCTTCCAACAAATCCAGAGCTCACAATGCGCCCGCTGCGTGAAATAACATCAGCCGCCCTCCGGGGCGGTTTTTTTTTGCCCCTTAGCGGCACGATCGACTAAAACAACTTATCAATCTGGCCAATACTTAACGCTTTTAAGCAGGTGAGCTTTGTCGCTATTACGCACTTTGAATCAAGGGGGAACAGTAATGACAACGCATCGCAGTGAAAAAGACTCTATGGGCGCTATCGATGTGCCTGCTGACAAGCTATGGGGCGCGCAAACCCAGCGCTCGCTGGAACACTTCCGCATCTCGACGGAAAAAATGCCGGTTGAACTCATCCACGCGCTGGCGCTGACCAAGCGTGCGGCGGCGCAGGTGAATAACGATCTCGGCCTGCTGACTGCCGAGAAAGCGCAGGCGATTATCCAGGCTGCGGATGAAGTGCTGGCCGGTAAACATCCGCACGAGTTTCCGCTGGCTATCTGGCAAACCGGCTCCGGCACGCAAAGTAATATGAATATGAACGAGGTGCTGGCGAACCGCGCCAGTGAACTGCTGGGCGGGGTACGCGGGATGGAACGTAAGGTTCATCCTAACGATGATGTCAACAAGAGCCAGAGCTCTAACGACGTTTTCCCGACGGCGATGCACGTAGCTGCGGTTATTGCCCTGCGGGAAAAGCTGATTCCACAGCTTGAGGTACTGAAAAAGACCCTTAATGATAAGTCTGCTGCCTTCAGGGATATCGTTAAAATCGGCCGCACCCACCTGCAGGACGCAACGCCGCTGACGCTCGGCCAGGAGATCTCCGGCTGGGTAGCAATGCTTGAGCATAATCTCAAACATATTGACCATAGCCTGCCGCATCTGGCGGAGCTGGCGCTGGGCGGCACGGCGGTGGGCACCGGGCTGAACACGCATCCGGAATACGCGGTGCGCGTCGCCGCCGAGCTGGCGGCCCTTAGCGGCCAGCCGTTTGTTACCGCGCCGAATAAGTTTGAAGCGCTGGCCACCGTTGATGCTCTGGTACAGGCGCACGGGGCGCTAAAAGGACTGGCCGCTTCGTTAATGAAAATCGCCAACGATGTGCGCTGGCTGGCTTCCGGACCGCGCTGTGGGATAGGCGAAATCGCGATCCCGGAAAACGAACCCGGTTCGTCGATTATGCCCGGTAAGGTCAATCCGACCCAGTGCGAAGCCCTGACCATGCTGTGCTGTCAGATCATGGGTAACGATGTGGCGATAAATATCGGCGGCGCGTCGGGTAACTTTGAGCTTAACGTCTATCGTCCGATGGTGATCCACAATTTCCTGCAGTCGGTGCGGCTGCTGGCTGACGGAATGGAGAGCTTTAACGAGCACTGCGCGGTGGGGATTGAACCGAATCGTGAACGCATCAGCCAGCTGCTCAATGAGTCGCTGATGCTGGTCACCGCTCTGAATACCCATATTGGCTATGACAAAGCGGCGGAAATTGCCAAAAAGGCGCATAAAGAGGGGCTAACCCTGAAGGCGTCCGCGCTGGCTCTCGGCTACCTGACGGAAGCCGAGTTTGACAGCTGGGTACGCCCGGAGGAGATGGTGGGCAGTATGGCTACTCGCTAGCCAGCCAAAGGTGCAGCCGCGGGATCAGAAGCCTGAGCGACTGCGCCTGTGGTTTATATCGATACTGTACGTTTTCGGCGTCATAGTTCAGCAACTCGCCGATATCCGGTACGCTAACGCCTTTCGTACCGGATATCAGCGCAATCATCGGTCCCGGGCAGGCGTACTGCACCTGTTTCTGCTCCCCGCTGTACCAGATCCTGGCAATAGGCTGCACTTTTACCGGCCGCTTAATCTTCAGCTTTGCCCGCTGCGGCAGGGCGGCAATATCCTGATATTCTCGCTCCAGTTTGCTCTGCCACTGTTCGCGCGTCCATGGCGGAACCGCGCGCGGCGACTGAAGGCTTTTTTCCAGCTGCATCAGCACCTGGTCGCGGGTAAGATTTTTTATCACATGCTTATTGGCCCAGCCGAAGCGGATGGTGCTCGGGTCAAACAGCGGCGTCAGCGTGCGATAGGCGCTAAGAGTAATCAGTCCAGGCAGATGGCGATGGACCCACTCAAACCGCGCGGCGGCAGGCAGGCCGGAATCGACGGTAATAATCTTCTCAAAGGTCGCTTTGAGGGCATTAATATGGGCAATTTTGCCTGATAATGCAGTTTGCTGCTTAGCGTCGGCCTGCAAACAAATTGCGCCCGGTAAACGCACGGCGGCTTTACTGCTACGGGTCTCCGACTGCTGCTGGATAAACAGATGACTGTAGTGCTTCAGCGCCATGTCCAGCGCGGTTTTGCCGGTATGCTGCACCACATTAATGCTGTCCAGCGGCTGATGTTCGGCATCCTTGTTGACCGGCGGCAGCTCAAATACCCGAGCGGCCAGCAGACGGCATTGGCTCAGGGCGCGTTTCAGCTCTTGCAGTTCATGCTCGAGCTGGCGAAAGGTGTCGTTCAGACGTTCAACGAGGTCATAGCTGGCCATATCTCTCCGCCTTAGTTACAACATACTTATGGTTTTTTAAACTATACGCAGACCTCAACATCTGCGCAAGAGCTCATCAGGACGAGGTAAAATTCGGCAGCTGATGATAAACAGGCCAGCTAAAACAAAAACAGGCACCGCCCAGTGAACTCTCTTCGCAATGGACTTCTCCGGCCATCGCCTGAGCGATGCTGTGGACAATAGCCAGTCCAAGACCGCAGCCGCCGGTGGCGCGATCGCGGCTGGGATCGAGGCGGACGAAAGGCTCGAAAATGCGTTCGCGTTCGTCAGGGGCAATTCCCGGGCCATCGTCTTCAACCCGCAGCGTCGCGCGTGAGCCCTGCAGCGTCAGGCCTATCTGAATGCGCTGGTTACTGTAGCGCAGAGCGTTATTCACCAGATTATCCAGCACGCGCTCCATTAAGCGCATATCGAGCGCGCCGTAATTACCGGTTACGACTTCACCTGGCGCTACCTCGCGCTGGGGATTCACTGCCTGGATATCTTCCACATGGTCGCTGAGCCACGCCGGAAAATTGGGCGTCGTCAGCTTAAGTTCATTCTGCGGGCGGTCAAGTCGCGCGTAGGTCAGCAGCTCTTCAATCAGCGCTTCCAGCTGGCTGATATCGCGATTTAACGCCTGTGTTTCAGCTTCGGTAAGATTCTCGCTCATTTCCAGCCGATAGCGCAGGCGAACCAGCGGTGTACGCAGCTCATGGGCAATACCGTCAATCAGCTGTTTTTTGCTGGCGATAAGCGCGTTGATATTATCGGCCATCTGATTAAACGCTATCCCCAACCGCTCAAAGCTGGACGTGCTGTCAAAATGAATGCGTTCGGTAAGATGTCCGTCGCCGAAGCGCTGGGCGGCGGTCTCAATACGCAGCATGTCCTGCCAGTGCGGACGCATCCAGATAAATACCGGGAAGGCCAGCGAGATGGCGATAAACGCCATCAGCGCCAGATCGAGCAGGCGCATCTCATGCAAAAAATAGAGATACGGCACCGGGCCGACGGAAAGGACGTAGTGGCTGCGCGGGATCCGCTGGATAAAGGTGTACTGATCGTCGAGAGCGACAATATCCCCGGCACGCAGATGCTGCATCGAGTTTTCTGAGAGTTTGAATTTACCGATCGGTTCGATATGCAGATCGAAAGAAAGGTTAAGGTCCAGCTCTTTGAGCGTCTTACTCCAGTCGCGCGGCGGGATCTCCCGCAGTTCGCTGCGCATCAGATAAAGCGAACTTTTCATTAAATCGTCCAGAGACTGACGCCCTGCGCGTTCGGCGGTGAATTTGTATACCAGACCCACCATCATGGTCATGACCAGAAAACAGACGAACAGCAGCAGGTAGAACTGGACAAACAGCTTTTTCATATACACCACCGAAACGACAATAAGTTATCTACGCTGCGTTATCGCGCAGGGGTAAAAAAGTTGGTGTTGTCATCGTCAATCTTCTGGTGCAAAGGATAACGGGACCCATAGAGCGTCTGTATCCGGGTAGAAAGAACGAGATCAATCATAACTACCTTTAATACCTTGTTCAGGTTGCTATGAAAGCAGGGTTTGCTCCCGCTAACAACTACGTCAGGCGCTTATATTTTTAGCGTCGGGAGCGGGCAGGCCGCAAGGCGTGCGTAACGGAGCGTGTCGCAAAAGTACCCGTGAAATAATATAAAGTTAATGGGGTATTGGTGGTGAGTATCTTTGAGCGCCACATTTGCCTGTCGTCGGGAGGCTGTTTCATCAAGTCTGCTTTGTGCAACAAACAGACCCGATGACTGGCGTCCTGTCTCTGTGCTGGCGTGGCGATTTTCCTGTCAGCTTTGGCCTGACGTACCGTTTCGTCCAGCCGAGTATGAGCACATAAACACCTCTATTGCGTGCGTTACCCGGCGTTCAATTTCCCGATCGGTTAATGTCTGCCTCGCCCCGAGTTTTATCTCAAGACTTGTCATCCCTAACCAGAGACCGGCCAGATCGTCTGCGGCTTCACGGGGATCGCATGGCTTTAAAGCTCCTGCGGCGATAGCTTCAGTAATGATCGCTTCCAGCATTTGCTGGGCCCTGCCCGGGCCGGCAGCATAAAATCGTCGCGGTAAATCCGGATGACGAATTGAGGCGGATGCAATCAATCGATCCCAGCCGGTTAGCTCGCGCTGGTTGATGAAACGGACAAATCGATTGCCAAAGGCCGTCAGAACTTCAGTCAGCGGCAGCCGGTGACGTTCAGAAAAATCACGATCGCTGATTGTTAAATCCGATTCCTGACGCAAAACCGCCTCAATAAGCAGCTCCTTATCAGCAAAATTGGAATAGAGCGTTGCTTTTGCTACCCCGGCGACGCGGGCAATCTCTTCGGTTGTGACCTCCAGACCTTTTTCGAGAAATAATTTACGGGCGGCCTGTAGTATCGCCTGCTCTTTGAGCGGATCTTTAGGCCGACCCTTTCGCCGGGTATTATCCTTCATCGTTTATAGCCCGAAAGAATAGCGCTCATCATTAATCCTCCAATCACGGTAATATGCTCAAGAACGATGTGGAATTCTTTTGTACGTTCCGGCTCGCTAAATGTCCAGAAGGGATGCCCCAGCGGAATAGTGAGTAATGTAAACACAATCAGCATTATCGATCCAATCCATCCTGACCCTGCAAAGTTGAATATGACTAAAGCCGATCCTGTGAGCTGGCATAAGATTGTCCCGATGGCGAACAAAACAGGCCATGGCAGACCAACGGTTATCATTTCGTCAACGATGACATTAAAATTAAAAATACCAAACAGACCTGCCATCCAGAAGAAAAAAGTCAGAAAAATACGGGATAAACATAGAGTTATAAAAAGAGACTTTTGGATTAGCATTTGATTTTTCACCAGCTTATTAAACAGACTGGCAAGTCTACATATAATTAATAGACTATCAAGTCTACTAATTGTGCGGATATTAATATGCCCTTTAATACCCATGAAATCAGAGTGGTTAAAGGATCCTGGATAAAGGCAGGAGTTTTAGCTTTTAGCAACAATGAATTAGCGAGTAAAGCAGGAGAAACTGACCACTCGTATTTAAGATCAGCTGACTTTTATTTAGTCACCTCCTGTTTTTACAAAGATTATCTTTAACAGGAGGTTGCGTTAATTTTGCTGGTTAAACCCGCGCTGGCGATTTTTTCAACGACAGAGTGGTTAATTAATTGTCCCAGGCGTGCGGGGCAAACAGATAGCCTTTGTTACGTACCGTCTTTATACGGTAAGGTTCTGTTGCGTTATCGAGAAGCTTCTTGCGCAGGCGGGAAATGGCAACATCGACGCTGCGATCCATACCATCGTAGCTGACGCCGCGCAGATTTTTTAATAAAGCATCCCGATCCATAATCTGACCGGCATGGGTTGCTAACTCCCAGAGCAGGTCGAAATCCGCCGTGGACAGCGCAATGCTTTCACCGCTAAGCATTACCTGCCGATTAACCGGATCGATGCTCAGGGAGCCAAAGGTTATCGCTTTATGCGGTGTGAGTGAGGAGGGGGTAGCGCTGCCGGGAACCGCATTATGCTGGCGCAGATGCAAACGCAAACGAGCTAACAGTACCGCAGGCGGTGTCGTTTTCAGGATATAGTCGCTGGCGCCCATTTCAAGGGACAGAATATGGTTCATGTCGCTGTCCAGGGAGGTCAGCAGCACGATAGGACCCTGCCATTGACCGCGTAAATCCCGACACAGCGTCATACCATCTTTACCCGGTAACATGATATCCAGCAGCACCAGATCGGGTTTCTCGCGTGCAATAACTTCCTCAGCCCGATCGCCGCGCGGTTCGACGACAACGTCCATATCGTGTTTACCAAGATAGGCCGCAATCAGAGCACCGACCTCCGCATCATCCTCAACGAAAACAATTTTATTCATATCGTGTATGCTTGCACCCATCTATAACCATTTGAAACGCCTGACCAGGATCGTGGCTTATACCGCGCATGAGGGCAGGAGCCAATGTATACGCTGTTGGCATTGTAAACCATTCGGGCATTAATATGAGCTATGAGTTAGCCAGTAAATTCGCCATCCATTTGCGCGATGGAGAGGCGGGGAGAAGACCGGTGTTTTGCATAAACCGACATTGGATTCAGATATGCTCAGGAGCGTTGCGCGCTACGGGCACAGGAACAATATGATGTGGGCCAGATCCGCCGGAACAGACTCTGCCCGCAGAGAAACAGGCGACCGAGTATAAAGCGCAAATCAGAGAGCACTTATTCAAGACTCTTGTGCCTCGCGCCATACGGGCATAAGGCGAATTTGCAGATATTTCTTCGATTGCAGATCGCCAACATTGGATTCTGATTACCCGGACATTGAATATACCTGGCAAGCATTGACCATAAACTCTCCGTGTAGGGGAAGGCATGAATGATCTGCAGCTCTCCAGGCTCACCGTTAAGCAGAGTTTCACGTTGTGAGATGTTAATAA